>Ga0335084_10003022_pt1 | contig 16355 bp, 15 predicted proteins | sample Lox_Sample_44_FD_206721 | JGI IMG/M metagenome (GOLD analysis project Ga0335084, IMG submission 206721) | Soil microbial communities from Loxahatchee National Wildlife Refuge, Florida, United States - Lox_Sample_4.4 | ecosystem: Environmental > Terrestrial > Soil > Wetlands | place: USA... | reverse complement strand
CGCCACCACCGCCTATCCCATTTAAATTCTATGGGATGCTGACGCCGCGGAGCGGTGGATCGCGCCGGGCTTTCCTGCTCGACGGCGAGGAGATTCTTACGCCGGCCGAGGGGGACACCATCAAAAAGCGTTACCGGATTGTTCGAGTCGGCGTCAATTCTGTTGTGGTCGAGGACCTGGACTTTCAGGCCCAACAGACTCTAACCTTGGCTGAGGAGCCTGCCGGATGACACCGCGCCGCCGCCAATCGGAGCGAGGGTTCGCGCTGCTGTTCGCTTTTGCCCTGGCGGCGGCGATCGCGATCATGTTCTACCTGGAACTGCCGCGTCTTACGTTTGAGGCGCAGCGGGAAAAGGAAGAGCTTTTGGTCATGCGCGGCGAGGAGTACATTCGCGGCACGCAGCTTTTCATTCGCAAGAACAAGAAGTATCCTCAGAACCTCGACGAACTCGAGAAATACAATAATCTGCGTTTTCTCCGGCGACGTTATCGAGATCCGATGACAGGCGCGGACGAGTGGCGTCTGATCCATGTCGACGGCACCGGGCAGCTGACGGATTCTCTCGTCCATAAGCCTGCCGGGAAAGACAAAGACAAAGAGAGCGGCACGAGCATTCTCGCTTCGAACATTCAAGGCATTGGCGCGGCGGCGGAAGTGGTTCAGCCTGGTGGTACGCCGGTACAGAATGCGGCGATACAACGCCGGGCCAGCGATCGAATTATTCCAACGGGCCAGGGTGCTCCGGACAACCCGAACCCCGATGGCACCCAGCAGAGTCCCAGCGACGGGGAGTCGCGCAGCGGGGCAACGGCCGGTCAGGCATTGCCGCCTTTCCCGGGCCAAGTGGCCGGACAACAGATACCGGGAATACCGGGGGTTCCGGGACAGAATGTTCAGCCAGGGCAACTGCCGGTCGCTGGGCGGGGGGCGTTCCCCAACCAGCTTGCAGGCAACATTCAGATGCCCGGAACGCAGATGCCTGGAGCCCAGCCCGTTCCGAACCAGCCGTCGTCTACCTCCGGTTTCGCCTCGAGCACGGGTTTCGGTGGGAGTAGCGCCTTCGGAGGCTCGGGCTTCGGCGGGAGTGCGAGCACCACTCCGGGAGGGCAGCCAAATCCGAACAACCCGGTGCAAAACCAACAAGGCGGTTTTGGTGGAATGGGCATGAGCGGCGGCATGGTGGGACAGGCACCGCCCGTTCCAACCGGTGGCGCTCAAACTGGCCAGCCCAATCCGGCGCTGCAGATGATCCAGAACATCATCTCCAATCCGCGGCCTGGAGGGCTCGCCGGCACTGGCGCGCGCCAGGGCGCCGGCGTGGGGGGCCAGCAGCTCGGGGGCGGCATCGCGGGGGTTGCCAGCAAGAAGGACGCCGAGTCGATCCGTGTGTACAATGAACGGACCAATTACAAGGAATGGGAGTTCATTTACGACCAGTCGAAGGAGCAGCAGGCCGCGGCGGCCAAGCAAGGGATACCCGGCCAGAACCAGCCTCCCAGTCCTCTGAATCAGCCCGGATCGCCTTTCCAACAGGTCCCCCGCCAGCAACAATAGGAGCATGAACCGTCGAGCATTCCTCGCCAGCGCGCCGGCCACTGTGCTGGGCGCGAATGATCGTGTACGGGTCGGCGTCATCGGGGCCGGGGGCCGCGGGCGGTTTCTTACCGCACAGTTCAAGGAGATCGGGGCGGAGATGGCTGCCGTCTGCGACGTTTACGAGCCCAATCTCCAGGCGGGCCTAAAGGAAGCGGCTACCGGCGCGAAGTCGTTTTCCGACTACCGCAAGCTGCTTGAGGACAAGGCGATTGACGCCGTCATCGTCTCGACCCCCGATCACTGGCACGCCAAGATGGTCATCGACGCAGTGCAGGCCGGCAAGGACGTATACGTCGAGAAGCCGATGACTCACACCATCGCCGAGGCCGACGAGGTGGTCCACATGGTCCGCCGCACGAACCGCATCGTCCAGGTCGGAACCCAGCGCCGTAGCGCGCCCATGTTCCAGGAGGCCAAGAAGGTGATGGACTCGCAGGTCACGGGCCCTGTGCGCCTGGTCAACTCGTGGTGGATGAACCACCAGGATGGGTTGGTGCAGCGCAAGCTCGAGGGCGCGCTCGACTGGCGGCAGTGGCTCGGTCCGGCTCCGAAGCGGGAGGCCGATCCTCTACGCTTCTTCAACTGGTATTACTTTTACGATTATTCCGGCGGTCTGCTGGTTGGGCAGGCTGCGCACATCATGGATTTCATCCACTGGTTCATGGGCTCCGACGAACCGAAGAACGTCACGTGCACAGGGGGAAACGTGAATCTGCAGGGGGCCGAGATCCCCGAGACTGCGTCACTGGCCGCCGAGTATCCGGAGAATTACCTCGCCGTCTTCACCATCGGCTACCAGGCCATGCGCTATCACCCGTTCCACGACCAGATGAACCAGTTCCATGGCTTCAAAGCACGGCTGGATGTGGGGCGCGAGAGCTATGAGCTGTGGCCGCAGCAGAACGCGGTGGACATGAAGCCTAGTGTCAAAGTCGAGCAACCTGGCACCTTCACGCCGGCAACACGCCAACACATCCGCAACTTCCTCGAATGTGTGAAATCGCGGCAGCAGCCGAACGCAACCGTCGAGAACGGGCGCTCGACGCGCATCGTGCTTTCGCTCGCCATTGAGTCGATGCGAACGGGCCGACGGCTGAACTGGAATCCATCGTCGCGGCGCGGCGAGGCGTGAGCCGGCTATGTGGCTGCTTGCCCTGCTGCTGTTCGCGCAGGACCCGGCCCTCGACATGGTGGAGGGCATCAAGCGGCACCTGCTGCGGCTGACGGAGAACCGGCCGGCTTCGAAGCCGGACCGGGAGCGGCTTCGGAGGATCCTGGGCGTCGTCGATCCGCGTCCGGATTTCGATCCTCGAGATTTCGTGGGTGGTCCTGGCCCTACATCGCCGTCGTGCCATCTGATCGCGCTGAGCCAGCCGCCCTCGACGCCGTGCGACGTTCTCTCCATCCCGCTGCTGACTCAGGAAACGACGTACTCGGCGAACCCCCGCATCAACAAACGCAATAACGTCTCGCACAGGGAATTTGTCTATCGCGCGGCGTTCCCGGTTGGACGGCACATTCTCGGCTATGAGATCCAGAAGGTACTCACGGCCGTTGACCGATTCGCGGCGCAGGACAACCTGCCTGTCATCGTCACGGGGGCCGGTGACGGCCGGCTGGTTGCGTTGTATGCCGCGGCGCTCGACCCGCGCATCACCGAGGTCCGGCTGACGAGCCTGGAGGATCGCTCCCGTCTCTGGCAGGAGCCGATCGACCACAACGTCTTCGGGCTGCTCAATGGCTTTAACGATGAGCAGGTGGCCGAGTTGATTCGGCCTCGAAAGTTGGTGATCGAGAGTCTTCAGCCCGCGGCTTCGCCAGGCGCCGATCAGGCCCGGCTGATGGGCGAACTACTCGATTTTAACGACAAGATTGTGGCGCGATCCGAGGAGGTCCGCGCCCGGCGCTTCGAAACGGAGGGAGCAAAGCTGAAGGACGTCCTTTGGAATGATGTTCTCGGCCGATTGCCCGAAGACGGCACGCCCGCAAAGGTCGCGCTGAGCGGCTCCTATCGCGGCGATGGGTGGACGGGACAGGACGTACGAATCGAGATCCGGCGAGATATCTTTGCGTACGGCGTCCTGTTGCTTCCTGCCGACTTGAAGCCTGGTGAGCGGCGCCCCACGGTCGTCGTCCAACACGGGTTGAACGGAAGGCCGCAGCACCTGTTCCTGCAGCCGGAGGGAACGCGCGAGCGTGAAGTGTATCGCAACTTTGCGGAGACGCTGGTGCGGGCCGGGTATGTCGTTTACGCACCGCAGAACCCTTACATTCACGATTTCCGCCCCATCGTGCGAATCGCCAATCCGCTTGGGCTTTCACTCTACTCGGTCATCATGGCGCAGTATGAGCGGATGCTCGACTGGCTGGTCTCGCTTCCCTATGTCGATGCGGACCGGATCGGCTATTACGGGCTTTCCTACGGGGGCAAGACAGCGCTTCGAGGCGGCGCGCTTTTCGATCGGTTCAAGGTCGTCGTCTGCGGGGGCGACTTCAACGAGTGGATTCGCAAGCTGACCTCCCCCGACACGACCTACAGCTACCTGTGGACGCCGGAATACGAGATGGTGGAGTGGAACCTGGCGCACGTGGCCAGTCACGCCGAAATGGCCATGCTGATGGCGCCGCGCGGATTCATGGTCGAGCGGGGCCATCGTGATGCCGTCGGCGTCGACGAGTGGGTGTCCTACGAATACGCCAAGGTCCGCCGGTATTACGACGAGCATGGCTGGCGGGATCGGACCGCCATCGCCTTCTTCAACGGGCCGCATCGGGTGGACGGCCCCGACGCGGTGGCGTTTCTGAATCGGTTCCTACAGGCCCCGATTCGTTAGCATCGAAGGCTGCAGCTGCCGCAAGCAGTCACGATCCAATTCGCGCGGCTACTATTACACCGGATCGGCTGCTGGGAATCGGAGGCTGCGGATGCTGGACGTGAGAATCGGCGACACGGGCCCGCGGGTAGTGCTGCTGCAGGTCTTGTTGAATCGGGGCGAAGCAAATCTGAGGGTGGACGGTGTTTTCGGGCCGCTGACGGGACGGGCGGTGAGTGCCGCGCGAGGGAGGCTGTTGCGGAGCCAGGGTACCGCCGCCGATCCCGATCTTTGGATGGCCCTTTTCAGCGAACAGGGACTATGCGGGATTGATGCCTTCGACATGGGCGAGGAACGGTTCCAAGCCGGGGCGACCATCGTACGCTCCGCGGGCAGCCGTACCGTGCAGACCGGCGCCATGTGCAACGGCGTGGACGCCGTCGTCCAGGGGATCACCGGCCAGACGAGGCCGGCGGGATCGCTCGGGGTGCTGCGGACCTGGGGGCATGGCAATCGCGGGCACTGGCTCTCGTTCACCGTCGGCGAGGTGGTGCACACGCGTGAGGCAGATCCCGTGCTGGGCGCGGCCATCGCCGCCGAACGTCGCAGCTATGTCGATCCGCAGAATTTCGGCGACATGTCGTCCGTGTTGTCGCCGGTGCGACAGTGCTTCGCGAGCGTGGGGATTTACGAACACCATGGCTGCAGCCTGGGACGTATCGAAGCCACGCGGAGGATGATGGGGCGATTGGCAAACCTGTGGGACGTCCCGGTGACGGTGGCGGTTGGGACGCAGTGGATTCCTTTCAATGCGGCCACTGCGCTCCGCTATCAGGGCCAGACCTTTACGGTATATCCGGGCGGAAGCCAGGGGGCTTGGATTTCAAGGGTTCTCTCCGGGGAAAGCCTGGTTTGCCGGTGAGACCGCTCGCTGGCGCGCGCGGATCAGTCAGGGTCTTCGGCCACACGGCAATGTCCTCCTAAACGCGGTATTCCTTTTTCCGCTGCGGCTTGGCCTGGTAACCCTGGCGGTCACGCTCTTCCATAGGGACTTGGCTGGTCTGGGCCGACCGATTCGGTCTCATGTGCGTCTTTCAGTTCTACCAGCGTCGCGCCCCAGCCGCCGGCTTCTTCCGGGGCCGTGCGCCAGGCGGCGACGAATGGGGTGCGCTCCAGGACGGAACGAACGACCTCGCGTTGGACGCCGATGCCTTTGCCGTGGATGATGCGGACAAAACGAAAGCCTCGTGCGTGGGCTTCTTCGAGATATGCTTCCAGCACATCTTTCACGTCACGAGGAGGCACGGAGTGGAGGTCGAAGACATCCGTGATCGGGATCGGATGCGGCTCCATCTCACCTGACATATTGGATGACTTCGAAGATCGGGCGGCCGTGGCGGTCCGGGATAGTAGCCAGAAGTTGTTTCGCGAAACCTTCGGACGCGGCGAAGCGATCCACCATTTCGGCGGTACCGGGGAAGACCTCCGAACCTTTCGCGTGGCCGACAAAGAGAGTGTTCGGTGTATTCAGGGCGCGCCGGACGTAGGCTTGATGCTCGGGGCGGTTCAGTTCGCGGGCGACTCCGTCGCTGCCGGCAAAATAGCCGATGCGCCCACGTCCCAAAAAACGAAATTGTTCCAGCATGCCCCATTCGGTGGCGAAGACCTCGCTGCCTTTCCGCTGTTTCACTAGATCGACCAAGGACCCGACGGCATCGGACCAAATTACGCTGGGACCGCAGGAAATCAACTGCGCCAGGAACTGGTTGGTGACGGCGATGTTGGTGGCCGCAGCCAGGCCGCAGGCCACTGCGGCGATACGGAACCCACGCCGGGGCGCCCACTCGACCAGAGTGGCGCACGCCAGCGCGATCAGGAGTTGTGGCAGCGGCCAGAGCAGAATGACATGGTGCACGGAGCCGCCGGCGCCTGGCGTGCTGAACATCAGGAAGAGAGACAGGAATCCACCAAACACAAGAAAGAGAATCAGGCGTCCGTAGGAGCCGAACGCCAGCGCCGGCAGGGCCAGGAGCACCGCTGCCAGTAGCGCCTGCTGCAGGCTCGTGTGAGGTTCCTGGGTCCAGCGTCCAATTGCGACGGAAACTCGCTCCAGGGGTTTTACGGCGGTCAGGGGCGCGGGATCGTAGCGCGCGATGTAACCGAAAAGGCCGTCACCGGCAACGATGCGGTCCAGCAGCCAGACCTTGCCCTTGTATTCGTCCGCCGTCCAGCCCGAGTTTGCCGTGAACGTCTTCATGGCATTCTGCTCGTTGTAGGAAATGAAAGGCAGCGCGCCAAAGACGAACGCCAACACCGCCACGCCCGCCAGGCGCGGCTGTCGCGCCAGGGCGAGAACCGGCCTGGCATAGAAGACGAGCAGCGATGCGCTGAAGCCGATGATCAACCAGAGGCAGATTGCCTTATCCCATAGCGCCAACCCCACACAGGCCGAGGCAAAGCCTAGCCACAGCGGCTTCTTCTCCTGCGCATAGCGAACTCCCGCGTAGAGCATGCCACACCAGAAAAGGTGCTGCAGTGCAACAGGCCCCCAATCATAGAGGGCGCTGAGCAGGTAGTTCGTGTCCGTCGCGAGAAGCAGAAGACCCAGCAGCGCGGCCCACTCCGGCACCAGACGCCGGGCGGTGAGAAAGAAAATGATCAGCGACACAGCAGCGATGAGCAGGCCGGGCAGACGCAGCGTCCAGAGATTCGGCCCCAGCGAATAGAGCACTGGGGCCCAGACCCATGATTTGAGTGCGCCCAGGTATGTCATGAGCATCGTCGCGACCTTGCCCCATGGGGTTTCCACGTAGTATTCCGCCGAAGGCTGGCCGTAATAGACGCCGGAAAACAACACCTCGTCGTATTGCGCGCCAGGGTAAGGGAGCAACACTACGCCCGCGAACAGGAAATAGACGACCGCCGCCCCGGCCAACAGCCCCAGAGTTTTCCGGCTCATTGATCAGCCGCCGATCGCGTACATGGGGCGCGGCGGCGCGACGAACTTCGCGGTGTTGATTTCGTGCCCTTCCCACTTGCGGCTGACCGTGTCTCGAATCGCCGCCCGAATCTCGTCGTCTCCGGCCCCCTGGCGCAGCAGTGTCTTGATATTGGTCTCCTCCAGGGCGAACAGGCAGTAGCGCAGGTGGCCGTCAGCAGTGAGCCGGATGCGGTTGCAGTTCATGCAAAAAGGTTTGCTCACGGAAGCGATAAACCCCACAGTTCCGGTCCCGTCCGCGAAGCGGTAGTCCAAGGCAGGGGCCCGGGGATCGGGATCCGGTACGGCCTCCAACGGCCCGATTTCACGCGTGAGCATCGAGAGAATCTGGTCCATGCGAAGGACACGATCAGGCTGCCATAGTCCCTGGGCGTCCAAAGGCATGAACTCGATGTAGCGGATCTCGAGACCGTGCTCTCGGCCAAATCGGGCGAGTGGCACGATGTCCGGCTCGACCAGATCCTTGACGGCCACGGCGTTGATCTTGATGGGATTGAAGCCTACTCTCCGTGCCGCTTCGATGCCTGCCAGCACGCGGTCAAGATCGTCACGGCGGGTTATCTCCTGGAATCGCCGCCGGTCGAGAGTGTCCAGGTGAATATTGATGCGGCGAAGACCCGCGTCGTACAACGTTTGGGCCATGCCAGCCAAGAGCACACCGTTGGTTGTCAGCGCGATCTCGCGGATGCCCTCGATGCGACCCAAGGCGCGAACCAGCACGGGCAGGTCTTTTCGAACCAGGGGCTCCCCGCCCGTCACCCGAAGCTTAGTTACCCCTAGGCTGGCCGCGATCCGCACAAACCGCTCGATCTCTTCGTAGCTCAGGATCTCGCTACGCTCAGTGAAGTGGACACCTTCCTCCGGCATGCAGTAGAAGCACCGGATATTGCAGCGGTCCGTCACGCTGATGCGGAGGTTATCGTGCAAGCGCCCGAAACCGTCGATGAGATGGGTGCTCATTTTCAGGGCAGCGCGAGCATACGCTCCACGGGTAAACGCGCGCGCTCCATTATCTCAGGCGGCAGCACCACGCGGGGCTCGAGGCGCTGCAGGCAGTCCCGCAGCTTTTCCAGCGTGTTGCGTTTCATGTAAGGGCACTCGCTGCAATTGCAGTTCTCGTTGGCGACGAAGTAGAAGCGCGTATCGGGACGCAACCGCTCGAGCGAGTGCTTTACGCCGCTTTCGGTCACAACGATCATTTCGGGGGCCTGCTGACTACCGCACCAATCGATGATGGCGGAGGTCGAACCGATGAAATCAGCCTGCAACAGCACGTCGCGAGGACACTCGGGGTGTGCCGCGACTAGGGCTTCGGGATGTTCAGCCCTCAGTTGGGCTAGCCGGCGCGCCGGGAACGTCGCATGCACAATGCAAGCACCCTGCCAGATCTTCATGTTCTCGCGCCCGGTCTGCTGCTTCACGTAGTTGCCCAGGTTTACGTCGGGCAGAAACAGAACCGGCCTTTCGGCAGGAATCGACTGGACGACCTTCACGGCATTGCGCGACGTGCAGATGATGTCGCTTTCCGCCTTTACCGCAGCCGAGGTATTGATATAGCTGACAATCACATACTCGGGATGCCGCTGGCGGAAGGCGTGCACTTGGTTGGCCGGGCACGAATCCACCAGGCTGCAGCCGGCGTCGGCATCGGGCACAATCACCTTCCGGTTGGGGTTGAGGATTTTGGCCGTCTCCGCCATGAACCAGACGCCGCAGAAGGCGATGACGTCTCCGTCGAACTTTTGCGCCCGGCGGGCCAGTTCGAGGCTGTCTCCGACGGAGTCCGCGAGATCCTGAATCTCTCCTTCTTGATAATGATGGGCGAGAATGATGGCGCGCCGTTCGCGCTTCAACTCAACGATCTCGTCGGCTAGAGACAGCGTGGCGGGCATGAAGCGACAACTTCCCTTTCCATTGTATCAAGGGCACCTTTCGGCCCTTCGCGAGACACTTTGTCTCAGGCAATGCGGGACAGGCTGTCCCATGCCCCCGTACCCGCTTGGGAGTGGGTACCAGAACTGCTTGAAAATCAGTACTTTCGTACTTGGCGAGGATTGGCACATGGACTGCTTTTTAAGGGTCAACGAACGTTGTTATGAACCTGCAAGGGCCCTCTCAGCTACTTCCCGACCGGCGGAACAGCCACTCCGACCGGAATGCGAAGGGCCCGAGGTTATTGCGCGCGTTGATGGTGACGCCGAACCAGCGTCTGACACAGGAATTCCGGAACGCACTGCCCGGTGGGGAACTCCTGAATGTTGTGTCGGAATTGCCGGAACTGCCGTCGCCGGAAAGCCTGCGGATCGGGGTGGATCATTTTCACCCCGATCTTATTTTCCTCGATATCTCTAAGAGTCCGATTGAGGCACGCGAATTGGTGTCGGACGCGATCCGCCAAGCCCCCGGCGTGCCGGTCATTGTCTTAAACAGCGCGAATGATGCGGATCTGGTCGTGTCGCTGCTCCGCGCGGGCGTGATGGACTACTTCTATCCTCCGTTTCAACCGGAGTCGATTCTCACCTCGCTGACACGACTTCAGCGCCGTCTGCAGCAGCAAGAAGCGGAGCTGGCTGAAGCAGGGCGTCCACGCGGACGGGTGCTGGCGTTTTCCAGTGCGAAGCCCGGTTCCGGCGCCTCGACGCTGGCAGCCCAGACAGCTTTTACCTTACGCCGTATCACGGGTGAGAAGGTGCTGCTTGCCGACCTGGATTTAGTTGGCGGGACCTCCAACGCCTGGATTGATTTGCGCGAACGACGGCTGTCGTTTTCCCACCTACTGAAACAGCCAAATCAGTTGAATAGCGTCGAGGGCTGGAAGAATGCGACCGTATGTCTCCACGGGGTAGACCTGCTGGCCTCGCCGGACCAGCCCGTATTCGAGCGTCCATCGCCGGAGCAAATCCACGAAGTTCTCCACCTGGCACGCGAGTTCTACGATTGGATCGTTATCGACCTGCCCACCACGGCCACGGCCGACGCTTCCGTTACGCTGGCGCTTGCCGATGAAGCGTTCCTGGTAACAACGGCAGAACTGCCGAGCCTGCACATGGCAAGACGGCAGTTACAGTATCTCGACTCACTCGGCTTGTCGCCGCAAAGGCTGCGGTTCGTGTTGAACCGTGTGCAGGGCGAAACCCCACTGCCTCAGGATGAGTTGGAGAAGAACTTCCGAGCCAGGATCGCCGCGTCGTTTCCTAACGACTATTTCGCGATCCACGCGGCGGGGTCCGCCGGGCACCCCTTACTGGGCGAAGGCAAGTTGTCGCGGAGCATACGGGACTTCGTGGGACAGTTGGTAGGGACAGAGACGACTGCCAACCCTGACACAAAGGCGCAGCCATTCACGCCGGCGCGTCAGCCTTTGACGACGTCGCGGTGCGTAACCTGTACGGGATAGCCTCCGGCCTTCAGCCGCTTTCCAATTTCTTCCGCCATCATCACCGAGCGGTGATGACCGCCCGTGCATCCGAATGAGATGGTCAGGTAGCTTTTCCCTTCCTCGATGTAGTGCGGCATCAGGTACAACAGCAGCGCCGAGATCCGTTCGATGAATTCCCGCGTCTGGGGGAAGCTGCGGATGTAGCGAGCGACGCCGGCGTGACGGCCTGTCTTGTGCTTGAACTCGGGGATGTAGTTCGGGTTGGGCAAGAAGCGGACGTCGAATAAGAGGTCGCTTTCCGGCGGCACGCCGTGGCGGAAGCCGAAGCTGACGACATAGACGTTAACGCGGGCGTCAGAGGCTTCGGCCGAGCCGAACTTCTCGACCACGGTTTTGCGAAGTTGGTGCACGTTGAGCTGGGACGTTTCAATGACATGGTCCGCCATGTCTCGAATCGGGGCCAGTGCCTTGCGTTCGGCGCGGATGTTGCGGAGCACGCTCGCCCCTCCGCCCATCGGGTGGGGGCGCCGGGTTTCGCTGTACCGGCGCATGAGCGTCTCGTCCCGGGCATCCAGAAATATGAGGCGCTTCCGAATTTTCGGAGAGATCTTCGAATATACGCCGGGAAAGCGGCGCAGTTGGCCGCCTTCCCGAATGTCCACCACCAGAGCCGCGCGCCGGATGTTCGGCGAGTCTTTTGTCAATTCGGCAAACTGAGGAATCAGGTCGAGGGGCAGATTATCGACAGCATAGTAGCCGTTGTCTTCGAGAGCTTTGAGTACAGTGCCCTTGCCTGAACCGCTCAACCCTGTGATAACGATCAGTTCGGGAGGAGCAGGCTTCACGGCTCTACCCGGCGCAGGCTTCCATCCCGCAACCGGACCAGCACGGCACGTTTGTCCGTCTCACTGTCGTGGTAGACCATGTAGTCTTCTTTGTCATCGATGTTGATCATGGCCTCTTCGACGGTCATGGGTTTGCCGTTCGGCTTCGCCGCCAGACGCACGGTCTTGGCGGGCTTCGCCGGTTTCAAGTTCGACTTCACCGGAGCCTCGGGCGCAGCGCTGGACACCTTACCCTCAGGAGTCCTCTTGATATCGCGCCACCGTTCGCGCATCTTGAGGGCCTGCTTTTCCAGCCGGTCAAACGCATCCAGAAGCGCGCTTCCCTGATCGGTAGCCGATCCCACCGCAACCAGGGCGTGATCGTAATAGTTCACCGTCACCTCGGCCTTTTGCAGGTGGCGTTGCGTTTGAAAGACGACATTCGCCTCCTTCTCCCCACGCCTTTCAAGCACTTTCGAAAGGCGCGCGAGCCTTGCCGCCACTTTCTTCTCAAGAACGGGAGAGAGTTGTACCTGCTTGCCTGTATAGGTGAGTTTCATAGCTTACCCTTTCTCCCTCACGCCGGTCCGCGGCCTTGGGGGTAGCGTTTAGCTCTTTACCCGGCGGTGGTGCGTGGAGGGAATATTCATGTCCTCGCGATACTTGGCCACAGTACGGCGGGTGACCTGAATGCCTTCGGCCTGCAAACGGGCCGTGATCTGGTCGTCAGTGAGAGGATGCGATTGGTCTTCCTCCTCGATCATCTTTTTCACTTTTCGTTTCAGAAGAAGCAGCGGGAGCCCACCGCCGGCGGGACCTTGTACCGCCTCCGAGAAGAAGTAGCGCAATTCAAAAACGCCTTGGGGCGTGTGGGCGTACTTCGAAGCGACGGCGCGGCTCACGGTCGACGGATGAACGCCGATTTCTTCCGCCACCTCCTTGATCATCATCGGCCGGAGGTGGTCCAGGCCCTTTTCAAAACACTCTGTCTGCCGGCGCAAAATCGACTGGCAGACCTTCAGAATCGTTTGCTTCCTTTGTTCAATGTTCCGAATCAGCTGCAGAGCCGCGGCATACCGGTCTTTGACGTAGTTGCGGACTTCTTTGCTGGGTTCGGCCTCGCGGTCGAGCATCCGGCGGTAATTGCCGTTGAGGCGCAACTGCGGGAGGTCGTCGTCGTTGATCTGAATCACCCAGTCTTCGCCATCTTTATAGATGGTCACGTCTGGGGCAACCTGGCGCGCGCCAGGACCGGAATATCGCAGGCCGGGCTTGGGATCGAGGTGCCGAATGACGTTCAGGGCAATCTGAATGTGCTCAAGCGGCCGGTTCAGGACGCGGCAAAGCTCCTTCACATTCTTCGATTCGACCAGCTTCAAGTGGTCCTTGACGATCAGCCAGGCAACGCCGCCTTCACCATTCCAGCTTTCCAGTTGCCGCATCAGGCATTCCTGCAAGGATCTGGCTGCGACGCCGGCGGGATCGAGCGATTGAACGGCCTTCAGGGCGGCCTCGACGTCCTCCATCGAGTGCGGGCCGTCCTTGGCGATTTCTTCGAGGGACTCGGCCAGGTACCCGGTTTCATCCAGATTGCCGATGATGGAGTCCGCAGCGTCCCGGACCGGATCGCTTAATACGATCAGACTAAGCTGTTGACGCAGGTACTCGCTCAGGGTCACCGGCGAGGACAGGAACGTCTCAAAGGAAGGCTTCTCGCTATCCTCCCCTTGCGGAGACCGGAACCCCGGGTCCATCCATTCCTCGAAGTAGTTTCCGAAATCGATTTCATCGAACGGGTCCGGTGACTTGGCTTCCTCGACGGCCGGGCCGGGGTCGACCGGGGCCGCTTCCACGTCCGGCAAGTCGTCGGGGTCGAATGTCGGCTCGACTTCCGCCTGGGCGTCATCGAGCATCGCCTTGTCAGAAGGATTCGGGTCGCGCTCAGCCTCCAGCAGCGTCTGGACTTCCTGGGGGGTCAGCTCCTCGCCCGTATCGTCCAACTGCTCGAGAACGGGGTTCTCCGCAATCTCCTGAGTGATCATCTCCCGCAACTCCAGCCGGTTGAGCTGGAGCACGGTCACCATCTGGACCAGACCGGGTGTGAGGATTTGCTTTTGCTGGACCCTTAATTGAAGTCTCGGCGAAAGCATGCTCATCTTGCCCTCATAATAGCAGAGATCGGAGCCCCAAGAGCCTATTGAAAGTCCTGCGATTCCATTTACTTATGGGGACTCTACCCCAAACGAGTCCAGTCGAAAGCCGGGCCGAGGTCGGTTTTGTCGAGCCGGAAGTTCTGGTGCGACGCGATGCCTTTCCAATCGCGGTAGAAGTCCACATCGAACTGGCCGCGCCGGTCCAAGGGGGGTAAGTTCATTGGAATGTTGAACTGAGCGCTCAACCAGCCAACCAACCCACCAACGGCGTTCTGCTGGGCTTCCGGAAAAGCTGCAAAGTGGGTCATTCCCCGATAGGAATTCTGGACATACTTGTCTGTTTCCGTCAGCGCGCAGAAACGCTGCTGGAACTTGTTCGGCCACCAGCACAGGTGGTCGTCCACCTGCTTGAGGGGGCCGACGTTCACGATCTCGATCGGAATCGACCTGCGGTCATGGCGCCAGCTTTCCGAGGCCGCCCCTTGGATGCCGAGATGGTAAGCCCAGCATTCCGGGTCGAAGAGTTCGTAGATCGTGCCATCCGGATCCACCAAATACGGTGTGGCGACCTCGACGGGCGTGGAGATCCAGGTTTGGTATGCGCTGCGGGCCGACGCTCCGGCCGTAAAGTGAAGTACGATCAGGTCCTTCGGCTGCTTCTGGGGGAAGAACTGCGAAGGGGGCAGCCGGAACGTCCGGCGATCGATGGGGACATCTCCTCCCGTCGACCGGCGTGGCGGCGGCGGCGTGGGGTGGTCGCTTTGGTCCGTCGTGAGCTCCGGGATCTGGAGGGTCTGTCCCACCTGGATCAGGTTCGGATCGTGTAGCGAATTCACTTTCAGCAAACTCGCCACGCTAACATTGAGCCTCTGTGCAATTCCGCTGAGGGTGTCCCCAGCAACAACGGTGACAGTTTTCATCCATGCTCCTCTCTTTGGGCAGTGAATGCTATTCTAATTCCCAATTAGGGGCGAATGAGACCTGAATCCAGCGGAGCAATGGAATCCGTACCAATCTCCAGGCCGTCTCAGGAAAGGCTTTCTCTATGGTTGGGACAGGCAGCCGGAGGCAACGCGGAGTCGATGGGCCGAATCTACAACGCGACCAGTCCCATGCTGATGGCGCTATCGCTTCGGATTCTGAGGAACCGTGAGGACGCCGAGGAGGCAATGCTAGACGTGTATTCGAAGGCGTGGCAGTCGGCCCATTTATACGATCCGCATCGAGGTTCCGTCACTGCCTGGTTGATGATCATGATGCGGACGACGGCAATAGACCGCCTGCGCTCGCGGGCAAGCCGGGAATGGCATGTCGAGGCACTCGACCAGGCGAGCGGAGATCCGTTTGCCCAATTGCCTGACCCGGAGAGCCTATCAGTTTCGGCGCAACGGCGATCTAGGATCCGCACCGCCCTCGCGGAGCTACCCCACGAGCAACGGGAGATCCTCGAGATTGCCTATTTCGAGGGGCTGTCGCACAGCGAACTGTCGGCACGTCTGAATATCCCGCTGGGGACCGCGAAGACGCGCGTCCGCAGGGGGCTCGAACGGCTGCGCAGCCAGCTCGACGGGGTAGTCTAGAAGGGAACGGCATGGATGCAAACGATCGATTCCCGGAAGATGCTGCCGAAATCGGTTTCTCCCTCGAACCGGTCGCTCCTCGCCCGGAGTTGCGTGCCCGCCTAATGGCGAAGATCAAGGCCAACCCCCAGTTCACTCCGGAATCACTTGTACGGGCGGATGAGGGGAAATGGACGCCGATCGGTGTACCCGGAGTCGCGATCAAGCCGCTTTTTCGCGATCCGCAGTCGAAGCTTACGACAATGCTGGTGCGAATGGACCCGGGGGCGTCACTGCCATCCCATCATCACGGTGATGCAGAACAATGCCTCGTCCTTGAGGGCGATGTCCAGTGGCGGGATCAGGTCTACACGAAGGGCGACTTCATCGTCGCCGGCAAGGAATCCGTCCATCCAGCGATCCGCACGGTGAACGGGAACCTGTTACTCATCATCTCCGGCCACAACGAGTTCATCGCGGCGTAAAACGGCCATGAGAATCGCGTTGCTCTTTTTCGCTGCTCCGCTGCTGGCCCACGACCTGTACCTGCTGCCCCGACAGTTCGTGACCAAGCCTGGGGAACCATTGTTGGTATCTATCCACAACGGCGACGCGTTTCCCAAGAGCGACGATGCAATCGATCCGGCACGCGTACTGGGGGGCCAATTGTACGATCTCCGCTCGCTGGGGCATGCCACCCACGGCTTTGCGAAGCTGGATACACCCGGAACGCACTGGATCAGCATCTATACGGAACCACGCCTTCTCGAACTTCCTGCCGCGCGTTTCGAGACCTACCTGAAGGACGAAGGGTTGGATTCCATCGTGGCCTGGCGCGCCGAACATGGAGAGAGCCAGAAGGACGGCCGCGAAATGTACAGCAAGTTCGCGAAGACGTTGGTTGTCGCCGGGGCGCCGGACGCCGGTTGGAGGAAGCTTGTTGGCCTCACTTTAGAAATCGTGCCCGATGCGGACCCGCGCTCACTTCGTCCCGGAGCGATTCTTCCGGTTCGTGTGTTGTGGCGCGGCAAG
>Ga0335084_10003020_pt1 | contig 16364 bp, 15 predicted proteins | sample Lox_Sample_44_FD_206721 | JGI IMG/M metagenome (GOLD analysis project Ga0335084, IMG submission 206721) | Soil microbial communities from Loxahatchee National Wildlife Refuge, Florida, United States - Lox_Sample_4.4 | ecosystem: Environmental > Terrestrial > Soil > Wetlands | place: USA... | reverse complement strand
CATCAGGTCATGCAGAAGGTGGAGGGCAACATCACCTTCCACAGCGCCCTGTCCACCGCATTCCCTCAGCCCAAGCCCGGCATGGCCGAGGCGCCCGGCCCCATGAGGGTGCCCGCGGAACAGCTGCGCGGCATGCTCGGCGTGCGGCAGGTCAGCTACGTGCAGGGGCAGGGCCCGCTGGCCGTGGTCGAAACGCCCCTGGCTTGATGACCTTGGGGCCGCGCGCCGAGCGTCCGGCGGCCACGCGGCTCCTGTCTATGCCGGGCGCGCGCTGCGCGTGCCGTCGAGGAACCGCAGGGCCACGGCCGCGTAGAGCGCGACGCCGGCGGCCATGGCCGTCTCGTTGACCACCATCCGGTTCGAGTGATTGGGGATGGCGGGAGCGTTGCCGTCGGGCCGCGTGCCGAGGAACATCAGCGTCCCGGGGTACTGCCGCAGCACATAGGAGAAGTCCTCGCTGCCCATCATCGGGGTGGGCATGAGGCGCACGCGCTCCTGGCCGAGCAGCTCGGCGGCGACGCCGGAGGCGAAGCTCGTGATGCCCTCGTCGTTGACCGTGACAGGATAGCCGCGGATCAGCTTGACCTCGGCCTCGGCCCCATGCGCGGCCGCCAGGCCCTTGACGAGACGCTCGACTCCCTCGAGCACGCGCTCGCGGGTGCGCTCGGAGACGGTGCGGATGGTCCCCAGCATACGGGCCGTCTCGGGGATGACGTTGCGCGTGCTGCCGGCCTCGATCTTGGCGATGGTGATCACCGCCGGATCGAAGACGTCGACGCGGCGGGTGACGAAGGTCTGCAGCGCCTGAACGATTTCGCACGCGATGGGGATCGGGTCGAGGCAGTCATGCGGCGCCGAGGCGTGCCCACCGCGTCCGTGGATCACCGCCTCGATGGTGTCACCAGAGGCCAGGATGGGTCCGGGCCGTGTCCCCACCGTGCCCGCCGCGAACCGCGCGCCGATGTGGAGAGCGAAGGCCGCGGCCGGGGCGCCGCCGCCCGCGTCCAGGCCCTCCTCCAGCATGTAGCGGGCCCCGTGGTATCCCTCTTCTCCGGGCTGGAACATGAACACGACGCGCCCGGCGAGCTGATCGCGACGCTGCGCGAGCAGGCGCGCCGCGCCCACCAGCATGGCGACGTGGGCATCGTGGCCGCAGGCGTGCATGACGCCCTCGACCTGGGACGTGAACTCCAGGCCCGTCTCCTCCTGGACGGGCAGGGCGTCCATGTCCGCGCGCAGCAGGATAGACGGGCCCGGCCGGGCGCCCTCGAGCGCCGCCACCACCGACGTGAGCTGCTCGCCCTTCCGGATGGACAACCCCGTCGAGCGCCCCGATGACGGCGGCCTGGGTCCGGGGCAGATGCAGGCCGAGCTCCGGGTGACGGTGTATCGCGCGGCGCAGGCGGACCACGTCGGGCTGAAGCTCCTGGGCGTCGCGGAGCAGCGTCGAGATCATGAGCGTAGATACCATATCACTCGTTCGAGACTACGTGGTATCGGGGCCATCAGGAACTCCGCTTCGTCGGACGATTCCGGCCGGGCGAGAAACACGGCGCGCGCGACCGCGACAGGACCCGCCCGCCCGCCCGCGCCGACCGCGTCCACCGGCCTGCGGAGGTCGGCCTGCCCACCGTGACCGAGCGCGTGGGGCCACTCAAACGCGCGATCGGCGCGCGGAGCAGGTGATCGGTCGGTGGTAGGATTGGTGCCTGCTGAGGCGCTCTTGGCGCCTCCTAACGAAGCGGCGGGCCGCGGAGCCGCGGACCGAGCGCCAGCGATGTCGCACCTGGGTCCCGACGAGACCGGAGACATGGCGAGCAAGAAGCTGGGCGAGACGGTTCTCCGCCTGCGGGAGTCCAAGGGGCTGAGCCAGCAGCAGTTGGCGGAGCGCGCCTCGATCACGCAGAGCTACGTCGCCGTCATCGAGGCAGGACAGCAGGGCTCGCCGCCGCGGGCGATCCTTCAACGCCTCGCCCGGGCGCTCGGTGTGGCGGTCGAGAAGCTGGAAGCGTGACTTCTCGTACCGGTGCGTACGGGCGCCCACCGCGTTGGGGCGCATCCACGAGTAGAGAGGCCTACCGCGGCTGAGTCGGCGGCGGCGTCATCAATTGGGGAGGGGCAGGAGCGCTTGCCGGCGGCGGCGGTGGTGGGGGCGGCGGCGGGGCTGCGGCTGTGCCTCCCCGATATGCGCCGCGCGTGACCCCGGGGATTTGATTGCCCTTCGCGTACATGCACTGCTGGTACCCGAGGTCGTACCGCCACTGTGCCTGGTAACCCGAGTACTGAGCACTGTTGGCTCCTGCCGCGGAGCCGAACAGGAGGCCGGCGCCGGCCCCGGCCGCGGCGCCCATGGCGGGATTGCCAGCGGCAGCGCCGATCGCGGCGCCCGCGGCCCCTCCGAGGACAGTGCCGACCGCCGCGCTGGTGACGCCGCTCTCCGTCGCAGCCTGTCCCGGCGTCGTGCCCACCTGCTGTGACGCCCACTGCCGGCAGATGGCATCATCACCCTGGAACTGCTCGAAGGACTTGCCAAAGCCAGGCAGGACCATCACGCTCGGGCCTGTGGGGATGGTCGCGCAGGCGCCAAGCATTGGCACCAGGATCAGCAGGCCGATCCATCGTTTCGTCATGTAGTCGGTCCTCTCTCTGACGCCGGCACGCGTCACCGCGGAGCCGGTGGTGGCTGCGGGGCGACCTGCTGCCAACCCTCCGGACACTCCCTGACGTACGGGTAGTAGCCCTGCGCGCTCTGACAGTAGTACCAGTATTGCTGGGTGGGAGGCTCCTGCTGGATATAGGTCTGGGGCGAGCCTTCTACTACCGGAGGAGAATAGGCCGGATATCCGTACGCGTACGACGGATATGCGTAGGGGTACGGGTAGCCGTAGTACGGATACCACCAGTATGGATTAGCGAACCCTGCTCCGATGTAAACGCCAGGTCCCCACCAGCCGCCGCGCCAGCCCCAGCCCCAGCCCCCGCCGCGCCAGTATCCGCCGCCACCATGCCAGCTTCCGCCGCCGCCGTGCCAACTCCCGCCGCCGCCGTGCCAGCTTCCGCCGCCGCCGTGCCAACTCCCGCCGCCGCCGTGCGAACCACCGCCTCCCGGTGCCGAGCCTCCACCATGTGACCCACCACCACCACGTTGCGCGTACACCGGGCCGGCCGTCGAGGCGAGCAACGCCATCACCACGAGCAAGCCCACGGCAAATAGGCTACGCCTATGCCTTTTCATTGCTCTCGCTCCTTCTTATGAACAAGCACTTCGCTGCTACCTGGACCAGCCAGCAGCGCGACGCCCTCTCTACCGCGTTAGTCGTATGGGGTGCCAAGAATGTTTACCCTATCTTGCGGCACTCATTTCGTGGGCCGTCCTCCCCCGCGTCGAGCCCTTGAGTCTCGGAAACCACGACACCGTAGGCTCTGGCCGCCCGCAGCTATGAAGAGTGCAAAGTGTATGCCCCGCCGGGATCCCACGTTTTTAGGGCCTTACGGTTTCGCGTCCGATCTTGCGTGCTGCGTTCTTGCCCCACTTGTCGCACGCGAACCCCGCTCAAGCGGGGCTGCGCTCTCCCTTGACAGTTCAGCTCCCACGACCCACGATGGCGACGCCGGGCGAAGACCGAAGGGTTCCGGAGGCGAAGGTGGAGGATCAGTGATGGCCAAAGAGGACGACATGGGCTCATCCCGCCGCGCGCTGCTCAAGGCGGGGCTGGTGTCGGGCGCCGCGGTGCTCCTGCCCTCGGGACGGCTCCGAGCCCAGCCGGCGCCGTTGATCGAGAGACCGATTCCGTCCTCGGGTGAGCGCCTGCCTGTGATCGGCATCGGAACCGCGAGGCGTTGGGAATCGGCGGCGACGCCGGCCGAGATGGCGCCGCTCCGCGACGTCCTGCGCCAGCTCGCCGAGCGCGGCGGCGAGGTGGTCGACACCGCGCCCTCCTATGGTGCCGCCGAGGCCTTGGTCGGCGCGCTGGTCGCGGACCTCGGCGTCCGCGGATCGCTCTTCCTGGCCACGAAGGTAGGCGCCACCGGCAGGGAGGCCGGAGTCCAGGAGATCGAGGCCTCGTTCCGGCGGCTGCGGACCTCCCGCATCGATCTCATCGCCGTCCACAACTTGCGCGACACGGCGACCCAGCTCCGGACGCTGCGCGACCTCAAGCAGGCGGGGCGCATCCGCTACGTCGGGATCACCACCTCGTTTCCCCGGCAGTATGCGGACTTCGAGCGGACGATGCGGGCGGAGACACTCGACTTCATCCAGGTGGATTACGCTCTCGACAACCGGGAAGCGGCGGCGAGGATCCTGCCGCTGGCGGCCGATCGCGGCATGGCGGTGATGATCAACCTCCCGTTCGGGCGGGGCCGGCTCTTCCAGGCGGTGCAGGGCAAGGCGCTCCCGCCGTGGGCTGCGGACTTCGAGTGCGCGAGCTGGGCGCAGTTCTTCCTCAAGTACATCGTGTCGAACGCGGCAGTGACCTCCTGCGTGCCGGGGACGGCGAGGGTGGAGTACCTCCTCGACAACCTCGGGGCCGCCCAGGGCAGGCTGCCGGACGCGGCGGCGCGGCGGCGGATGGAGGAGGTCATCGCCAGGCTTTGAGGCACGACACCGCGGCAGGCCGTGCGGGCATGCAGTTGGCGAAGGACCACAGCGACACCCCAAGGAGCGCGCCATGAGCTGGGACTACGTGACCGTCGATCGGCAAGGGCCGGTGGCGGTCGTCCGCTTCGACCGCAAGGAGAGCCTCAACGCCTTTAACCAGCACCTTGTCCGCGAGCTGACGGAGGTCGCCCGCACGTTTCACGACGACCTCGAGACGCATTACGTCGTCCTTACCGGGGCCTCGGAGGCGTTCTCGGCCGGGGCCGACCTCAAGGACGCCGCCTCCTGGAAGCTCACGGAGAAAACCGACGTCCAGCGCCGCCATCGTTTCTACGCCGGCGTCCGGCTCTGCAAGACGTGGGAGGAAATGCCTCAGATCACGATTGCCGCCATGGAGCGCATGGCGGTCGGCGCGGGCGTCGCGATCGCACTGGCTTGCGACTGGCGCGTGCTCGGACGGAGCGCGTTCCTCTACGTCCCCGAGGTCAAGATCGGCCTGAACCTCCAGTGGGGCGCTCTACCGCGCCTGGTCACTCTTGTCGGTCCGGCGCGGGCCAAGCGCATCACGCTGATGTGCGAAAAGATGGACGCGGCGACGGCGCTCGGCTGGGGGCTGGTCGACGAGTTGGCCGAGGACGGCAGGGCCGTGGACGTGGCCCTGGCGATGGCGCGCAAGACGTCCGAGATGCCGCCAGCGACGGTGCGCCTCATGAAGGAGGCGATCAATGCCACCTCCGGCGCGCTGCATCGCGCCACTGCATTCGCCGACGGCGATCAGAGTCAGCTCACGGGATCCTTCGAAGCGGCCCGCGCCGCGCGCGAGCGATTCGCAAAACGTTGAGGGGCGCGCCGGGCGAGAAGGCGGGCCCAAACCCTATGCGGGTCGGGTCCCGGTCACCCGCGTGAGAACGCCGGGCACGAACTCGTGCGCGGCCACACCGCGAAAGCCGGCGCGCTCGAAGTAGGCGCAGCACTCCGCGACGGAGTGGGCGATGCCGGTGCTTCCCCACAGCGCCTCGGCCAGACCCCAAAGCGCGGGATCGCGGGGTCCGGTGCGAGCGGCGTCGAGCATCTCGCCGATCAGGTGCATCTCGCCGCCTGGCTGGAGCGCGGTGAAGGCCCGTGAGATGACCGCCTGGACGATCTCGCGGCTGTATTGCGGCAGGTTGCTCGCCATGATCATGACGTCGGAGCCGGCCGGCAGGGGATCGCGCGTGAAGTCGCCCGCCTGCGCGGTCACCCGGTCGGCCAGGCCGTGGGAGGTGATGAACTCGCGCGTTACCTCGACGACGGGCGGCAAGTCGAGGACGATCGCGCGAAGCTGCGGGTGCCGCTGGGCGGCCACGATGCAGTAGCAGCCGGAGCCGCCGCCGAGATCGAGAATCTGCCGGCGCCCCGCGAGGTCTACCTGGCGCACGAAGCGCCGGGCCGCGCCCATGCCGATGGAGTAGGTCGCCTCGTGGTACCTCCGCGCCTGCTCGACGGTGAACCCCTGGGCATACTTGCCAAGGACGACGGTGTCCGGGCGCTTCAGGTGGCTGCTCAAGCGCCCCCACTCGTTCCATTCCGGCTTGCTGAAGAGCATCCAGGGCCCCGCGTAGGTCGGCTCGCCCTCGACGAGGAACCGCGCTACGTCGGGCGCGTTGCCAACGCGCTCCCCGTCGCGAACCAGCAGGCCCAGCGCCACGCACGCCGTCACCAGGCGCTCTGCGTTGGTCGGGGCGAGATCGAGCGCGCGCGCGACGGCCGCTTCGGTGTCGGCGCCGCGCGCTACCTGGGTGAAGAGGCCCAGCTCGACCGCGGCCATGAGGGCGGCAGCGTCGCGGTAAGAGTGGACGAGGCGCTGAAGGCGCGTGGTGTCGGGACGGGAAGCCGGAGTGGACACGATGTCAGTCCTCCATTTCATGTGCTCAGCCGGCGCAGGTGCTCCTCGGTATACGCGCAGCGACCATACCCGTCAGCGGCCGCGGCGGCCAGAACCTTTTCGGCCTGCTCTGCCATGGCGGCGAACCTCGGCTGGGGAGCCGCGGCGTCTAGCGATTTCGCCACGTGCTGGAAGAGCGTCATGCACGAGACGAGCTTGAGCGCGTCGATGTGCGAGCCCATCAGCTCTTCGAGACGTACCCGGCGGGCTTTGGTGCCGGCGAGGTGCGCGCGCACGACCGCGGTCGCCTCGACCAACCGCTCGCCGAGCACTCGATCGCGAAGGTAGTCGGCGGCTTCATCTGCTCCGGCGAGGCCGAATCGGGCGGCGGTGGACGATCGCCCCAGACCCGCGAGCTGAGGGAACATGTACCAGATCCAGTGGCTCGTCTTCCGACCGGCCCGGAGCTCTCGAAGGGCTACGGTGAAGCCGGCGCGGGGAGCATCTTGTGCCTCTCTGAAGCGGTCCAGGCTCTCGCGCACCGTCACGGACGGAAGCGGTTCCCCACCAGGTTCGGCGCGTCGGTCTTGGCGGCGTGGCAGGATACGCAGACGTAACGCGCCCCCGCCACCTGACCGCCCACGCGATCGGGGGCATTGCGGTAGTCGGTGTAGTGACTTGGAGGCAGCGGCGTCGGCTCGCCCTGTTTCTTCTCCTTCACGGCGTGGCAGTCGAGGCAGGCGTTCTGCTTCTGGGTGATGGGCAGGAAGTCGGCCACGGCGTGCGGGACCCGCGGCGGCGCCATGAGGTACGGGCGCGGCAGGAGCGGCGACTCGCCGGGGTTGGCGTCGTTGGCCTTCACGGCCGGCGGTGTGGGCACGTCGAACACGCTCCCCTTCGAGAGGCCGAGCTCCGCGTCGGCGACCGGCCCGCTCGGGGCCTGAAAGGCCTCCCTGGTCGTCGCGGAGCCGCCGCAGCCGGCAGCGAGCACGGCCGCGACGGACAGGATGACGGTGGTCTTCATGGCTCGGCCCTCGCTCACGCTTTCGTGATCTTGACCGCGCACTTCTTGAAATCCGTTTCCTTGGAGATGGGGCAGGTCGCGTCGAGCGTCACCTTGTTGATGAAGACGCCCTCGTCGAACCAGGGCACGAACACGAGCCCACGCGGCATGCGGCTGCGCCCGCCGGTCTCGACGCGGGCCTTGATCTTGCCGCGGCGGGACTCGATCCAGGCCACGTCGCCCTGCGTGAGCCCCCGCGTCTCGGCGTCCTTGGCGTGGATGAAGACGAGCGCCTCCGGCACGGCGCTGTTCAGCGCCGGCACGCGGCGGGTCATGCTGCCGGAGTGCCAGTGCTCGAGCACGCGGCCAGTGCAGAGCCAGAGGTCGAAGACCGCGTCGGGGCTCTCGGGGGGGGCGGCATACGGCCGGTAGAAGATCTTGGCCTTGCCGGCGAGCGAGGTCGGCTCGGGCTTCGTCACCTTGTCGAGGTTGCCCGAGGGCAGGGCCTTCATGGCGTCGCCGTAGAAGTCGAAGCCGCTGCCCTTGCGCGCGTAGGGATCGTACTGCTCGTTGAAGCGCCAGATCGTCTCCTTGCCGTTCACGACGGGCCAGCGCAGCCCGCGGTTATCTTCAAGGAAGTAGACGTCGAAGGGCGCGAGGTCGTGGCCGTGGCCGCGCCCGAAGCGCGCGTAGTCCTCGAAGAGCGCCTTCTCCGGAAACCAGTCGATGCCGGCGTGGATCACGGTGTGGTTGTCGTGTCCCTGCGCCACAGGGTCGGGCCACGTGAACCGCCGGTTCTCCGGCGTGGCGAACAGGACGTCGTAGAGCGTCTGCGCGCGCCGGAATCCCAGGCGCTCGGCTTCCGGGAGAACGTCCGGCAGCGCGCCGTCATCGAACCCCGCGGCCTTGAGGCCGGGCACCGGCTGGCGGCCCCACACGTCGGCAAGCGTGAAGCGCTTGGAGAACTCCATCATCTGCCACACGTCGCTGCGCGCGTCGCCCGGAGGAGGCACCTGCTGGCGCCAGAGCTGGGTGCGGCGCTCCGAGTTGCCGTAGCCACCCCACTTCTCGAAGATCATGGCGGATGGGAGGATCAGGTCGGCCACCTTGCACGAGAGTGTCGGGTAGACGTCGGAGACGACGATGAAATTGTCCTTCTCGCGCGCCGCGCGGATCCAGTGATTGGCGTTGGCCGTTGACTGGAAGGGGTTGGTGACCTGGACCCAGAGCCACTTGACCTTGCCATCCTCGAGGTCCCGCATCATCTCGGTGATGTGGCTGCCCACCTTGGGGTTGAGCGTCTTCGCCGGCAGGTTCCACAGCTTTTCGGAGACGGCGCGGTGGGCGGGATTGTCCACGACCATGTCGGCCGGCAGGCGGTGGGAGAAGGTCCCGACCTCGCGCGCCGTGCCGCAGGCCGACGGCTGGCCCGTCAGCGAGAAGGCTCCGTTGCCGGGCTTCGCCTGCTTGCCCGCGAGGAGATGGACCATGTATGCCTGTTCGTTGACCCACGTGCCGCGCGTGTGCTGGTTGAAGCCCATCGTCCAGTACGAGACCACCTTGCGACCCGGGTCGGCATACTGGTCGGCGAGCGCCTTGAGCTTGGCCTTGTAGGCGTCGAGCGGCTCGTCGCGGTCGCCGCGGGAGAGCTCGGCCACGAAGTCGAGCGTGTAGGGCTCGAGCGCTCTCTTGAAATCCTCGAACGAGATCAGCCAGTGGGCGCCTGCCCGCGAGGCGGCCTCCTGCCGGCGCTCGTGGCGCGCGGAGGGATCGAGCCCCCGCGCGATCGCCTCCTCGCGCGTCAGCACGATCACTCGTTCGCGCTCCTGGGTGTCCTTCTCGGCCGGGTAGGCAAAGGCGCTCGTGTCGCGCATGCCGTAGCCGATGTCCATGGGGCCGGCGGCGAAGACGCAGTGCCGCTGGACGAAGGCCTGGTCGACAGCGTTGCGGGCGACGATCTCGCGCGCGATGTAGTTCCAGATTGCGAGATCCGTGTTCGGCTTGAAGACGATCTCGACATCCGCCCCGTCCGACGAGCGGTTGGCGAACACGGTCAGGTTGAAGACGCGGTACTCGGGCGAGCGGAGGCGCCTGTCGATGATGCGCGCCCAGAGCATGGGGTGCATCTCGGCCATGTTGGCGCCCCACAGCACGACCGTGTCGGTCAGCTCGATGTCGTCGTAGCAGCCGGAGGGCTCGTCGATGCCGAAGGTCTGCATGAAGCCCGCGACCGCCGACGCCATGCAGTGGCGGGCGTTGGGATCGAGGTTGTTGGAGCGCCACCCGGCCTTGACGAGCTTCACCGCAGCGTAGCCCTCGGGAATCGTGTACTGGCCGGAGCCCATGATCGCGACGCCGGTCGGGCCCAGCTCGCGATGGACGCGCTTCCACTCCCGCTCCATCACGTCGAAGGCCTCAGTCCAGCTGACGGCTACGAAGTCGCCCTTCTTGTCGAACCGGCCGTCCTTCATCCTGAGGAGCGGGCGCGTGAGGCGGTCCGCCCCATACTGGATCTCCGGCAGGGCATAGCCCTTGACGCAGAGAAGGCCGCGGTTCACGGGGCTCGCCGGGTCGCCCTTGACGGCCACGACGCGGCCACGGGCCGTGGCGACCTGGATGCCGCAGCCCACGCCGCAGAAGCGGCAGACGCCCCGGTCCCAGCGCCAGTCCTTCGGCTCTTCGGCCCCGAGCGCAGACAGCGGCGCGCCCGCCGCGCCCACAGCCGCCGTGGTGAATCCTGCCTTGAGGAGCTCCCGGCGTGTCAGCGTCCAGCTCATGTGTGCCTCCCCGGCGCGGACGGTCCGTGCGATCCAGCAGTCATCCTAGTTGCCAATGCTAACGCCGGCACTGACGCAGATCAGTAGTGCGAACGTACCATGGCGAGAAGAGGGGGACCAGACGCCATCGTGGTGAAAAGATGGACGATCTGCTACACTCCCGCGACGGTAGTAAGCCAATGGGGGCGTGCCGCCGACGTGCGCCAGGGGAGGGGCGGTCTGGAGACCATCCTGCAGCTCGTGCTGAATGGCCTTGCCGTCGGCTGCATCTACGGCCTGGTCGCCCTCGGGTTCGTCCTGATCTACAAGACCACGGAGCTGGTGAACTTCGCCCAGGGCGACCTCATGATGCTGGGCGCGTTCTGCTGCTACATGTTCGTCGTATGGTACGGCGTCGGCTACTGGGCGGCCTTCCTCCTGGCCGTCTCGATGGTGGCCCTGTTCGGCGCCGTGCTGGACGCGACCGTGCTCCGCAGGGTCATCGGCCAGCCTCAGTTCGCGGTGGTCATGCTGACGATCGGCCTCGGCGCGGCGTTCCGGAGCTTCGCGTCGATCACCTGGGGATCGGAGATCTACACGCTCCCCACGCCCTTCAGCGCGAAGTCGACCATGGTGGGCAAGGTCAACGTCAGCCACGAATACGTCTCCATCATCGTCGGCACCGTCCTGCTGTGCGCCGCGCTCTTTGCGTTCTTCAGGTACACCAAGGTCGGCGTGGCGATGCAGGCGACGTCCCAGAACCAGCTGGCCGCCTACTACATGGGCATCCCGGTCAAGAAGATGTTCTCGCTCATCTGGGCGATCTCCGCGGGTGTGGCCGCGTTCGCCGGGGTCCTGCTCGCGCCGGTCTCGCTCATCGACGTCAACCTCGGGTTCATCGGGCTCAAGGCCTTCGCCGCCGCCGTGCTCGGCGGGTTCGGGTCGATCGTCGGCGCGCTGGTCGGGGGATTGACCATCGGCCTCATCGAGATGTTCGCGGGCACCTACCTGCCGCAAGGCTTCAAGGACGTCGCCGCCTACATCGTGCTGCTCGTCGTGCTCGCGATCAGGCCGCAGGGAATGTTCGGAACGGTCGGCCGCAAGAAGGTCTGACCCGCCATGCGCTTCGTGTTCAAGACGTCGTACGCGCTGGACTTCCGCCTGTTCCGCGACAGCGTCCAGCGAAACTGCTACATCGTCCTCCTCGTGGCCCTCCTGGCGCTGCCGCGTCTCGTGCCCGAGTATGTCGGCGACATCAGCCTCGTCTTCATCTACGGTCTCTGCGGCCTGTCCCTCATGGTGCTGGCCGGCTACACGGGTCTCGTCAGTCTCGGGCACGCGGCGTTCATCGGCATCGGGGCGTACGTATACGTGTACGTCGCGCAGGATCTCGGATTGCCCTGGATCGTCGCGGTGGCGGCGGCGGTCGCCCTGACGGCGGCGTCCGGCGTGCTCGTGGGCCTGCCCGCGCTGCGCATGACCGGCGTCTACCTGTCCATCGCGACGCTCGCCTTCGCCCTCATCATCCAGGAGGTCTTCGCGCGCTGGGAGACCGTCACGGGCGGGCTCAAGGGCAAGCCGGTCGCCAAGGCGGTCGCCTTCGGGCTGTCGCTGGGCACCGATGAGCGCTTCTACTTCCTCAGTCTCGCCTTCCTGATCGCGGGGCTCTGGCTGACCGGGAATCTGCTCCGGTCGCCGACCGGCCGCGCCTGGGTCGCCATCCGGGACAGCGAGGTCGCCGCGCAGTCGATGGGCGTCAACCTCGCCGTGTACAAGACCATGGCCTTCGCCTACTCGGCCGGACTCATGGGCGCCGCGGGCGCGCTATTCGCCCACAAGATCGGCTTCCTCGCGCCCGACATCTTCAGCGTGCTGTTCTCGATCCAGTTCCTGCTGATGGTCGTGGTGGGCGGCCTCGGCAGCCTGCACGGGGCGGTCTACGGCGCCATCTTCGTCGCGATGCTGCCCGTGCTGATCTCGCAGTCGCGGGACGCGGTGCCGCTGTGGGCGGGCCACGCCTTCGGCGTCTTCGGCAAGGACGCCGGCAGCGGGGTCTTCTCGGCCGTCGACCGCTTCGTCAAGCAGCCGGGACTCGAGCCGGGCATCTTCGGCCTGATCCTGGTGCTCTTCATCCTCTTCGAGCCGCTCGGCATCTACGGCCGCTGGACGAAGATCAAGCTGTACTTCTCGACCTTCCCGCTCTACAAGCGCGCCACCTTCCGACGGCAGAAGTCGTACATGAGGTCGGAGCGGCTCCGGTGACGCTGCTCAAGGCCGAGGGCCTCTCCATCAACTTCGGCGGCATCCGGGCCCTCGACGGCGTGAGCTTCGAGGTGACGCCGGGCGAGGTCTTCACGATCATCGGCCCCAACGGCGCCGGCAAGACGACCATCTTCAACCTGATCTCCAGGATCTACGACCCGAGCGGCGGCCGGCTGACCTTCTGCGGGGAAGACCTCACGCGCGTGCCCCCCCACGAGATCACGCGGCGCGGGATCGCCCGGACCTTCCAGAACATCGAGTTGTTCGACCACGCCACCGTGCTCCAGAATCTGCTGCTCGGTCGCCACACCCACAAGCGCTCGGGCTTCGTGGGCGAGCTGCTCTTCCTGCCCCGCGTGGCGACGCTCGAGACGGAGCACCGCGAGGCGGTGGAGAAGGTCATCGACTTCCTCGACCTCCAGCCCCACCGCGACAGCTTCATCGTCAACCTGCCCTACGGGGTGCGGAAGGTCGTCGAGATGGCGCGGGCGCTCTGCGCGGAGCCGAAGCTCCTCCTCCTGGACGAGCCGTCCTCCGGGTTGAGCGTCGAAGAGACCGAGGACATGGCGTTCTGGATCCAGGACATCCGGAACGTGCTCGGCATCACCGTGCTCATGGTCGAGCACGACATGAGCCTGGTCAGCGCCGTCTCCGAGCGCGTGCTGGCGCTGAACTACGGCCGGCCGATCGCCCTGGGCACGGCCCGCGAGGTGCAGGAGCATCCCGAGGTCATCAAGGCCTACCTTGGCGCCTGACACATGACAGACGCGCTCCTGGCGGTCAGCAACCTCGAGACGTACTACGGGCCGATCATGGCCATTCGCGGGGTGAGCTTCGCGGTGGCGCGGGGGAGCATCGTCACCATTCTCGGCGCCAACGGCGCGGGCAAGACGACCATTCTCAAGACCGTGTCGGGCGTCATGGACCCCCAGAAGGGCACCGTGACGCTCGAGGGCCTCCCGATCCAGGGCATGGACCCGGACAGGGTGGCGCGGCTCGGCCTGAGCCACGTGCCCGAGGGACGCGAGGTCTTTCCGTTTCTCACCGTTCAGGAGAACCTCCGGATGGGCGCCTATACGCGGCGCGACGCCGACGAGGTCACCCGGGATCTGGCGGCCGTCTACGAGTATTTCCCGGTCCTGCGGGCCCGGGCGCTCCAGAGCGCGGGCTCCCTGTCAGGCGGCGAGCAGCAGATGCTGGCGATCAGCCGCGCCCTGATGGCGCGGCCGAAGATGATGCTGCTGGACGAGCCCTCGCTGGGCCTTTCTCCGAAGCTGGTGAAGGAGATTTTCGATATCATCCTCCGTATCAACCGGGAGCGGGGAGTGACCGTGCTCCTGGTGGAGCAGAACGCCAATATGGCGCTGCACGTCGCCGACTACGGGTACGTCCTGGAAGTCGGCCGCATCGTGATGGAAGACACCTGCGCGCGGCTGCGCGAGAAGGATGATATCAAGGAGTTCTATCTCGGCGTGAAGGAGAGCACCATACGCGGCACAAGGCGCTGGAAGAGGAAGAAGACGTGGCGGTGAGGCGGAGCCTCCGGGGGGCGAAGCCGTGAGCGTGGCCGTTCGGCCTCAGCCCGCCGCGCGGGACGCCCGGGCCTGGACCATCCATGGCCAGGACACGCTGCCCAAGCTCTTCCGCCACGCCGTCAAGGAGCGCGGCGACGCCGTGGCCATGCGCGAGAAGCACCTCGGGATATGGCGGTCCATCACATGGCGCCAGTACGGGGAGCGGGCGAAGCTCGTCGGCCTGGGGCTGGTGGCCCTCGGTCTCCGGCCGAGGGACGTGGTATCGGTCATCGCCGAGAACTGCCCGGAGTGGCTCTACGTCGATCTCGGCACGATGTCGGTCGGCGGCGTCACCAACGGCATCTACACGACCGACTCCGCGAAGCAGATCGAGTACATCGTCAACGACAGCGGCACCCGCTTCTTCTTCGCCGAGAACGAAGAGCAGCTCGACAAGATCCTGGAGGTTCGCGGGCGCTGCCCGCAGCTCGTGAAGATCGTCGTCTTCGATATGGAGGGGCTGCGCGGGTTCGCGGACGACCAGGTGATGTCGTTCGAGGCGCTGCTCGAGATGGGCGCCCGCTACGAGCGCCTGCACCCGGGCGCGTTCGACTCGATGGTCGAGATCGCCCGGGCTGAGGACCTCGCCATCCTCGTGTACACCTCGGGCACGACGGGCCCGCCGAAGGGCGCCATGCTGAGCCACCGCAACATCCTCTTCCAGCTCGGTTACTCCGATTTTCTCACGGAGCCGCGCGAGGGCGACCAGCAGCTCTCCTTCCTGCCGCTCGCTCACATCGCCGAGCGCACGTTCAGCGTCTTCTACCCGCTGCACTCGGGCGCGACCGTCAACTTCGCCGAGAACATCGACACCGTGCCACTGAACGTCCGCGAGGTGGCGCCGGCTGTGTTCTTCGCCGTGCCGCGGATCTGGGAGAAGTTCTACTCGGGGGTCGAGCTGCGCATGCGGGAGGCGACCCTCGCGGGGAAGCTCGCCTATGGGTGGGCGATCAGGATCGGCGGCCGGATGGCGCAGGCGAGGATCGATGGCCGGAGGCCGACGGCCTGGCTCCGCCTCCTCTATCGCGTCGCGGACCTTCTGGTGCTGGACAACGTGCGGCGCTCGATCGGCATGCACCGGGCGCGCGGTGCCGCGACCGGCGCCGCCCCGATCGCCCCCGAGCTGATCAAGTGGTACCTGTCGCTCGGCATCGACATGCGGGAAGTCTACGGCCAGACGGAGAACTGCGGCCTCGCGACGGCGATGCCTGCCGAGCGGATCAAGCTCGGCACGGTCGGGCGCGCCCGCCCCGACACGGAGTTGAGACTGTCTCCGGAGGGCGAAATCCTCCTGAAGGGGCCGCACGTGTTCCTCGGATACTACAAGAACCCGGAAAAGACCGCGGACACGGTGGTCGACGGCTGGCTGCACACGGGGGACGTGGGCACGATCGACGACGAGGGGTTTCTCACCATCACCGACCGAATGAAGGACCTCATCATCACGGCGGGCGGCAAGAACATCACGCCCTCCGAGATCGAGAACCAGCTCAAGTTCTCGCCCTACATTTCTGATGCCGTGGTCATCGGTGACCGCCGAAAGTTCCTCTCCTGCCTCGTCATGATCGATCACGAAACGGTCGCCCAGTTCGCGCAGGAGCGCAACGTGCCGTTCACGAACTTCGCCTCCCTCTGCCGGGCCAGGGAGGTGCAGGATCTGATCTGGGGCGAGATCGAGCGGGTGAACAGGCAGCTCGCCCGGGTGGAGACCATCAAGAAATTCAGCCTGATCGAGCAGATTCTCACAGCCGAGGACGAAGAGCTGACGCCGACGATGAAGCTGAAGCGAACGTACGTCAACGCGAAGTACAAGGATGTCATCGACGGGATGTACACCGGGGCCTGATGGATCCTGAAGCCGACCATGGGCAACCACGAAAGGGGCGAATCATGAGGAAGCTGCTCGGGATAGGGGTGCTGGTCGGCGCGGTGGCGCTGGCCGGCGTGGCGATGGCCCAGAAGGAGACGCGCGGCGTCACCAAGACGGAGATCGTGCTCGGCATGCACACGGACTTGTCTGGCCCGGCCGCGACCTACGGTGTCTCGTCATCGAACGCGGTCAAGATGCGGTTCGACGAGGCGAACGAGAAGGGCGGCGTCCACGGCCGAAAGATCAGGCTCATCGTCGAGGACACCCAGTACCAGGTGCCGCGGGCCGTGCAGGCGGGCGCCAAGCTGATCAACCGCGACCACATCTTCGCCATGGTGGCCGCGCTCGGCACGCCGATGAACAACGCGGTGTTCAAGGACCAGATGGAGGCGGGCGTGCCGAACCTGTTCCCGCTGTCGGCGGCGCGCTCGATGT
>Ga0335084_10003018_pt1 | contig 16365 bp, 13 predicted proteins | sample Lox_Sample_44_FD_206721 | JGI IMG/M metagenome (GOLD analysis project Ga0335084, IMG submission 206721) | Soil microbial communities from Loxahatchee National Wildlife Refuge, Florida, United States - Lox_Sample_4.4 | ecosystem: Environmental > Terrestrial > Soil > Wetlands | place: USA... | reverse complement strand
AGACTTTGATGCAGGGTCCAGCAGCGCGATCCTCAGAAACCGCGTGTCCGACGATCGGTACCAGATCTGACCCTGCCGCAAGAGGTGGCGCGGAGGGAAGCCCCGGATCTTGACCCGATCCACCTCTTCGGCCCGCACGGTGATCTCGGGCAGGGCCGTCTCCTGGAATACGAGGGCCGCCAGGCTGATGAAGAGCGCCATCGCAAGGACAGGCACGCAGGTCCGGTAGAGGCTGACCCCGGCCGCCTTGAGGGCGTCCAGCTCGCGCTGCCGTGTGAGCGAGAGGAACAGGAAGACCGTGGACACCAGCACGATCAGAGGCAGGCCCTTGTAGAGCTCCCGAGGGAGCAGGTAGAGGAAGTGCTGCGCGATGTAGACCCACGACGGTTTGATCCGGAGGAAGCGGTTCAGGCTTTGGAGCAGGTCGACGACCACGGTCAGGACGCTCCCGACCAGGAGGCTGATGCCGAGGAGCAGAAGGTACTCGCGGATGAGATAACGATCGACGACGAAGGTCGACGCTCGGGGCCCGCGGGGCCGGACTGGCCGCCGCGCCGCGATGGCCTTTCTCACGCGGCCCAGGGGGGACCAGCGAAGTCGCGTCGCTACGCTCCATGCGAGCTCGATCCAGCCCTTGGGCATGCCGATGATCTCCGCACGGAGCAGCACGAGGCCGAACAGCCCGAACAGCACGTTCGGCAGCCAGATCGCGACGAACGCCGGCAGCTTCCCGCTGAGGGGGAGCTCATCCAGCGCTGACGACAGCGTGTAATAGGCCATCATGATGGCGAGGCCCGTCACGACCGCCACCCCGCGTCCGCCGCGTTGGGAATGAATGCCAAGGGGGAACCCGACCAGCACGAAGATGAGCCCGGCAACCGGCAGGGCGAAGCGCTTGTGGATCTCGATGCGATACGGCGCCGCCATCGTGCCCTCATGCGCGTGGAGGCTCGCGGCCGCCACGAGCTGACCGAGCGACATTTCCAGCTCCGGCTTTGAGTCCTGCTTGGACCCGGCGCCGGGCGGCCTCAGCTCCACGCCCATGTCGTAGATGGTGAAGCTGGTGTGCCGGAACCGTCGTGGGTCTGCCGAGTCGGTTTCGTTGATGGAGCCATCGATGAAGCGGAGGATCACCCGGCGGGTCCGCTGGTCGGCCAGGACCCTGCCCTCCCGCGCCACGATGACGCGCGACAGCGCCAGGTCTCGTTCGTCCGACGCGAGGACACCGCGGAGCGCGACCTGCGATGGGCTCACTTCCTGCACATACAGCACGATCGGGGCAAAGGCGGTACTGAACGTCCGTTCCTGAATGCCCGTCACTGCTCGGCTCTGCAGGATCTCGAAGAGGTTGCTCTGGAATGCCGCGGCCGCCCACGGGTTCACGAGAAGGGTCAAGCAGGCCACGAGCAGGCTGACCGCGAGACCGGCGGCCAGTAACGGACGGAGCAGGCTGAGAGGGCTCACGCCCGATGCTTTGACCGCGGCAACTTCGAAGTCGCCGGCGAGCCGTCCGCAGGTGATCAGGACGGCGAGGAGCAGCGCGACCGGCATGGTCAGGGTCAACAGCGGCGGGAGCAGGAACGCGAGCAGGAAGAGCACGAGCCGCACCGGCACCTGCTTGGTGATCACCAGATCGGTCAGTTGATAGATCCGGTCGATGACGAGAAAGAATGTGAAGACGCCGACGCTGATTCCCAGGGGCGCGATCAGGTCGCGGAGCACGTAGCGATCCAGAATTCGGAACATGAGGGCGGAGGATCAGTCGGGCAAGGGTCGCATCAGCCCAGGCGGTCCGCCGGCCCGGTCCGGGGCCGGCGACATTGCCCGCCGCGCGACACGAGGTGACAGCGCCACCCCGCGCGCGGTCGCGGAGTCGGCCCGGAGAGGGGATCCGCTCGGCAGGGAGCACGAGGACCCCGCTCCGGTGAACGCGGAAGTGTCTACGACGACTCCTACCTCCTTCCGCAGGAACATACAGGGAGACGCATCGGCAAGAGGCCTCAGCGGCGCTCCTCTAGCGGGTCGGGGGCGGCAAGGCTGGCGGGTTGACGGTCGGCGGCAGATGCGGAGGGGCCAGCTTGAATGACTGCTCGAGCTCTGGCGTGGTGTTGCGCATCTGGTTGGTTACCCGGTTTGCGTCGAGCGCCGTGCCGATCACGCGCGGGGTGATGAGGAGGAGCAGTTCCGTCTTCTCCGTCGATTCCTCGGTGGAGCCGAAGAGGTAGCCCAGCACCGGGATCTTGCTGAGGAAGGGGATGCCGCTCCGGATATAGGTGCGCTTGGTCTGGATGAGGCCGCCCATCACGAGCGTCTGGTTGTTCAGCAGGACCACGGAGGTCTCCGCCTCGCGCTTGCTGAAGCTCGGGGAGTTGCCCGCGTTGCCGATCGAGGAGCCCCTGATGATGTCGTTGACCTCCTGCCTGACGTCGAGAGCGACCGTCCCGTGCTCGCCGATGCGCGGCGTGACGGTGAGGATGATGCCTGCGTCCTTGTACTCGACCGTCTGGGTGATGGAGTTGCCCTGGACGCCGCCCGTCGCCACGGGCACCTGCTGGGAGGTGACGATGGGCACCGAGGTCGAGACGTTGATGACCGCCTTCTTGTTCTCGCTGGTCATGATGGACGGGCTCGACAATATGTTGACCTTGTTCTCGGTGGCCAGCGCGTTCAGCGCCGCGATGAACTCGCCGGCCGCGAAGGTGAACATGTTGAAGCCGGTGGCCAGGGCCACCGGGGAGCCGAGGCCGCCGCCCGCGCCCGGGATGATGTTCGGGGGCGGGAGGCTCGGGGTCAACCCGGCCGAGTTCTGGGTATTGGTGAACACGAACTTGCCGTTGCGTACCGCCCACTCGATGCCGAGCTTGGTATCGTCCGTGAGCGCGACCTCGGCGACCAGCACCTCGATCAGCACCTGCCGCGCGAGGCGGTCGAGCTTCCTGATCGTCTCCCCGATGTCCTTGTAGAGCCGGGGATACGTCGTGACGATGACGGCGTTGGTGACTTCGTCGGCGATGAAGCGGAGGTCGGTCAGCACCTGGCCGGCCTCTCCCTCGAGCCCGGGGATCCCGGCAGGACCTTGGCCGGCACCCGGCAAACCTGCCGCTCCCTGTGGGATCAGGCCCGACGTGGCGGACTGACCGGCGGCGCCGGCCTGCGGGCCGGTGGCTCGGCCGCCCTGGGCAGCGGGGCGCCCGTAGATGGACGAAAGCGTGGCGGCCAGCTCCTTGGCCTTGCCGAACTCGACAAAGTAGACGAAGACGCGCTGGCCGCCGTAGATGTCCACGTCGAGCTTGGCGACGAGCTGCGCGATGATCTCAAGGTCCTGCTTCTTCGCGTGGACCACGAGGGAATTGGATCGGCGCTCGGCGACGATGAGCGGGGCGCGGTCGGCGCTCTGGCCCGCGGCCGTCGCGATTGGACCCGCCGACGCGGGGGTCCCGGTGGGGCCGAGGCCGCCGGCCGGTCCGACCGCCGCCGGCCCGCCGGTCACACCCGCGACGGGGCGAAGCCGGCCGGTCGAGAACATCTGGTTGAGGAGCACGGACAGCTCTTGGGCGTCGGCGTTCTTGATCGGGATGACCTGCAGCTCGTCCAGCGCCACCCGCACGTCGGCCAGTTTCAGGATCTCGAGCAGGCGCCGGATGTTGGCGCCCGTGTCGGTGATGATCAGGAGATTGGTTTCCCGGTGCGAGCTGACGGCGCCCTGCTGCGCCACGAAGGGACGAAGGAGGGTGACCGCGTCGTTCGCGCCGATGTACCTGAGCGGCACGATCTGGGTCAGGATCTCGTCGCTCGCGCGCGACGGGACGTCCCGTCCGACCACGATCCTCACGGACGACTGCGGCGCGCCCTCGCGGGCGATGATGCGGTAGAGGTTGCCCGAGCGCACGGCGGCCAGCCCGTTGACGTCGAGGATCGTCAAGAGCACGTTGAAGACGTCGTCGGCGGCGATGCGCCCGATCGTCTGGACGGTGACCTTCCGTCCCCGCACGGCCGGCGCCAGCACATAGTTGAAGCTCACGATCTCGGCCGCCGCCTGGATCACGACCTCGATGTCGGCGTTGTCGAAGTTGAAGACGATATTGGGGGCGGACCCGGCGCCCGGCGTCGGAGGTGCCGGGGTCTGCGGGGTCGCCGGCATCTGCGGTTCCGGCGCGGGCTCAGGCTGCCGCACGGGGCCGACCGACATCGGAGGGGACGCTGTCGTCGGCGGCGGCGGAACCGGCGAAGCCGGCCGAGGCAGCGGAGCTGGCTGAGTCGTCGGGGGTTGCACCACGGGCGGCGCCACTGGCTCCGTCGTGACCTCTACCCGCGTGCGGGACGTAGGAGCTGTGCCTGAGACGCTCCCCTCGGGGCCCGGTTTCGCCGTGTTGCACGCGGCAAGGATGAGGGCCACCAGCAGGATCGAGGCCGCCTGTCTCGGATTGCTCATTGGCTCGGCTGCCTCCGGCCCGGAATGCCCTGCCTCGGTTGCGGAAGAACGGGAGAGACCGCGACCGGCGGCGACATGCCCTGGCCCGGCGCGACTTGGGCACCGCCCAGGGCCGGCGGGACCTGGGGGATGCCCGGGCCCGGCGCGACCTGGGGGGCCCCGCCCGGGCCCGGCGCCGCAGCCACCACAGGCGCTGGCCTCGGCTTGGCGGGATCCTGGAGCAGGATCTCGAGGGGGCCGTCGGGGCGAAGAATCACGACACGATCGTCGCCGATCTTGTCGATCGTTCCACCTCCCACCCGATCGCCCACGGAGTAGCCGGCCACGCGCTTGAGCGCCGGATCCTCGAGGAAGGCCCGGCTCTTGGACCCGTCGATCACGACGCCGTGGAGGATGGGTTTCGCGACAGGCGCAGCGGCAGCAGCCACCGTCGGAGTCTCGCTACGACTTGGATTGAAGAGGTTCCGTGCCGCGACGACTGCGTACGCGCCCGGCCCGGCGTCGCCAGGCGTGGGCGCCACCGCGGGCGCGGGCGCGCTCACCGCCCGCGGGGGCGGCGGCGGCGGCAGAGGCCGCTTCGCGAGGAGCGTCCGGAAGACGCCAACGGCCAGCAGGACGCTCACGATTCCCAGCGCCACGTTGACCACGAGCAGCCGCCGCGACATTCTAGTTGGTCCCTGCGGCCGGCGCAGGCAGCAGATAGCCCGCGACCGTCAGGGTGGTCAGCAGTCCGCGCGACTGGCCCACGCCTACCATGCGGACCTTGACGTCCTTGATGGTCAAAAGCCTTGGCGTGTGCTCGATCTGGTAGAGGAGAGCCACGGTCTCGCGGATGTTTCCGGCCACGGTCAGCTCGATCGGCACTTCCTGGAGTCCGGCCATGTCTGCGGTGGGCATGATGCGCTCGCTGCGCACCTCCACGTTGGCACTCGCCGCCGCATCCTTGACCACCTTCTGAAGGTCCGAGGCCGCCAGCGGCGCCGTCGGTCCGGGTAGGAGTCGCGCGGCCTCCTTCTCGACGGCCAGCGTCGCCTCTCCGAGCTCCTCGGTGAGCCGCGCTCGCTGCGCGACAAGGCGCCGCCGTGACTCGAGGGTGGATTCGCGCGCCGGCGCAAGCTCGGTCAGATCACGGGCCCGGTTGACCAGCGGCTCGACGACGTAGAGATAGAGGGCGATGAGCAGAAGCCCGGCCAGGACCATGCCGATCAGGGTGCGCTCGCGACGCCTCAGGATCAGCATGCTAGCGCCGCTCCCAGCTGCCTCGGAGGCGGAATTGCTCCTTGTCCTGGCCCTTGGTCACGGGCGAGGTGAACTCGACGCGCTCGAGCCAGGGCGAGGCCTCGAGCGTGGGGATCAGCGCGCTCGCTGTCCCGGCCTGGCCGATGATCTCCACGCCTTGAGAGTCCATGCTGAGCGCCTGGAGCCACGAGTCCTGCGGGACGAGCGCCGTCAGATCTCGCATGAACGGCAGCGGGTGCAGCCCGCGGGCCTGGACCCGTTCGAGCGCCGTCACGAGCCGCTTCTTCTGGGCCACCTCGGCGGCGAGCCGCTCCACGGCCTTGACCTCCGGGTCGAGGCGCCGTATCTCCTCAGAGACCCGGGTCAAGTAACGCTCGCGCTGCCAGACCTGAGCGCCCAGGACTCCCAGGCCGAGGAGCACCGTCATGGCGAGCATCACGGCCGTCACGAGCTGGCCGGGTGAGGCGCGCCGCGGCCTGAGCGCGAGCGGGAGGAAGTCGATGCGTGGCCTGCGCGAGCCGAAGGCGACGGCGAGAGCCAGGACGGCGGCGCCGTGCCGCTCCTCGGGCAGCGACTCGACGAGCGCGAGGGCCTCGCGGGAGTACGGCGGCGCCGAGACGGCGGCTCCAAGCTCCGCCAGCGAGGGCGAGGACAGCAAGCGCTCGCTCTCGTCGCCCGAGATCCACAGCACCTCGCAATCGCGCCACTGGACCAGCGCCATGCTTCGCTGAATCTCGCGCACGAGCTCGAGGGGCGTCTCGGCCGGCACCGACCGGCTCAGGCGCACGACGCCGCGACCGAGAAAGACGAGGTCGGTACGACCGTCATGGCGATGCGCCCAGGCGGCGCGCTTCGTTTCTATCTTGCGCGGGAGAAGCCCGCAGAGGTCATGGCAGGCGATGGAGAGCGTCGCGGGGCGGCGCCGCGTTTCTCGCACGAGACCGAGCGCCTGGTCCACGCGTCGCGAGTCGCAGGCCCCGACCAGCACGCGGAACGGGCCGTCGGCCCGGCCGGGATTGAGGCGCCAGTCGCAGGCGATGTCCTCGGCCGGGAAGGGGACATGCCGGTCCAGCTCGAAGCGAACCATCTCGCCGAGGTTGCCGCCCTCCGTGCGCGGCAGCTCGAGCACCTTGACGACGGCGAGGCTGCGGTCGAGGCCCACGCGCAGCCGGCGCCGCTTGTAACCGCGGCTGTCGAGCTCCTGCGCGACGAGCGCCCCGAGATTCTCGGCCGCGTCGAACGCGACACACTCCACCTTCTCGCGGCCGGACAGGACAGCCAGCGCAATCCCCTTCTCGTCCACGAAGAGCCCGGCGCGTGCCTTCATGGCTCAGCCAGGCGCCAGGAAAGCGTGGCTACGCCGAGGGGCGACGCCGCGGCGCCGGTCACCTGGCCGCTCTGGCGCTGGACGATGGCGACGATGCGCGCCCGCGGTTCGCCCGCGATCAACCCCTCCGCCTCGATGCGGAAGGTGGCGCTCCCGACGCCGACCCCCTTTCCGCCAAAGCGCGCGGGCACGGTCGAGTACGGCGTCTTGACGCGCGTCTGGGTGATCTCGGTGACTTCGGCGTCCGAAAGGCCGAGCGCCTTGAGCACCGGGGCGGGCGCCGTGTTCATGTTGACAGTGTCCCTGCCCAGCACCGTGACGAGGTCGGCGAGGGCCGGTTGGCCATTCTCCCCTCGGTAGATCTCTGGTGTGATACCGCGAATCTGGAGCAGCTCGGCCGTGTCCTGGAGGGCGCCGTTCCTCGCCCTGTACGGAACCGGGAGCTTCAGGTAGAACTCCTCGCTCTCGGCGCCGTTGATCCGGGCAAGGTCGTCGGCATCCTTCCAGTCCTGCAGCGAGTCATTGATGATGTCGCGCGCCCGCTTGTCGAGGCCGAGGGTGGCAAGCAGCCGGTCCACGAGATCTGGATTCGCCGTGTTGAGGTTCACCCGCGCCTCTTCGTCCGAGATCCGGTAGGAGAACTCGCCGGCCCCCAGCGCGACGTGCTGGCGTGGCAGCCTGCTCTGCTTCGACAACAGTGCGGAATCGCCTACCATCCGGTAGAAGGACAGCGTTCCGTCCTCGTCGAGAGCGTGGATGGCGGCGGGACCCAGGATCTCTCTCATCGCCTGCTGGACACCCGCTTCGGCAAGGTGGCTGGCGAGCGTCCCGTCCTTGTAGGAGCGGACCATGGACGCTTCGAGGCGCATGGACATGGCCAGTTCGGTGACGACGACGGCGAGGAGCGTCATCACAAGCATCACCGCCAGGAGGGCGAAGCCGCGCTCGTTCCTCACGACGGCGTCACCCGGAGTGACACGATGAGCGGCGGCTGCGCGGCGCTTCGCCCCGCCTGGACGGTGGTCAGGGTGATCTCGACCGCCAATGGGAGCGCCCTCTCCTGGACGGCATCCCAGCGGTCCGTCCAGGTGCGGTCCGATTCTCGCAGATAGCGGAATCGGATATCGCCGACGGTCCCGTCCACGAGGGCGGGCTTCAGGCCGGGGTCGAAGGGCGCGTCGTTCGGCAGCGGCTTCTGACGCAGGGCGAGCCCCGGCACGGGCCCGGCATCTTGGGACAGCGTCACAGCGGTGAAGGCAATGGGCGCGGCCGTCGGGAAGGGCGGCGCCGTGGTGACGAACGCCACCCGATCCGGAGCGCCCTCGAAGAGGAGGTGCGCCGCCACCCCTTCGCGCCGGGAGGCAATGTAGGGATGCGCGGCTCCCAACGTGCGCGTGACGATTTGGGTGATGCTCCGCGCGCGCTCGAGGACCTCGGCGCGCTCGTCCCCGCGCTGCCAGGCGGCAAGCCCCACCCGCAGGCCGCCGAACATGACGACGAGGATCGTGGCCACGATGGTGAGCGCGATGACCACCTCGACCAGGGTGAAGCCCCGCTGCCGCGATGGCGTCATCGCGGCACTCCGGTGCCGGGAACCCGGGGCAGCGTCGTCGCGCCCGGCGTCACGGTGCCGGGCGATGAGCGCAGCACCGTCCCTCCCGGCGTCAAGGTGCCGGGCGCTAAGCGCAGCGTCGCCACCTCCAGGGTTCGCCCGGAGCCCCAGCGCACGGCCACCGAGAGAGCGAAGAAGCGAGGGGACGCGCTCCCTACGGGTGCCAGATCGTCCGGCACCGCCACGAGTCGTGTCCGGCGCTCCCAATCGAACCGGCCTTCGTGCCCGGTCTCGACACCCTCGACGGGCGCATCGCTGTTGCGCGCTACGCGATCCGCCAGGAGCACGGCGTCCTGATAGTCACTCGAAAGTGTCAACAATCTGAGCGCCTGTGAGGCGAGCTGAACCAACGCGACCACCGCGACGCTCAAGATGACCACGGCCACCAAGACCTCGAGGAGCGTGAACCCCGCGTCCCCCCGGCGGCTCACGAGTCGGATCTCCGGGTGGCGACCCGCCCAGTCAGCGCATCCACGGTGACGAGGTACGCCCTGTGTCCAGCCCCCTCGACGCGGATGCTTGCGCCGCTCGAGAGACCCTGCGGAAGGAAGGTGACCAGGCCGCTCGTCGGCTGGTCGACGGTCACCCCGACCCCTTGCGCAATCCGTCGGCTCGCCAGGACTCTGTCGCCGGTGCTCAACTCGATGACCCCAGCCTCCGTTTTCACCCGCACCACGTAGGCGCGGCTGCGGGCGATCGCCTGCTCTCGCGCGGCTCGAAGAAAGGTCGCGATTCCCGCCGTCTCCGCCCTCGTCTTCACCGTGTCGACGCCGCGCGCCAGGGAAGGGGCGGCCACGGCGACCGCTAAAGCCAGGACGAAGAGCGTCATGGCCAGTTCGATGAGGGTGAAGCCGCGCCTCATTTCACTGCCCAGGAGGTGACGTCGGAATTTTCCCCGTCCCCGCCGGGGGCGCCGTCGGCTCCGAGGCTCCAGATGTCGAAGTCGCCGTGATCGCCCGGGCAGCACTTGTACTGGTAGGGCTTGCCCCAGGGGTCCATCGGCACCACGTTCTTCTTGAGATATGGACCGTTCCAGTTGGGGATGTTCTGGTTGGTCACGAGCGCATCGAGGCCGCTGGCCGCGGGAGGATATGATCCGACGTCGAGCCGGTACTGGTCCAGCGCGGCGCTGAAGAGCTCGATCTGCGCCCGCGCGGCGGCCTGCTTGGACTGGCCCACGCGGGAGAAGAGGCGCGGGCCCACGAGGCCCGCCAACAGGCCCAGGATGATAATCACCACGAGCAGCTCGATCAAGGAAAAGCCGCGAGAGTTGCCGACGGCACGGAGGCTCGATCGCAACACCCCGTTTGTGCCGGAAGGGCGTCTCATGATGACGCGATGGTCGTCGTGCATGGAGTTTGTCGGACGGGCAAGCGCTATCCCACCGACATCGCAGTGAGACCGCCAGATGCCCCCGCCAGGCGTCGAAAGATGGCGATCGTGGTTCGCTTGTTGCCCTCGCGGAGTAATTCTCTCACAGGGGGCAACATTCGCTGGATCTCACGGGACGACGCGGCGGGTGCGTGATGAGCCTCCAAGTGTCGAAGATAGCGACGTCGCAAGTGTCTGATTAGCTTACTTCAGAATTACTTGGATCAAGCTAGGGAGAAACGCGAGCTGCAACCCCTAGCGCTTGGGGCAGCCGGCCCGCGGCGATACTACCTCTGGCGCTCGGCTGGGAGATACGCCGCGGTTCGCCGACGAATCGCGACCTGGCCCTGCAAGGCCGGCACGCTAGATGGGGATATCGGTGATCGAGACGATCGCCATGAGCATGGCCACGACGATGAAGCCGACGACGAGCCCCATGACCAGGATGATGCCCGGCTCGACCAGGGCGATCAGACGCTTGACGTTCTTCCGCGTGTCCGCTTCGAAGGTGGCACCGACCTTGAGCAGCATTTCTTCGAGGCGTCCCGTTTCCTCGCCGACTCTGACCATGTGGGTGGCGAGCGCCGGGAAGATCCCAAGGTCTTCCATGGGTTTCGAGAGACCTGCGCCCCGCCTGACGCCGTCACCCAGGCTGTCCACCGCATTCGCCATCACCTGGTTGCCCATCATCTCCTTGACGACGCCGAGGGCCGCCAGCATCGGCACGCCGCTCTTGAGAAGCGTGCCCGTGATTCGGGCAAAGCGGGCGACTTCGGTCTGAACCAACACAGGCCCCAGCACCGGCAGCCTCAAGAGGATCTGATCGGCCTGGAGCCGACCCGTCGCTGTCGCCAGCCACGTCCGGAGCGCCAGCGCCACGCCGAGCCCGACCGCCGCCAGGGCCCACCAGTAGCTGCGGAGCCACCCGCTGATCGAGAGCAGCATCTGCGTGGGGAGCGGGATCGTACTGCCGAGATCGCGGAAGATGTCGGCGAATCGCGGGATGACGAAGGTCATCAGGAAGACCACGGCCGCGCCGCCCACCGCCGCCAGCAAGGTAGGGTAGATGAGAGCTGAGACGAGGGTGTCGCGGAACTCTTGAGCTTCTTCGAGGAACTCCGCCAGGCGGCGCAGGGTGGGCTCCAGCACCCCGCCCCGCTCGCCGGCTCGCACCATATTAATGTAGAGGCGCGAGAAGGGCCGCGGGTGGTGCTTGGCCAGCGCCTCGCCCAAGGCGGTCCCCCCGCGCACGCTCCGCAGCACGTCGCCCGTGATCACTCGAAGCCGCGCGTTGGGCGCCAGGCCTTCCTGGATGGCCAGCGCGCGATCCAGCGGCAGCCCCGCCTCGAGGAGCGTGGCCAGCTGCTGGGTGAAGGCGACGAGATCGCGGCCGGGAACCCGCTGCCGAACCGAGCCCGTCAGTCTGAGACCGGCGAGGCCGGACCGCTCCTGCTGAGGAGCGACCTGGATCGGAAAGTAGGCGTCGCGCTGGAGCCGCTCGACGACGCTGCGCGCGTCGGGAGCCTCCATGACGCCGTCTATGGTCTGGCCCCGCTGATCTGCCGCTTTGTAGACGAAGACCGGCACGCTTCGCTCTCCGGATCTCTCTCTATCGGGACGAGAGAAGGGGGGTGAGGAGGACGGCTAGGTGTCTTCCTGCGTGACCCGCAGGATCTCTTCGACCGTCGTGATGCCGGCCCGCGCCTTGGCCCAGCCATCGTCGCGCAGCGTCACCATGCGGTGCTCGATGGCATGGCGTCGGAGCTCGCCCGCGGGCCGCTTGGCCAGAATGAGCCCACGCGCTTCCTCGGTGATGACGAAGAGCTCGTAGATTCCCAAGCGCCCCCGGTAGCCCGTGCCTCGGCAATCGTCACAGCCCTTGCCCCGGGACAGCTCGACGCCGCGGGCATCCGCGACCCCGATGGCCAGGAGATCGCCCGCATCCGGCTGGTAGGGCGCGCGACAGGCCGTGCAGATTCGCCGCACGAGCCGCTGGGCCAGGACCGCGTTCAGCACCGAGGCGACCAGATACGGCTCGGCGCCCATGTCCTGAAGCCGTGTCACGGCGCCGGGCGCGTCGTTCGTATGGAGGGTCGAGAAGACCAGGTGGCCCGTGAGCGCGGCCTGGATGGAGATCTCCGCCGTTTCGAGGTCTCGGATCTCTCCCACCATGATGATGTCCGGGTCCTGACGCACGATGTGCCGAAGCCCGGTCGCGAAATTGAGCCCGATCTTGGGACGCACCGGGATCTGGTTCACCCCGGCTAGCTGGTACTCGACCGGATCCTCGATGGTGATGATCTTCTTCTCGGGCGAATTGATCTTGTCCAGCGCCGCGTAGAGGGTCGTCGTCTTGCCCGATCCGGTCGGTCCCGTCACCAGCAGGATGCCGTGCGGGCGGTGGATCAACTCTTCGAACGTCTCGGCCACCCGCGGGGAGAAGCCCAGCCGGTTGAAGGGCAGGAACACGGACGAGCGGTCGAGGAGCCGCATCACCAGCGACTCGCCGTAGACCGTGGGGATGGTGGAGACGCGGATGTCCACGCGCCGGCCGCCGACCGACACGCGGATGCGCCCGTCCTGGGGCAGCCGTCGCTCGGCGATGTTCATCTCCGCCATCAGCTTGATGCGCGAGGTGAGCGCCGCCTGAAGCCGGCGAGGCGGCGACTCCCGCTCGTAGAGGACGCCGTCCATGCGGTAGCGCACCCGGAGCCGGTCTTCGAACGGCTCGATGTGGATGTCGGAGGCCTCGGCGGTGGCGGCCTCCTCGATCAGCAGATTGACGAGCTTCACGACGGGCGCCTCGAAGGCCATGTCGCGGAGCTGGTTGAGGTTCTCCTCCGCCTCGCCCGAAGCCTGCTCCGACCCCATGCCTTCGACGATCTTTTGGAGCGGCGTGGAGGCGCTGTAGGCTCGTTCGATGGCATCCAGGATTGCCGCCGGAGGCGCCACGCACAGGCTGATCTTGAGCCCGAGGGTCTGCCTCAGATCGTCCAGGAGCTGGGGATTGGTGGGATCGGCCGTCGCGATCGTCACCGTGGAGCCGTCGACCGCGATGGGGCACACCGTGTACTGTCGAAGGTATTTGGGGGAGAGGCTGGGGATGAGCGGCGGACTGCTGGGGAGCTCGTCCGCCGGGAGGAAAGACAAACCGTGCTCTGTGGCCAGGGCCCGGAGCACGTCCTCAGGGGTGGCCGCGCCCATGGCCACGATCGCATCGGCCAGCCGCTCGTGGTTCTGTTTGGCGCGCGCACGCGCGTCCTGGAGGATCTCCGGCGTGATGATGTGCGCCGCAAGGAGTATCTGCTCGAGCGGCTGACCCTTCCCGGGAGTGTCGGGGGCGGCCATAGTCTCACGATTATCCCCCTCCGCCCGCAGGCTCGTCAACCTTCTTGGAAAGCTGTCAAGGCGCGCCACGGCGCTCCGAGCGCAGCCGGCTCCCCCGATGACCGGAGCTCGTCCGTGAATGTGACCGACGCGGAGCGGAAGCCCTCGGGCCGTCGAGCCTCCACCGTGTGTTAGAATGCCGACATTTGCTGAGGAGACTCGTGAACCTCACTGACGGGCTGCTATCGCACGCAGCGAGAAGATTGATCGTGTCCCGCACGCTCGTCAAGTACCTCGTCCTCAAGGAGATCAAAGTCAAGTCCCGCGGCACGTACTTTGGCGTCGCGTGGACGCTGATGAATCCCCTGTTCACGATCATCGTCTACTTCGTCGTCTTTCGGCACGTCTTTCGGGTGGGAATTCCCAATTTCCTCTCGTTTTTCATCATGGGTTTTCTCATGTGGACATTCTTTGCTCGGGCCATCACGGCCGCGGCCAGGTGCGTCGCCGACAACGAGAACCTCGTGAAGCAGGCGGTCTTCCCTCTGGAGGTCCTCCCGATCTCGGCGGTCCTGTATCACCTCTTTCACCATGCGGTGGCTCTCGGACTCGCGCTTCCGTTGGTGCTGGCGTTCTGGGGGGGCAAGCTCACCTTGAATCTTCTGTGGGTGGGCGTGGTCCTCGCCGGCTTCGTGTGCTTCACCATGGCGGTGGCGTTGTGGCTCGCCACGGTCGGAGTGTTCTTCCGGGACACACAGGACATCCTGGAGGTTGGGCTGCCGATGTTGTTTTGGGCAACGCCCGTCTTCTATAGCGTGGGCATGGCGCCGGAGTACCTTCGGCCGATCCTGGCTGCCAACCCCTTGTCGAGCTTCCTCGGCGCCGTGCGAACCGCGCTACTCGAGGGCCGGATGCCCTCCGGCGCCCAGCTTGGTCTCGCAACCGCCTGGGTCGCGGTGATGCTCGTCTTTGGGGCCTGGGTGTTCGCCCGGTACGGGCCGCGATTCGCCGAGGAGCTGTGATGCTCCCGGTCATCACATGCGAGGCCATCAGCAAGTCATTCGTGCTGCGCGCCAATCGCCAGTACCTGCTCAAGGACCGCGTGCTCGCCTGGGTCCGGCCGCACCTTCGCGAGAGCCGACAGGCCTTCTGGGCTCTTCAGGATGTGAGCTTCGCGGTAGAGCCGGGGGAGGCCTTCGGGGTGATCGGCCCCAACGGCTCGGGGAAGACGACACTCCTGCGCATAGTCGCCGGCATCTTCCAGCCGACATCCGGAGCGGTCCGGGCGCGCGGCCGGATCGCGCCCTTGCTGGCGCTCGGGGTCGGCTTTCACCCAGAGCTGACGGGCAGGGAGAATATCTACGTCAACGCGGCCCTTTTCGGCTTCACGACGCGAGAAATCATGGAGGTGGAGGAGGCGATTGTCGACTTCTCAGAACTCGGGTCGTTCATCGACGCCCCGACGAAGAACTATTCCTCCGGCATGCAAGTCCGTCTTGGGTTCTCCATCGCGCTGCAGGTGAAGCCGCACATCTACCTGATCGATGAAGTCTTCGCGGTCGGAGACGAGCACTTCCAGCAGAAGTGCCTCTGGCGACTGGCGGAGGAGCGGCTGGCGCAGCGGACATTCGTCATCGCCACGCACAATCTGCAGTTCGTCGAGGAGACGTGTGACCGGGCCGCCCTGATGGTCAGAGGACGGGTCGTCGCGATCGGCGCGGCCAAGGAGGTGGTGCGGCGCTACCGGAAGCTGCTCGGCGACGAGGGAAGCGTCCCGTGAGGCGTCGACTCGTGTGCCAGGCTCGCCCCGCGGTCAAGCGTCATGCGGGGCTGCGCCTGCAACTCGGACTCACGCGGATCCAATAGCGCCCCTCTCCTCCAGGATCGCAATGATCCGCTCGGCGGCGCTCTCCGGCGTGTTCTCGGTGGTGTCGAGGCGGACCTCCGCGTGCTCCGGCGGCTCGTAGGGTGAGTCGATGCCGGTGAAGTTTTTCAGCTCGCCACGCCGTGCCTTCCGGTAGAGGCCTTTCGGATCGCGCGCCTCGGCGACGGCTAGCGGCGCGTCGACGAAGACCTCGATAAACTCGCCCTCGTCGACGAGGGCCCGCGCCATCCTCCGCTCAGAACGGAAGGGCGAGATGAAGGACACGAGCACGATGAGGCCGGCATCGACCATGAGCTTCGCCACCTCGGCGACCCGCCTGATGTTCTCCACACGATCCTCGTCGGTGAAGCCGAGGTCCCGGTTGAGGCCATGGCGCACGTTGTCGCCGTCCAGGAGATAGGTGTGCAGGCCGCGGGCGTAGAGCTTCTTTTCGACGAGGTTGGCGATCGTGGACTTGCCGGCGCCCGAGAGCCCCGTGAACCAGAGGACGCAGGCCCTCTGGCCCTTCAGGACTGCGCGCGCGGCCTTGTGCACGTCCACCGCCTGCCAGTGGAGATTCTGCGACCGCCGCAGGGCGAAGTGCAGCAGGCCGGCGCCGACGGTGTTGTTCGACAGGCGGTCGATCAGGACGAAACCGCCGGTATCGCGATTCTCCCGGTAGGGGTCGAAAGCGATGGGACGGTCCACAGCCACGTTGCACACGCCGATTTCATTCAACTCCAGCCGCGTCGCGGCGAGATGCTCCAGGGTGTTCACGTTCACCCGGTACTTCGGATGCGTGATCGTCGCCGTGACGGTCTTCGCGCCGATTTTCAACCAGTACGGCCGGCCGGGGAGCATCGGCTGGTCGCTCATCCACACGATCGTCGCCTCGAACTGGTCGGCCACCCCGGCGGGAGCGACCGCGGAGGAGATGAGGTCGCCCCGGCTGACGTCGAGCTCGTCGGCCAAGGTGAGCGTCATCGACTGCCCCGGCACGACGCGGTCGAGATCGCCCTCATACGCAACGAGCCGCGTCACGGTGCTCTCTCGCCCTGAGGGCTGCACGCGGACGCGGTCACCCGGCCGGATGGAGCCGCTCGTCACCATTCCGGTGAAGCCTCGGAAATCGGCATGGGGCCGGTTGACCCACTGAACGGGCATACGGAAGGGCGCCCGCTCGAGCCGGTCTG
>Ga0335084_10003016_pt1 | contig 16375 bp, 12 predicted proteins | sample Lox_Sample_44_FD_206721 | JGI IMG/M metagenome (GOLD analysis project Ga0335084, IMG submission 206721) | Soil microbial communities from Loxahatchee National Wildlife Refuge, Florida, United States - Lox_Sample_4.4 | ecosystem: Environmental > Terrestrial > Soil > Wetlands | place: USA... | reverse complement strand
GGAGAACGAGCCGAAGCCGCCGACCCGGACCCGGGCCGTGCCGTGCTCGATGCGCGGGTGCTTGGCGAGGGTCTCGCGCAGGGCAGCCAGGATGCCGCGCACGCGCTCGGGCGGCGTGTTGGAGCGGATCGCCAGGGTGGGGTGGAACCAGATCTTGTCCTGCGAGCCGAAGCTCTCGAGCTGCATGTTCGCGAACTCGCCGTTGGGCACGGTCACGAGCGTGCGCTCGGGCGTGCGCACGCGGGTCGAGCGCAGGCCGATCTCCTCGATCTCGCCGATGCGGTCGCCGAAGCGGCAGAAGCTGCCCACGCGCACCGGCCGATCGAGATACAGGGTGAGCCCCCCGAACAGGTTCTCGAGCGACTTCTGCGCCGCCAGCGCGATCGCGATGCCGCCCAGGCCCACGCCCGCGAGCAGCGCGGTCACGTGCACGCCCGCGTTGTCGAGCACGGTGATCACCGCGATGCCGATCGCCGCCAGCTTGGCCAGGCGCTGCACGAGCCCCAGGATCGCGCTGGCCTGGCCCTGGCCGCGGCGCAGGAAGCGCCGGCGGTAGTCGTCGCCGAGCAGGTCGAACAGGCGCAGCAGGTGCCAGAACGCGGCCCCGATGAACAGCGCGCTCTCGATGCGCCCGAACACCGTCTCGGTCGCGGGCGACAGGTCGATCAGGCGCCGGCCGAGCGAGAACAAGAGCACCGCGATACACAGCCGCAACGGGCCGGTGGCGAGCGCCACGAAGCGGTCGTCGAGCATGGTCACGCTGCGCTTCGCCATGGCCGCGAGCACGCGCACGACGAGCGAGGTGAGCGCGAACGCGGCCACGATCGCCACGGCGGCAAGCGCCGCGAGCACCAGCCAGTCGTCGGTGTCGATGCGCGAGAAGATCAGGAACGCGCGCTCGAGCGGCCGTGAGTGGATCTGCGCGGCGAGCGTCGCCCACATGCACGCCGTCGACTGCAAGTGGCGGGCCCGTGCGGCAGCGCGCGATTCTACAAACGTCCGCTCGTGTGGAGGCACGCGGTTTGCTCGCTCGACGCCCATGACCCAAGACACCCATGGGCGTCGCGCGCACGCCTCGCGTGTGTCGTTTCTCATCGACGCAGCGAGTTACTTCGCGGCTCTGACCGAGGCGCTCGCGGCGGCCGAGCGGCGCATCTGGATCGTCGGCTGGGACTTCCACGGCCGGACGCGGCTGCGCCCGGACGCCCCTTCGGGCGCGCTGCCCGACGAGATCGGACCCCTGCTCGAGGCGCTCGTCCTGCGACGGCCGGCGCTGCACGTGCACCTGCTCGAGTGGGACTACTCGCTGCTCTACGCGGTCGAGCGCGGGCTGGGCCCATGGACCGACCTCGCCTGGGCGCGCCACCCGCGCTTCGCGCTCGAGCGCGACGACCGCCACCCGTTCGGCGCGAGCCAGCACCAGAAGCTGGTCGTGATCGACGACGTGCTCGCCTTCGCCGGGGGCATCGACCTCACCTTGCGGCGCTGGGATACCCCCGAGCACGCGGCGGGTGACCCGGCGCGCGTCGACCTCGCGGGCCGGGCCTACGGCGCGTTTCACGACGCGCAGATCGCGGTCGACGGCGCGGCCGCGCGTGCGCTCTCTGCCCTGGCGCGCGAGCGCTGGCGCCACGCCACGGGCGAGTCACTCGGCCCGCTGCCGGCGCGGCGGGACGCCTGGCCGGCATCGCTGGTCCCCGATGCGCGCGACTGCACCGTGGCGATCGCCCGCACCGTCCCGCCGTTCGGCGGCCGGCGCGGCGTGCGCGAGGTGGAGGCGCTGTGGCTCGACTCGATCGCGCGCGCGCGCCGCTCGCTCTACATCGAGAGTCAGTACTTCACCGCGCCGTGCGTGGCCGAAGCGCTGTGCGCCCGGCTCGCCGAGCGCGCGGGTCCGGAGGTGTTGCTCGTGCTGCCCGCGCGCTGCTCGGGCTGGATCGAGGAGAGCACCATGGGCCGGCTGCGCATCGAGCTCTTGCGCGCGCTGCGCACGGCCGACCGGTACGGGCGGCTCGGCGTGTTCGCGCCCATGCTCTCGGGCGACCGGCCGCTCAGCCTGCACTCGAAGCTGTGCATCGTCGACGACGACCTGGCGCGCATCGGCTCGGCGAACCTCTCGGCGCGCTCGATGGGCTTCGACAGCGAGTGCGACGTCGCGCTCCTGTCCGAGGGCCGCAGCGACCTGCGCGCAGCCATCGCCGGCCTGCGCACACGACTCATCGCCGAGCACACGGGACTTTCCTGCGCGGAGCTCGAAGCGCGGGCAAACGGGTCACTGCTGGCCGCGATCCCGCCGCGGCCCGCGGGAGCGCGCGGGCTCGAGCGCATCGCCGACGAACAGGCGGCGGTGGGCGGCGAGTGGATGCGCGCGCTGCCGATCGACCCCGACGGCGAGCCGCCGATCCCCGGCGGCACGGGCTGGATCGCCGCCGGCTGTGCGCTCGCGCTCGCGGTCTCGGCTGCGGTCCTGCGCCGCTAGCCCGAGCCTTTGCCCACGCTGTGCTCGAGCCGCGGCGTGAGACCTTCGATGAACGCGTTGTACAGCGCGTTGCCGAGCGCGGGCCAGAACTCACCGTGTGGCTGCTGGTCACCCGTGATCGGAATGCGGGTCGCCACGTCGTCCTGCGCGTGGTTGCGGAACACCTCGATCACGCCCTGCATGAATGCGCGCCAGGCGGTCGACAGCAGGTTGAGCTGCGCGACGTCGTTCCAGTCGATCACCTGAACGTCCTTGAAGAATGGCTTCACGTAGCCCTGGAAGTGGCCGTTCTCGGCCAGCAGCTCGGCGTAGAGCGCGAAGCGCCCCTGCTTCGCGTCGACCTTCGTGTACGCGCGCAGGAAGTCGTTCCACTGTGCGAGCTCGGCGCCTCGAACCACGAGATCGCCGTCGAACGAGGGCGCGCTGGCGTGCGGGTCGACCGCCACGTGCAGGGCGAGATGCCCGGTGGGCTCGAACTCGCCGCGCATCTCCACGTGCCCGGGCCGCTTCACCCGGGAGTCACCGGAGCGTGACAAGTCCTCCGCGATCAGGTCGGCGTGTGTCAGCCCGACGTCCACATGCGGGTTGGAATGGAAGTTCCGGAAGTGGATCTTGCCGTCGGTCACCTCGAAGCGGTTCACACGCGTGGGGAACAGCGCCTCGACGAGCTTCTTCCACTGGCCCTCGTTGCCGCTCTGGCGTTGGGCGTCGGTCGGCCCCGCGACGAAGTTCAGCTCGGGACCCTTCAACACCACCTCGCCCACGAACTTGCCCTGGAAGATCGAGCGCCATTCGACGGAGACGTCGATCAGCGGCGCCTTCAGGAAGGGCACGGGCACGCGCGCGCCGCGCTTGCGGATGTCGACGTCGTGGATCACGTACGCGCCGCGGTAGAAGGCCACGTCGACTGCGCCGATCGTGCCCGTGTAGCGCGGATTGTGCGCCAGGCGCCGCTCCAGGTACGCGTGCAGCACAAAGGGCAGCGCGAGCCGCGCCGCGACGACGAGCGCCAGGAGCACGACGGCGAGTGAGAGCCATCTAGGGCTGCGCGGAGGTCGAATGCGCGGCACGTCCCTGGAGTCGAGCAAGTGACATGCCGCGAAATCCCTGGGGCGAATGGCCGCGCTTTGTAGACAAGGGTGCGCATCCGGAGCGTGACGGCGAGCACTTCGGGCGCTCGCGGGCTCCTGGGGAGCGTCGAGAGCAAGCTTCGGGCCGAACGGACACGCGGCACGTGACCTGCAAATCCTGCGGCGGCACAGGTGGAGGGCCCGCGATGTCCAGCAGCTCCTGGTCGATTCTGCTTGCGGGCGGCGAAGGCCGCCGGCTGCGAGAGCTGACGACGACGCGCGCAGGAGTCACCGTGCCCAAGCAGTTCTGCTCGCTGAACGGCGGGCCCAGCCTGCTGGCCGAGACACTGCGCCGCGCCGAAGGACTTTCGGCGCGTGATCGCATCCTGGTCGTGGTATCTGCGCGGCACGAACGCTTCTGGCGCGACGAGCTCGCGGGCCTGCCAGCCGAGAACGTGCTGGTGCAGCCGCAGGGCCGCGGCACGGGAGCGGGCATCCTGCTGCCGCTGCTCGCGGTGCTGGAGCGCGATCCCGCAGCCGAGGTGCTGGTGCTGCCCTCCGACCACCACGTCGACGACGAGCTCGTGCTGCGGCGCGCCTTCATCGCGGCGCTCGACGCGGTGCGCGCCGACCCGCGCCAGCTCGTGCTGCTGGGAATCACTCCCGATGCGCCCGATACGCAGTACGGCTGGATCGTGCCTGCTCACGAGACGGTCGACGGCAAGGCGGCGGGGATCGAGCTGTTCGTCGAGAAGCCCGACCGCGAGACGGCACGGCGGCTGCTCGCGCGCGGCGCGCTCTGGTCGAGCTTCCTGTTCGCGAGCCAGGGCCTCGCGCTGCTCGCGGCCTTCAGCCGCGCCCAGCCGGCGCTGGTGCGCACCTTCGCGGAACGGCCGCTCGAGGCGGTGTACCGGAAGATCCCGCGCGTGGACTTCTCCCGCGAGGTGCTCGAGCGGGTCGCCGACCGGCTCGGCGTCGTGCGCGTTCCCCCGTGCGGCTGGAGCGACCTCGGGACGCCCGACCGGGTCGCCAGCGTGCTGGGACTGCGCGGTGCCCGGGGCCTGCGGGCCCCGGCGCTGCGCAGAGGCGTGCCGATCCTCGCCCACGCCCTGGAGTCACTCGCGCCCTGAGGGCGCGAGTGACTCTGGCGTCACAGGCGTCCGGTCAGCGCCGCGACCAGGACGATCAACAGGATCAGGCCCAGCGTGCCGCTGGGGAAGTAGCCCCACTCACGGCTGTAGGGCCACGCCGGGAGCACGCCCAGCAACAAGACCACGATCACGAGCAACAGGACCAGGCTCATGGCGTGGACTCCGGCCTTGGATCGGGCGTCGGCGTGGTGACCGGCGGCGGCTCGTTGCCCTGCGGGCCCGGCGCCGGCATCGGCGGGTTGGCCTCCGGCGTCACGGCCGAGGGCGGCGGCGCCTGAGTCGGCGGGTTCTGCGTCGCCGGCGCTGCGCTCACGTCGACCTGAATGTCGTTGGTCACGGCCTTCACGCCGCGCACGTCGTCCGCGACGTCCTCGGCACGGCGGCGTTGCTCGGGCGTGTTGACCCGGCCCGTGAGATACACGTGGCCTTCTTCGGTGCGCGCGTGGACGATCGCGGTCGAGAGCGAAGGCTCCTTGTCCAGCTGCGCCAGCACCGCGGCGTTCAGGGTCGAGTCCGGTCTCTGTCGGTTGCAGCCCAGCGCCAGCGCGGAACAAACCGCGAGCGCGAGCACGGTGGTGCGGTACATCGGTGTCTCCTCCTCTAGTGAGTCGACGGGTCGGGCGACGGGATCCTCCCGCGCCACGCGCCGGTCTCGTGTCCGCGCTTCTCGATGAACTCCTTGAAGCGCTCCAGGTCGCCCTTTGCGCGCCGGGACACCAGGCCGAGGAAATCGCCGATGTTCTCGACGAGACCCTCGGGCTCGTACTCGAGCTCGAGCGTGATCCGGGTGTCTCGGTCGCCGAGGCGATCGAACGTGACCGTGCCCGCGTTGCGCGCACCGGACGTGCTGCGCCAGGCCACGCGGACGTCGGGCACCTGCTCGGTGATCTTGGCCTGCCACTCGACGGTCTTGCCGCCGACGTCGGCCTTCCAGTACAGGCGGCAGTCATCGAGCTGCCGGATGGACTCCACGCCTTCCATGAAGCGTGGAAATTCTTCGAACTGGGTCCACTGGTTGTAGGCGGTCGAGATCGGGACGGCGACGTCGATCCGCTCGCGGATCGTGGACGCCGACCCGCGGGGCTTCTTCGCGGTTCGGGCTTTGGCCATGGGGCATCTCCTCGTGTCTCCAGGGTGGAGCAAGATCCAGACCCGGCGAAGTGAGTCGCTTTCTACAAAGGCCCGATCAGCGCGAAGCTGTCCGGCGCCAGCTCCAGGCCCGCGGCGGTCAGCCGATGACCGGCGCCGCACGCGATCAGGATGCGCGTTTGCGCGATTGAACCCACGGGCAGGGTCGCGGGCGCTGCCCCGATGTGCGCCGCGATCAGATACGGGCCCCGGCGCGCCACGAGCCACGATTCCTTCTCGCTGCAGAACACGTCGGATTCGAGCAGCGCACCCGCGCACAGCGCGCGCGTGCGCCGGCGCAGGGCGATCAGCTCGCGGTGCCAGGCCAACACGCGCTGGTGTTGCGGATCGTCGAGCTCGCTCCAGTCGAGCTTCGCGGCGAGAAACGTCTCGCGCGCGCACGGGTCGAGCGCGTCGCCGCGCGCGGTGCGCACGGCGTCACGCAGCGCGGCGTCTGCGTAGTCACAGAAGAACGGGAAGGGCGTGCGCGCGCCCCACTCCTCGCCCTGGAAGAGGAGCGGGATGAACGGGGCGGTGAGCGCGATCCCGGCCGCCACCAGCGTTCGCGCGGGCGAGAGACTCGCGGACAGGCGGTCGCCGCGCGGGCGGTTTCCGATCTGGTCGTGATTCTGGGCGAAGCCGACCAGCTGACTGCCGCGCGGACGCGGATCGGCGCGGCCGTGCCGGCGCTTGCGCCAGCCCGAGTATCTGCCCGCGTACACGAAGCCGCGCGCGAGCGCCTCGACCAGGTCCGTGCAGCCGCAGAAGTCGCGGTAGTAGCCCTCGTGCTCGCCCGTGAGGAACACATGAAGGGCGTGGTGGAAGTCGTCGTTCCACATGGCGTCCAGCCCGTAGCCGCCGTCGCGGCGCGCGCTCACCAGCCGCGGATCGTTCGCATCGCTCTCGGCGATCAGGAACAGCGGCCGGCCTTCGGCGAGCGAGAGCCGCTCGACCTCGATGCGCAGCTCCTCGAGGAAGTGCAGCGGTGACTCGTCGTGGATCGCGTGCACCGCGTCGAGGCGCAGGCCGTCGCCGTGGTACTCGCGCAGCCAGACGAGCGCGCTGTCGATGAAGAAGCGGCGGACCTCGTCGGACTCGGGGCCGTCGAAGTTCAGGGCAGGCCCCCAGAGCGTGGCGTGTCGCTCGGAGAAGTACGGCCCGAGCCGCGCGAAGAAGCAGCCCTCGGGGCCCACGTGGTTGTGGACCACGTCGAACACCACCGCGAGCCCGCGCGAGTGACACGCCTGGACGAGCCGCCGCAGGTCGTCCGGCGAGCCGTAGGCGGGGTGCGGCGCGAACGGAGCCACGCCGTCGTAGCCCCAGCCGCGCTCGCCCGAGAACGCCGCCACGGGCATGAGCTCGAGGTGTGTGACTCCCAGGGAGACCAGGTGCTCGAGGCGGGTCTCGGCCGCGGCGAACGTGCCCTCGGGGGTGAAGGTGCCCACGTGCAGCTCGTAGAAGACCGCGCGCGGCAGGGCCTCGGCGCGGAAGCCGGCATCGCTCCAGGCAAAGGGCTCGAGCGGGAGCGTGCGCGAGGCGGCGAAGACGCCGTGCGGCTGCCAGCGGGAACGCGGGTCGGGCAGGGGCTCGGCTCCGTCGACCGAGAAGGCGTAGTCCAGCTCGCCCTCGAGCGGGAGCTCGCTGCGGAACCAGCCGCCGCTCGCGCGGCGCAGGCGCACGCGCCGTCCGCCTGCGACGAGCTCGACCCGCTGCGCGCGCGGTGCCCACAACTCGAAGCGTGTCATGTCCCGCAGACCTCCCGGCTCCACAGGCCGACGGGGAAACGGCGCAGCAGCTCCGCGACCCGCTGCGGCCCGCCGGCGAGACACTCGCCGGTGAGCACGTTGCGGTGCCGCCCGGGCGGGAGCTCGAGCGCGGTGTCTTGCCAGTCACCGGCGGCCCGCAGGCGCAGGCGCGGCACGGCGCAGACCAGGCCCTCGCGTGCGAAGGCGAGCAGGCTCGCCGCGTGCGCGCCCTGCGCGCGGAGCGGCCGGTAGGCGCTGCCCGGACCGAAGCGCTCGGGCCGCGCCGCGCGCTCGCGCAGCACGCGCTCGGCCAGGAACAGCTTGGCCAGGCCGTGCTCGGGCTCGGCCAGCGCCTGCTCGGGGCTGGCGTGACGGGCGACCGCGAGCAGGCGCCGGCGCAGCTCGAAGTCGATCGGCCGGCGGTTGTCGGGATCGACCAGCGACCCGTCCCACAGCTCGCAGCCCTGGTACAGGTCGGGCACGCCGGGGCTGGCGAGCTTCAGCAGCAAGAGGGCGAGTGAGTTCACGCGTCCGGGCGCGACCAGCGCCTCGGCGAAGCCCTCGATCTCGGCCAGGAGCTCGGCATCGCCGAACAGGCGTGTGACGAACCGGGAGAGCGCGGCCTCGTACTCTCGCGACGGCGCCTGCCAGGTGGTGTGCTCCTTCGCCTCGCGGGCGGCCTTCAAGAGGTAGCGGGTGAGTCGTTCGGGGCTGATGGGCCAGGCCCCGATCCAGGTCTGGTACAGGAGATACTCGAGCTTCGGGTCGGGTCCCGCGGGGCTGCGGTGGCGCTCTGCGCGCGCGAACCAGCCGCGGACCGCCGCGGCCCAGCGCTCCGGGATCTCGGACAGCAGCACGAGCCGCGCGCGCACGTCCTCGCTGCGCTTGGTGTCGTGAGTCGAGGTCGCGAGCAGGGTGTGCGGCCAGCGCGCCTGGATGCGTGCCGAGGCGGCATGGAGCTCGTCGGGTGACACGGCGAACGCGCCCGGGTCGCAGCCGACCTCGCACAGCGCCGCGAGCGGAAAGTGAGCGTAGCCGGCGGTGTCTTCGACGCCCTTGGCGGTGACTGCGGCGCAGAGCTGCTGGAAGCGCAGGGCGAGCTCGGTCTCGAGCGGCCCGCGAGCCTGGCGGCCGAGCACCGCTGCCAGGAGGTCGAAGACGCCCGGGTCGGTCGTGCCGGCGCGCTCGCGCGCGGCGCCGAGCGCCGTCGCGAGCGAGCGCGCGCTGGCGGGGTCGAGGACGTCGTCTCCGGCGCGCGCGTAGCCGCGGTAGTCGGGCCAGGCGATCGCGAGCTCGGTGAGTGCGCGCTCCAGGTCACCGCGCGTGAAGTCCCGGTGGGCGCGCTGGCTCTCGCACAGCTCGGCGCCGAGGTCGACCAGGCGCGTGAGGTCGGCCGACAGGAGGTCCTGCAGCACCCGGCGCTTGCCGTCGGCCACCGCCTCGGGCCAGCTGCGGCCATCGCCCGTGAGCTCCGCGTACAGCGCGCGCAGCGGCGCGGCGCCGGCGGGATCGACCAACACGCCCGTCGCGTGCCACAGGAAATCGTAGCCGGTCGTGCCCGCCACCGGCCACGAATCCGGCAGGGTCTCGCCGTGCGCGAGGATCTTCTCGACCACGCGCCAGGCCTCGGGCGCCGCCGCGGCCAGCCACTCGAGATAGCCGCGCGGGTCGCGCAGTCCGTCGACGTGGTCGACGCGCAGCCCTGCGATCTCGCCGGCGGCCACGCGCTCGAGCAGCGCCGCGTGCGTCTCGGCGAACACCGTCCGGTCCTCGACGCGCACGGCCACCAGGTCGGCCACGTCGAAGAAGCGCCGGTAGGAGAGCTCGCGCGCGGCGGTGCGCCAGTGGGCCAGCCGGTAGTTCTGGCGCTCGAGAAGCGAGTGGAGCAGCTCCGGATCGGAGTTCCAGCGCGCCACGCTGGCGTCGATCGCGCGCGCGGCGTCGGGCTCGTCGGCGCACAGGCGCACGAGCAGATCGCGCAGCACTTCCTTGTGCCGGTGGCGGCGGTCGAGCCGCTTGGGGTCGGCGTCGGTGGAGAGCGGGAGGACTCCGTGCGCGTGGGCGAGAAACTCGAGCAGCGGCGACGACACGCGCTCCGAGGCGTCGCGCAGCAGCCCATCGACCGAGCGCGGCGCGATCGGCAGCACCTGGTCGCCGGCCTGCAGGGTGAATCCACCGCCTGCGCGCGCCAGGCGCAGCCGGCCCAGCGCGAGCTCGTCGCCGTAATGACTGGGCAGGATCGGCAGCAGGATGCGATGCGCGAGCCGGCGCTCGGCTCCGCGCCAGTCCACGTCGAAGAAGCGGGCCATGCGACTGGCCGGCCCGTTCTCGAGCACGTCCCACCACCAGCGGTTCTCGGGCGCGCGCGTGGCCATGTGGTTGGGCACGACGTCGACCAGGAGCCCGAGCTCGTGCTTGCGGCACGCCTGCACGAGCGAGCGCCAGCCGGCCTCGCCGCCGAGCTCCGCGCTGACCCGGCTCGGGTCGACCACGTCGTAGCCGTGCGCGCTGCCGGGCGCGGCCTGCAGCACGGGCGAGCAGTACACGTGACTCACGCCGAGGCCCGCGAGATACTCCACGAGTTGCGCCGCGGCCTCGAAGTCGAGCGCGCCGCCCAGCTGCAAGCGGTAGGCCGCGCGCGGCTCGCTGCTCACGGCTCCGCCCGCCGCAGCAGCACGCAGGCGTGCGGCGCGACCTCGAGCTTGGCGCCCGGGCCGAAGGCTTGTGACTCGGGCAGCAGCAGCTCACTGGTGTCGAGCTCGACCGTCCAGGCCCGGCCGAAGGACTCGGGCGGCAGCGTGAACGCGACCGGCTCCGGCCCGGGATTGAGCAGCCAGGTGAAGCTGGCGTCGCGCACGCGCTCGCCGCGCGCGTCCGGGTGGGGCAGGGCATCGCCGTTCAGGAACACTCCGAGCGCGGCGCTCGTGCCCGAGGTCCAGTCGGCTTCCTGCATGGGCGCGCCGTCCGGCCGAAGCCACGCGATCTCGGGCGCGGGGTCGGCGCTCGGCAGGTCGCCGAACCAGCCCCGCCGCCGGAACACCGGGTGACTGCGGCGCAGGTCGATGACACGGCGCGCGAACGCCAAGAGCTCGGCGTCCGCGCCCTGCCAGTCGAGCCACGTGCGCTCGTCGTCGATGCAGTAGGCGTTGTTGTTCCCGCCCTGTGTGCGGCCGAGCTCGTCGCCCCCGAGCAGGAGCGGCACGCCCTGCGAGAGCAGGAGCGTCGCGAGCAGATTGCGCTTCTGGCGCGCGCGCAGCGCGCGCAGCTCGGGATCGTCGCTCGGCCCCTCGACGCCGCAGTTCCACGAGCGGTTGTGCGACTCACCGTCGCGGTTCTCCTCGCCGTTGGCCTCGTTGTGCTTTGCGTCGTACGAGACCAGGTCCTCGAGCGTGAAGCCGTCGTGGGCGGTCACGAAGTTGATGCTCGCGTGCGGGCTGCGGCCGCTGGTGCCGTACAGGTCGGAGCTGCCCGTGATCCGGCCGGCGAACTCGCCCAGCGCGCCGCGCTCGCCGCGCCAGTAGTCGCGCACCGAGTCGCGGTACTTGCCGTTCCACTCCGACCAGAGCGGCGGGAAGTTCCCGATCTGGTAGCCGCCGTGGCCCACGTCCCAGGGCTCGGCGATCAGCTTCACGCGATTCACCGCCGGGTCCTGCTGGATCAGGTCGAAGAACACGGCCAGCCGGTCCACGTCGTGCAGCTCGCGGGCGAGCGTCGCGGCGAGGTCGAAGCGGAAGCCGTCCACGTGCATCTCGAGGACCCAGTAGCGGAGTGAGTCCATGATGAGCTGCAGCACCTGCGGGTTGCGCATGTTCAGGCTGTTGCCGGTGCCGGTGTAGTCCATGTAGTGGCGCGGGTCGCCGTCGACCAGCCGGTAGTAACCCGCGTTGTCGAAGCCCTTGAGCGAGAGCATCGGGCCGCGGTGGTTGCCTTCCGCGGTGTGGTTGTAGACGACGTCGAGGATCACCTCGATGCCCGCCGCGTGCAGCGTCTTCACCAGGTGCTTGAACTCCTGCACGACCTGGTGCGGCCGCTCCGCAGCCGCGTACGCCGCGTGGGGCGCATGAAAGCAGACGGTGTTGTAGCCCCAGTAATTCACCAGGCCGCGCTCGAGCAGGTGCGCGTCGTGCGCGAAGGCGTGGATCGGCATCAGCTCGACGGCCGTGACTCCGAGCGCGACCAGGTGCGCAATGACTGCCGGATGCGCAAGTCCTGCGTAGGTGCCGCGCAGCTCGGGCGGCACGTCGGGATGGCGCATGCTGAAGCCGCGCACGTGCAGCTCGTACAGCACGGTCTCGTGCCAGGGCGTGCGCGGCGGCCGGTCGTCGCCCCAATCGAACAGCGTGCTCACCACCACCGACTTGGGGAGTGACTGCGCGCTGTCTTCCAGGTTGGGTGGACCGTTCGGGTCGCCGCCGAGGTCATACGGGAACAGCGCCTGACCCCAACGCAGCTCGCCGTCGAGCGCGCGCGCGTAGGGATCGATCAAGAGCTTCGCCGGATTGCAGCGCAAGCCGCGCGCGGGATCCCACGGACCGTGCACGCGGTAGCCGTAGCGCTGACCCGGCTCGACTCCCGGCAGATAGCCATGCCAGCATGCGCCGCTGCGCTCGGGCAGGAACACGCGCGTCTCCTGACCCGTCTTGTCGAACAGACACAGCTCGACGGCCTCGGCGACGTCACTCGCCGCCGAGAAGCACGTGCCCAGACCGTCGAACGTGGCGCCCAACGGCAGCGGTTGACCCGGCCAGACCTTCACCATGTCCCCGGCGCGCATGCTCGAGCACGATGCGTGCCAGCGGCGGCGGACCGGCGCGTTCCGTATGCGCGACTCGTCTGCGAAATTTCTACAAGCCTCCGCGGGCATGAGCCGTGCACCGCCCGTGGCCATGACGAGGGTGGATGCGCGGCCCGAGCTCCCCACGATTGCGACCCTCGCAATCGTGGCGGTGGTGTTGTATTTCGCGCGCGAGTTCCTGATCCCGCTCGCGCTCGCTGCGCTGCTCGGTTTTCTGCTGACTCCGCCCGTGCGCAGGCTCGAGCGCGCGGGCCTGCCGCGCTTGGCGGGCGTGCTCCTGCTCACGCTCGCGATCGTCTCGGGCGCGGCGCTCGCCGCCTGGTTCATCACGCGCGAGCTCGGCGATCTCGCCGCGAGTCTCCCCGACTTCCGGGCCACGCTCGCGGAGAAGCTGCGCACGCTGCGCGGGCCGATGCGCTCGCTCGCCGACGCGCTGGGCTGGATCGACCAGCTGGGCAAGGAGATCGATCCCGCGGCCGGCCGCGCGCAAACGCCGCGCGTGGAGGTCGTCCAGCCCTCGACCGGCATCGGGCTTTTGAGCCGCTACGGCGCGACCTTGCTGGGGCCGCTCGGCACCGCGGGCATCGTGGCGGTGCTCGCGATCTTCCTCCTGCTCCAGGACGATCTTCCCCGGCGCATCGTGACCTGGCTGTCCTTGCGCGACTCGCGGCTGTCGCCGCGCGCGGTCGACGAGGCGGGAGCGCTGGTGAGTCGCTTCCTCGGCCGGCAGGCGGCCGTGTGTCTCCTGCAGGGCGTCGCGGTCTGGCTGGGACTCACTTGCATCGGCGTGCCGGGCGCGTTCGTGTTCGGCTTCATCTCGGCGCTGTTCCGCTCGATCCCGTACTTCGGGCCCGCGACCGCGGCCGCGCTGCCGATCGTCTTCTGCGCGGCGGCGTTCCACGGCTTCGACAAGATGCTGTGGACCGCTGGCTTCTTCGTGTGCTGGGAGCTGTTCACGAACAACGTGCTCGACCCCCAGGTGCTCGGGCGCGGTGCGGGACTCACGCCGCTCGGGGTCGTGCTCTCGGCCACGTTCTGGGCCTGGCTGTGGGGTGCGCCGGGCCTGTTCCTGGCGATTCCGCTCACCGCCTGTCTCACCGTGGTGGGCCGCTACGTGCCGCAGCTCGCGTTCATGCCGGCGCTCTTGTCACACGACCCGGTCGCGCCGCCTTCCGCGCAGCTCCGCCAGCGCCTCGCGGCGCGCGACGACGAGGAGGCCGCCACACTCTTGCGTCACGCGGCGAAAGAGGGCGACCTGGTGCAGCTCTCCGACTCGCTCGTGCTGCCGATGCTCGTGCAACTCGCGCGCGAACGCGACGCCGGCCGGGCCACGCGCGGCGACGTGATCCGCTCGCTGCGGCGCCTGCGCGAGCTGCTCGCGGAGCTCGTGACCGGCATGCCAGTCACTGCGCCCAAGCTCGGAGCGCGGCCCGTGCGCGTCGAGGAGCTGCGCAAGGGCGCCCTCGACCGGTTCGCGCGCGACTGGATCGCGACCGTGCTCGAGCGCAGCGGGTTCCGCATGCTCGAGGCCGGAGACGCGGCCGCGGACGCGCTGCTCGTGCTGGCGAGCGTGGGAGCACACGCACAGAGCGACGCGCAGGCGCGTGTGTCCGGCCGCCACGCCGTGGTGCTCGCCGCGGCGCTCGATGTGCGCGGGCTCACCACCGCCGCCGGGACGCCGATCGTGCCCTCGTGCACCGGGCTGGTGGCGGCGCTCACACCGGCGCCGATCGCCCGCGCGGAAGCGGCGGGCTGACCTTTCTGCAAAGGAGTGCGCGCGGGCCGCTCCCGTCGCGCGCCCGACGCCGCCCCGCGGGGCACGTGGCTTGCTCCACTCGGAGCCACTCAGAGGGACCCACCCCGAGGAGGGCCAGAGCGATGGGCTACGAAGAACGACGCGGCCACGGGTTCGAGCGCTGGGAACGCAATCAGCCCAGTCGGAGCGATCGATTCCTGCAGCGGCGCGAGCCGCGCGAGCGGCCGTTCGGCGACGAGAACTTCGGCCAGGAGCGCGAAGATTGGCGCGAGCCGCAGGACATCCAGGCGCGCGAGCGCTTCGACTACGAGCGCGGTCCGCAGTGGGGTCGCCAGGAACGTCACGGCCAGGGTCACGCCTGGGGGCAGCGTGACTGGAGCGGGAGTCAGCGCGAGTGGGGCGGGCCCGAGCGCGATCGGCGCGGCCGCTTCACCGGCGTGGGCCCGAAGGGCTATCGCCGCTCCGACGAGCGGATCCGCGAGGACGCCTGCCAGGCGCTCTGCGATCACCCCGACCTCGACGCGACCGACATCGAGGTGCTGGTGAAGAACGGCGAGGTCACTCTGCAGGGCACGGTCTCCGACCGGCACGCCAAGCGCCTCGCGGAAGAGGCGCTCGAGGACCTGCCAGGCGTGCAGGACGTGCGAAACGAACTCCGCATGAACGGAGCGCGCACGGCGACTCACTCCGCGCAGGGGCGCTCGCCGAGCGAACGTTCGTGAGCGCGGCGCCCGAGGAGATGGAGCACAGCGTTCCCTACGACGCGGTGGACGAAGCCTCGGCCGCGTCCATCCCGGCGAGCGATCCGCCCGGGCGGGGAGTCACTCGCGTGGGAGAGCCGCGCCGGCCTGCGGATCCCGTTCCCGCCAGCGGCACCCCGCCGACTGGCACGGCACTTGCTCCACTGTTCCCCAGCGTCGTCACGACGCAACAGGAGAAACCCGGATGACTTCGAAGACGATGGCGCTGTTCCGCATCGGCCTCGGCGTTCTGGCGCTCGCGCTGTTCGCGGCGGGCCCGAGCCGCGCGGCCATGGAGCGGCCCGACGCTTGGATCACGACCAAAGTGAAGATCTCTCTACTCACAACCGAGAACGTGCCCTCGAACGCGATCAACGTGGACACGGTGGACGGGCGAGTCACCTTGCACGGGATCGTGTCGACCGACGCCGAGAAGGCGAAGGCCGAAGAGGTCGCGCGCAAGATCGAAGGCGTGCGCACCGTGAACAATCTGCTGCAGGTGGTGCCTTCGAGCCGCAAAGAGGCCGTGAAAGTCGCAGACGCCGATCTGCAGAAACACGTAGAGACGGTGCTCTCCCGCGACGCGGCGCTCTCCGACTCGAGCATCAAGGTCGCGTCGGTGCACGACGGCGTGGTGCTGCTCTCGGGCGACGCCAAGACCTTGTCGGCCCACCGCCGCGCGCTGGCCGATGCCCGCGCGGTGCCAGGCGTGAAGAACGTCTCGAGCGAGATCCAGAGTCCCGACAAGGTCGGCGACGAAGAGCTCTCGACCTCCGGCGCGGATAAGGGCAGCTCGATGAAGTCGGCCGCCTACGACGCGTGGATCACCGCGGCCGCCAAGACGCGCCTGCTCGCCACCTCCGACGTGCCGGCGCTCGACATCAACGTCGACACCGACCACGAGGTCGTGACGTTGTTCGGCTCGGTGCCCAGCGAGACTTCGAAGAAGCTCGCCGAGAACGAGGTCAAGAAGGTCGACGGCGTGAAGGCCGTGAAGAACGAGCTCCAGGTCGTGCCGCAGTCGATGGCCAAGGCCGTCCAGGAGACCGACGACAGTCTGCAGAAATCGATCGACGATCAGCTCGAGTCCCGCAGCGAGCTCAAGGACGCGAGCATCGACGTCGAGGTATCGAAAGGCGTCGCGCGCCTGACCGGCTCGGTCGCGAGCCAGTCGGACCGCCTGCTCGCACTCGCCACCGCGCGAGGCGTGCCGGGCGTGCGCTCCGTGATCGACGAGCTCAAGGTGACCCCACCGGTGAGCTCTCGATGAGAGGCGGTGCCACTCACCGGTTCATTCTCAGCTAGCAAGCACAACAAAACCGCAATCCCCCCCAAGGCCGGGACCGCCGTGAGGCGTTCCCGGCCTTCCCATTTCAGGGGCTGAGGGAGTCGGAGGCGGAGCGGCGCGAGTCAGTGACTCGCAGCTTGTCGGCGATCTCGGCCGCGATCGCGGTCACGCGCGCGGCGGCCTGCTCGGGGCTCTGTTCGAGCGCGATCCCGTGGATCTCCAC
>Ga0335084_10003015_pt1 | contig 16377 bp, 15 predicted proteins | sample Lox_Sample_44_FD_206721 | JGI IMG/M metagenome (GOLD analysis project Ga0335084, IMG submission 206721) | Soil microbial communities from Loxahatchee National Wildlife Refuge, Florida, United States - Lox_Sample_4.4 | ecosystem: Environmental > Terrestrial > Soil > Wetlands | place: USA... | reverse complement strand
GCGGGCCAGTTGCTCATCGTCGACGATCACTGCGGATAAGGACATTGCCGCTCCGGAAACAACGCGTGAAGACCTGACCTGAGTATAGTGGGGTGAATTTTCCGGCGCAACGCGGCAAGGGCCGAGTGGCCCCTACCGATCTCATTTCCCTACTGTTTTTGCTGCTGCATTTGCATCATCTTGCTCATGTCGAGCTTGGTGTAGCCCGCCGGAATCTCAAACAGGCTTGCCGGCTGTGAGCCTTCCTTGATATTTTGCATTTCGCCGCCGCCGTTCTTCCCTGTCCACTTCACGGGAAATCGCAGCTTGGAGTCGAGCCAGACGTCGCTGGTCTCACCTTTGTCGTTCGTTCCTTCATACTTCACCGTGCTGCGCCCGTTTACGGTTTCGCTGCCCACTTTGTTGCAGCTGCCACCTTTGTTACGGGCGAGTTTGAGCCAGTCTGCGCAAGCATTGTCGACGTCGCCGCTACGGAAGAATTCGAACATGCCACGGTTCTCCATCATCTTCGAAGGCATTTCCATGTACATGTGCTGCTTTTCCATCAGCACAGTCCAGCTTTGGTTTGCCAGATCGAAAATCACGGAACCGCCGCTTCGCGGATCACTGTTATCCGCGGAATCGAAACGCATCTTGTCCTTGCCGAAATAAACCTTGGTTGGGCCTTTGTGGGTCTTCTCGCTATTAGTCTCGACGATGTCGGCCGAAAATTCGGTCTGGGCCACTGCAAAACTGCCAACAATCAGCAGCGCAACAAAACAGGACATACGAATCATCAATCGACGCAAGGGAATCTCCTTCAGGTGGTCGGCCATCCGACCGGATGTGAGTGCCCGGGGGCGAGCGGATGAAAGCATAGCAGAGGTTGTGCGCTTTGATGCCGCGAAAGACGGCAGAACAACAGTGATCACGTCGTGTCAGTAGCGGTGTCGACCGGGAGGTTTAGCGCCATCGTTGGAGATCCACTTAGAAAGGAATGTGCTGTCGTGTTTGTGGAATCCGACCTTCTCGTAGAGCCGTAGCGCCGGATTTCCGGGAACGACTCCCAAGTGCAGAGCCCGAATTCCAAACTCGCGGGCGGCGTCTTCCAGAAAAGCCATGGTTTTCTTTCCCCAGCCGAGGCCGCGATAGTCTTCTCGCAGATATAACTCGTCCACAAAAGCGTCGCGGCCCAGCCACTCAAGGCTATAACCGAAGCAAAGCACCCCATATCCAACCGGAGCGTTCCCATCAAGGATGATCCACGCACGGCCGAAATTGGAATTTGCCAGCAGCGGAATCAAAGCAGAGCGGGCCTTCTCTCGATCGTAGCCATGGCCATCGAACGCGTAGTAATCCCGCATGAGATCGAGAAGGAGTTCAGCATCGGATGTTTCAGCAAGCCGAAATTGCGGCTCATCAACCATAAGATTCACACAACATTCTCGAGTGCCACAGCCATTCCCATACCACCGCTCACGCAAAGCGTGGCGACACCTTTCCTGGTATTGCGCTTCAGCATCTCGTGCAGCAACGTGACCATGATGCGCGTTCCCGTGCAACCAATAGGATGACCGAGCGCAATTGCTCCGCCATTTACGTTAAGTTTGTCGCGATTGAAGTTCAGCACGCGATCGCATGCGAGAACCTGCGCGGCAAATGCTTCATTCAATTCGATGAGGCCGAACTCATGCAGGTGTAGATTGTGCTTGTCTTCCAGTTTCTGCAACGCGGGAACCGGGCCAATTCCCATCGTCCGGGGATCGACGCCCGCTGAAGTAACAGCGGCAATTCGAGCCAGCGGCTTCAGATTGTTTTGCTTCACGAAATATTCACTGGCAATGACCATGGCTGCGGCACCATCGGTAATGCCGGAAGAATTTCCGGCTGAGATGGTCCCCGTTTTCGAAAACACAGCAGGTAGCTTCGCCAGTTTTTCCATGCTGGTATCAGAAAAGGGATGTTCATCCAGCGTAAAGGTGGATGTTTCCTTCTTGCCCTCAATCGTGACGGGAGCAATCTCCGCATTGAGACGGCCAGCGGCAATCGCCCGTGCGGCACGCGTTTGCGACATCAGCGCAAATTCATCCTGTTCATCGCGAGTGATCTTGTACTGCTCGGCAAGAACCTCGGCCGTCTCGCCCATCACCATCTTCGCCAGCGGACAGAAAAAGCCATCGCGATACATGCCATCGACGACTTCTTGATTGCCAAGCCGGTATCCCCATCGGGCTCCATCGAGATAATAAGGAAGCCGCGACATGGACTCGGTGCCGCCGGCGAGAATGCAACTCGATTCGCCAAGCCGAATGCCTTGATAGGCAAGCGCAACCGACTTCATGCCAGAGGCGCAGGCTTTGTTGACCGTGAATGCAGGAACTTCCTGCGGTACTCCACTGCGAACCGAAATCTGACGCGCGGGATTCGGCCCGCCTCCGGCCTGGCGCGCATTGCCGAAGATTGTCTCTTCGATCTGCTCCGGTCGCACACCAGATCGCTCAATCGCCGCTTTGGCAGCCACGACGCCCATGTCGGCCGCGGTCTGCGAAGCCAGTGAGCCCCCGAACTTCCCGATCGGCGTCCGAACGGCCGAGAGTATGTATACCCCTGTCACTAGAAACCTCCGAATTCATCAGAATAACAGGAGGGCTCCTTTGAACGCTCCAGTGACCATACAACACGTTGAGAGCACACTTGATTCCTTGCACCTCTCGATTTCATTTTGTTTCGATCGTTAACTCAGACCTGAAGATCATCGAGAAGTTTTTTGGGTAAAGGCAGGATCCTATCGAGTTAAATCCAACAGATGCACCTTTGCATTGAACAGGGACGAAACAAGACATCTGCGTAGTCTGCATCGCATGTCCATCGGTATTCTTTGCTAACAGATTTCTCCGTCGGGCGTCTCTTCCCTTGTAATCCTAGGGGTGGCATGAGACTGTTCCCTTAGCATTGCAAAGCGATATGGATACAGCCAAACTCGAATTTCTCCGCGGTACTCTCGATGTCCTCATCTTGAAGTCTCTGGTTTGGGGACCCCAGCATGGGTACGCCATCACAAATTTCATCCTCCGCCAGAGTGACGACACTCTTCTCGTCGAAGAAGGCACGCTCTATCCTGCGTTGTGGCGGCTTGAAAGCAAAGGTCTGCTCTCCGCCGAGTGGGGACTTTCCGAGAACAACCGCAAGGCCAAATTCTATCGGCTGACCTCCGAGGGCAGACGTCGCCTGCGGCAGGAGATCAAGACTTGGCAGGCCTATGCTGCGGCCGTGGCGAAGGTGCTGGCCGCAACCCAACTGCCTGAACCGGAGGAGGCCCGATGACCACGACACCATTCTGGCGCCGCTACGCCCGCTTCTTCGGCGCAGATCCGGCGGCTGATGTGAAAGACGAGCTCAGCTTCCATCTCGAAGCCAAAGCCGACGATCTGATCCGCCAGGGAATGTCTCCGGAAGCCGCGCGCAAAGAAGCAGAGCGCCAGTTCGGCGATCTGCGCGCCGTCGAGCGCGTGGGACAAAAGATTGGGCAGAAAACCGAAAAGCGCAGACGTATCGGCGATTACTGGAACGACCTGCTGCATGACGTTCGCTATACGTTCCGTACGCTGCGTCGCGATCCCGGTTTCGCGATCGTCTCTCTGCTGATTCTCACGCTCGCTATCGGAGCGAATGTTGCCGTCTTCAGTGTCGTTAACACGATTCTCTTGCGGCCGCTTCCATTTCCCCGCTCAAACGAACTTGTCTGGATCGCGCCACCACCGTCGGAGTGCGGTTGGTCCTGCGCCACCTACTCTGCCGACGCCTATGAAGAATTCAGTTCTCTAAGCCGTGTGTACCAGGGCGTTACGGGATATGAAGCCTTCACCACGCCAGAAAATTTTCGGTTGACGGGCCACGGGGAGCCCGTGCCGGCAAGTGGCATGGAAGTCATCGGAAATTTCTTTCAGGTACTCGGCGTTCAACCGGCACTGGGACGCCTGTTCACTCCGGAAGAAGCGCGCGGGCCGGTTACACCCAATTCGACGGGCACGCCAGTCGTCCTTCTTGCCAATGCTTATTGGAGACGACAGTTTCAGTCCGATCCGGCGATCGTCGGAAAAGCCATCGAATTGAATGGAGCGCCCGTCACGGTGGTCGGTGTGCTGCCAGAGAGCTTTGATTATGGCGCGGTATTTGCTCCAGGCGCGAAGGCTGATCTTTTTGTCCCGCTTAGCCTCGACACCGAGCGTATGTGGGGCAACATCGTCACGCTCATCGGCCGACTCAAACCCGGCGTCACAGTCTCCCAGGCACTTGACGACGCGAATCGTGTCACCCCCGACATGTATTTCAACGTGAAATATCCTGAGAGCAAGGGGCGCTACAAGGGCGATCTTGTGCCGATGCCCCTCAAGGACTACGTCACCGGCAAGCTGCACCGATCGCTAATCGCGCTCTGGTTGGCGGTCGGGACAATTCTTCTGATCGCCGGTGTAAATCTCTCGAACTTACTCCTGGCGCGCGCGGCGGCGCGCGCGAAGGAGTTCGCCATGCGTGGCGCTTTGGGTGCGAGTCGCGGACGCATCATCCGTCAGCTCTTGATGGAAAGCCTCGTTCTTTCCGGCGCGGGTGCTGTCCTTGGACTCGGTTTGGCATTCGCAGTTATTCGGTGGCTCGCTCATCAGGGCTCGTTGGCTCTCCCGCTCCTCAACTCTTTGCGAATCGACAGCCAGGCTGTGGGCTGGTCCGTTCTCGTCGCGATCCTTACCGCGATGATCTTCGGCCTACTCCCCGGCCTTCGCATGGCCGGCGGCAATCTGCAAGAAGTGCTTAAGGACTCCGGCGCCGGAGCGGGCCTTGGCCGAAAGCACGAGCGCATCCGCGCCGCGCTTGTCATCTCCGAGATAGCGCTCGCTTGCGTACTGCTGGTGAGTGCTGGACTATTGCTGCGCAGCTTTTCCAAGGTCCTCGAGGTCGATCTCGGCTTCGAACCCGATCACGCGTCGTCAATGAATGTGGAATATGACGAGAGCGCGCCGACCGACGAGGCGCGAGTGATGAAGCGTACGGCCATCTTCCAGGATGTTCTCGCCCGGGTCAGTGCGATCCCTGGGGTACAAGCCGCCGGCATCTCCGATTACCTTCCGCTCGGCCCGAATCGTTCCTGGGACACGCCCGTTCCCAAAGGAAAGGTCTTCGCGCCCGGCGAGCTCCCGGAACCGCTGGTTTACGTCGTCTCGCCGGGATTCATTCGCGCCATGGGAATCGGCCTGCAAGGCCGCGACTTCACCTGGGCGGATGGGCCGAAGAGCGAGAAAGTCATCATCATTAATGCCTCGATGGCCCGGCGCTTTTGGCCGGGAGAAGATCCGGTCAACAAAATTCTGATGCGCGGGGACGAGCAGGACCGTGTCGTGGGTGTCGTCGATGACGTTCACGAAGAGAGCATCGAAAGCAGCTTGGGAGCACAGGTTTACTATCCGTGCACACAGCAGGGACCGTCTCGCGCACAACTTGTCGTCCGCAGTAGCCTGCCGCCTTCGACGCTCGCTCCGACCCTGTTGCGTACCCTGCGCGAGTTGAACCCGAATCAGCCGGCGTCCGAATTCCGTCCGATCCGGATGATTGTCGATCACGCGGTCTCGCCGCGCAGATTCTTCATGCTACTAGTCGCGGCTTTTGCCGGACTTGGATTGGTTTTAGCAACTTTGGGAATCTATGGCGTGATCTCGTACTCAGTAACGCGCCAGACCTCAGAGATCGGAGTCCGCATGGCGCTCGGCGCAACTGCGGGCCGAGTACAACGCGGGGTCCTGGCCAATACGCTGCGCCTGACAGGAATCGGAATCGCGATCGGCACGGTGATGGCGATCATCGTGGCGAAAGCGATCACTTCTCTGCTGTTCGCGACATCGCCATGGGACTTCCCAAGCTATCTCGGAATGGCATTCGCCTTGTTGTTGGTCGCAGTCGCATCGGGCTACATTCCCGCCCGGCGTGCGTCGGCGATCAACCCGATGCAGGCGCTGCGGAATAACTAAGCCTCTGCGGATCTTCACGTGAGGGTCGTGGGGGGCGCCAAGTCGGTGGAATCCGGCTGTGCTCTCATGTACAGTTCCACTGTCATGAGAGCGCTCAGGTCGGTGGCTGTCTCTATTGCATTGCTTGTCTCTTCGCTCACCGCGTCTGCCGAAGACCTATCGAGCAAGATCAAGAAGGCAGTTGGACATGTCACTCTGGACCAATCCGGGACGAAGCCATTTCACCTGAAGGCAGAGGTTGCGCCAAGTTTTGAGCGCGACAAAGACTCGGGTCGGAACGGCGAGATTGAAATCTGGTGGAGTTCACCGGCAAGGTGGCGGCGCGAGATTCGCTCGAGGGAGTTCCATCAGGTAGAAGTCTTCAATGATGGTCGTGTCTGGCAGAAGAGCGAAGGCGACTACTTGCCCGAATGGCTTCGCCAGACAGCAATCGAAGTCGTAAAGCCTGTTCCACCCCTTGAAGACGTTCTCACTCACGCCAAGGGTGCGGAGGTGCGCACCATTGGACCGATGGTCAATTTGAACTGGATCACGGAAACCGGGACGGCAGAGGTACATAACATTTCCAGGTCCTACGTTGCGATTAGCGCGCAAAGCGGCTTACTTCTCTACGCGGGCGGGTTGGGTTGGGGTTGTGAGCTTGCGTGGGGTAAGGATTCTAAAGATGCAATCAATTTTCACGGTCGAACTATCGCGCGCAGGGTGAACGTTGGATCTCCCCAAGTCACAGCAACTCTCGTAACGTTGGAAGACTTGGGAGAGGCTCCAGCAGGGTTTTTTGATGCCACGATCCAAGGTGGGGATCCGCAACCTCTGCGGACGGTTCTGATCGACGAAAGATCGCTCCGCAAAAATCTTCTGCCCGCAGATTCGCCGCCATGGCCCCCGCTTCAGGATGGACCTCTACAGGGGAACGTTACGACAACAATCGTTGTGGATCGCGAGGGAAAGGTCCGGGAAACTGAATCCATGGTTTCGGAGAACTCTGCCATTAACGAAGCGGGCCGGCAGCGAATCCTTGCTATGCGCTTCAAACCGTTCTTGCAGGACGGCATGCCCGTTCAGGTGCTGTCACAAATCACGGTCCCATTTAAGACCACACGTCCTGCAGGAACGGAGACTTTCGATAGCGCCCGGAGCTACTTTGACCATGGGCGAAGAGTCACAGTGCTCGCGTCAGGAACCTCAACACCATACGTAATGAGAGCAGACTTCGTGGCGCGTGGACACGACGGAAATGAAGGCACGGGCAAATACGAAGACACTTGGATCGACAACGCTCACTGGCGTCGAGAAGCGACGTTCGGCAACAGTCGCTATTTGCGAACAAGGAATGGAGATCAAAGATACGAGCAAGGCGACGGACCGGATGTTGGCCTCTTGCGTTTCGTCTTCAAAACGTTCGAACCCATACCAGCCACCGACACGTTCGTTGAATCAGACTGGCGGATCAAGCGAGAGACTGTAAACGGCGTGGATGCAATTCGAGTGCTCGCCGGATATGAGAGTCCTGAGGGCAAGTTGGATCCAGAGCAGGCACGCGGATATTGGTTCGACAACTCCGGACGGTTGTTAAAAACCTATTTGTCCGGCTTAGAAACCGTCTGGTCGAAGTTCGAAGATTTCGGGGGCTTCAAAGTCGCGCGCCAGATGGACGTTCTGAACAATGGTAAGCTTGCGGCGCGAATTCAGATAACCGAGATAACGCAGGCGGGGCACGTGCGGGATGGTTTTTTCGTTTTAAAGGGTCACGAGTGGCAGCGGGCGTTCACCTCCGAGGAGCGCTAGGCACATTGTCCCGAAGCTTGCCTTTCCGCCTAACCTCCTGCATAATAATAGTTTGTCTTGACCTCGCCGGACTCTTCCGGAACAAGGATATACGTCCCGTGTTAATGATTCGACTGGCGCGCATGGGTGCGCGCAAACAACCGCACTATCGCATTGTGGTAATTGAAAAGGCGCGGGCGCGCAATGGCCGTCCGGTAGAAGTCGTGGGGACCTACAACCCCCGCACCAACCCGGCCAGCATTGAACTGAAGCGTGACCGCGTGGACTATTGGGTATCGAAGGGCGCGCAGATGTCGGAGCGGGTGAACAAGATTTATGCGAAGGCTCCCGCCGCCGCACCGGCTCCTGCCGCGTAAATCGTCCGCGGATTGCCGATTTCAAATCTCGTTTCCACAGTGAGAATTTATGACTGAGTCTTCTGGAGATATTTGTGCGCTCCTTGAGTTGATCGCGAAGTCGCTGGTCGACTCGCCTGACGAGGTCTTCGTCGAGAAGTTCGACGACGGCGTGATTGAATTGGAAGTCGCCGAGAACGACGTTGGCAAGGTGATTGGGCGTCAGGGGCGTACGGCACGAGCACTGCGGGCCCTCCTGGGCGCCGCAGGACATCGGGCACACAAGCGTTATCAGCTCGAGATCATCGAGTAGGCGAATCTCGCGGGGCCGAGAATGATTCAGCACCGTGGAAGAGCGGCCCTTCGAGGGCCGCGTTAAGGGTCTAGAAGAAATTCCGGGGCTTTAGCCCCTGAGGCCAATGAGCCCGGATCCGAAAGGCGACTTCATTACCTTGGCCCGCGTCGTGAAAACGCAAGGCCGCATTGGAGAAGTCGCCGCCGAGGTCCATACCGATGTTCCGGAGCGCTTCACCGTTGGCATGAAGCTTTCGGCACTCGACAAATCGGGCGCGGACAGGCGCGACGTAGAGGTTACGGATTTTTGGCCGCACAAAGGCCTGCTGGTTTTGAAGTTCGTTGGCATTGATTCGATTTCAGAGGCCGAGCCGCTAATCGGATCTGAGTTGCAAGTTCCGCGTGCTGAGCGGGGACAACTCGAGCAGGGCTGGAATTACATCAGCGATTTGGTCGGGTGCAGTGTGCTGGATCAGGGCCGAGACATAGGCCGAATCGAAGACGTGCAATTCGGTGCCGGCGAAGCGCCGCTGCTGATCGTGGCCGGCAATGACGGCAAGAAGTACGACGTGCCCTTCGCTGAAGCTTATGTCGAAGGTGTGGATCTTGCTGGCAAGCAGCTGCGTATGAAGCTTCCTGAAGGCATATTGGAAGTTAACGCACCGTTAACGTTGGAAGAGAAGAGGCAGCAAAAAGGGGAGAAGAAATAGAAGATTTTCTCCGCGTCTCAGTGCCTCCGTGGTGAATACGCTTCTGGGTTCGCAAAATGAAGGCCGATATCGTCACGATTTTTCCGGACTTCTTTCGCGGGCCTTTGGATTACGGCATCACCCGCCGGGCCACAGAAATGGGCCTGGTGGAAATCAAAGTCCACGATCTGCGGGAGTTCACACATGACCGGCACCGCACCGTGGATGACCGCCCATTTGGCGGCGGCGAAGGCATGGTCCTGAAGCCGGAACCGATCTTTGAATGTTTGGAGCAGATGGAACTCGCTCCCCGTGAGCAGCGCTTAAACGGCGCCGCGAAACAGAGTGCGATCGTGCTGTCGCCGCAAGGCCAGCCCTTCACACAGAAAGTCGCGTCGCAGCTGGTATCACTCGATCGCATCGTGCTGATCTGCGGGCGATACGAAGGCGTGGACGAGCGTGTATCGGAATTTCTGGCCGATCGCGAATTCTCAATCGGCGACTATGTTCTGAGTGGCGGCGAGCTAGCGGCGGCAGTAGTTGTAGAAGCCGTAACACGGTTGTTGCCGGGCGCTGTCGGGAATGAGGCTTCCACCCGACAGGAATCATTCACATCGCTCGGGAGCGTGAGCGAGAGCGACGCTCCGGATTCAACCTGTGGCTCAGGTGGCTTGCTCGATTATCCGCACTACACGCGACCGGCCCAGTTTCGCGGGATGTCGGTGCCAGAGGTTCTAGTGAACGGCAACCATCTTGAGATTCGGCGATGGCGGCGAGAGCAGGCTTTGAAAAAGACGCTGCGGAATCGGCCGGATTTGATTCAAGAAGTCGCACTGAGCGCCGAAGATGAAGAGATTTTGGATCGCATTAAAATGAAGAAGAACGGTCTTAGGCGCTAGGTCTTCGGTCTTGGCATTCGGCGGAACCGAAGACCCGAGACCTAACACCCAAGACATTTGAATCAAGGATAAAGATCATGTCAAACCTAATCATTGAAAAACTGCTGGCAAAGACTCATCGTACCGACATCCCGGATTTTCGTCCTGGCGACACCGTCCGTGTCCACGTGAAAATCAAAGAAGGTGACAAGGAACGCGTACAGGCGTTTGAGGGTGTGGTGATCAAGCGCGACAATGGCCCACAAGCCAGTTTCACCGTGCGCAAGATCAGTTTCGGGCAAGGCGTGGAACGCATTTTCCCGATTCACTCCAAAGTGGTGGACAAGGTGGATCTCATTCGCTCGTCAAAGGTACGGCGCGCCCGGCTATTCTATCTTCGAGGATTGCGCGGCAAGGCAGCTCGCTTGCGCGACGTTGAAAAAACCGTTCACGCTTAGTCTCGGAGGAGCGGCACCATCGGCGACTGCCGCTCCAACTCTGTGCCATTTAGATACACGCGAGCCTATCAGGTAGCGAACTCAGGCTCCCGAAGTGACAGGTTCAAATCCAGGGAATGCACCGGACTTGTTCCTTTTGTTCTGTTCCGCCTCGAAATCCTTCTGAGTACCCACGAAGAACTGGACCTTACCGCCGGTTGAAATTCCGTCTCCAGTCGCAAACACAGACTCCGAATAACCCCATATCCCGTTGCTGGTGCCGTTCCTGAAGATAACTTTCGGATGCTCCAGCATCGTCGATGTCTCGATTCTTCCATTCCGCGGCACGGTGACGACGTACTCCTCTCCATCCTTTTGAAGCGGAGTGGCCTGGTGGACCCCCATGTTCAGGACGAAGTTCCCATTGAAGTCCGCAGGGATTTCGATCACCAATGTCGACCCTGATGCATGTCTCGTACACGCAACAGCAAACAGCAAGAGCAATATCAATAGCAGGACTGCGCGAATCATCCACTTACCTCCTGGCTAACCGAAGAAAGGAATTGAATTGGCGGTTGCCGATGACGAACCGGAACTCGCACGATGATCTCCGTGCCATTGCCGTTTGACACAATTTCCAGTTTTCCACCAATTTCTCGAAGACGTTCCGTCATGCCGGCTAAACCTACTCCTGCGGCGCTGCCCTGCTCGATCAGGCTCTTCAGCACAATAGCCGAAATTCCCCGGCCATGATCGCGAACTGAAAGGATCAGGCGGCCTTCTGAGCTGTTCAAGGTGACATCCGCCTGTTTAGCTCCGGAATGTCGATGAACGTTTGTGAGGGTCTCTTGCAGTGCACGGAAAAGTACCAGTTCCGCCGAACTCTCCAAGCGCTCTTGACGCTCCGGAATCTGCAAGTTCACCTGAATCCCGCTACGCTTGGCAAAACCTTCCACGAACCAGCGGATGGCAGAGTTAAGTCCGGCTTCATCGAGGAGTGGAGGGTGGAGCAAATGCGAGATTGTCCGAGTCTCGGTGATCGCGTCATCCGCCAGCTTCAGGCAGTCCTGGACCACCGAGTCATTCGGCAGTTTTCGTTCCAGCATTGAGAGAGCCATCTTCATGGCTGCCAATTGCTGTCCCACCGAATCGTGAAGCTCCCGAGCAAACTTTCTACGTTCTTCATCCTGCAGTGTGAGGAGGCGGGCGCTTAAGTTGCGCTGTGACGTTTCGGCCCGCAGTCGCTCGCGCACTTGATCTGTCAGGAGTTGATGATGAATCAAGAACAATACGAGGGCCAAGAACAAGCTTGTGAGCAACGTACCTGCGATGACAGAGAAAGAAGCTCCCTCGCGCTTCTGACGCTCCGCCAGGAGACGCTGCTCTTCATCTCCCATTGACTGCAAGAGATTATCGGTGGTGTCCGCATTCGCAACGATCTTCCGGGTAATCGCGGCTTGCGCCTCAAGAGTGGAGTCACCAGAACGCTTCAACCCGATTGCCTCGTCCATCAAGGCAATGCGGCGATCGGTAAGTTCCGAGAGCTTCTGACAACTTGCCCGCTGGCCCTGATTATCAGAGGTCAGTTGCTTGATGGACGACAGCGTTGACCGCACATTGACCACGGCTTCCGCATAACGGGAGAGAAGAGCCGGGTCGCCGGAATCCACGTACTCGGCGCGAACCCGCCCGGCCCGGGCAACAGTTGTCACAAACTGATCCAGCCCATGTTGAACATCCAGTGTGTGACGAACCCATTGCTGGCTCGTTTGAAGACGGACGAATGCGAAGTAGGCACCACAGGTGCTGAGCAGGAGAAGCACTCCTGCCGCAGCGATAGCAGCATTGGCTTTCCCAAACGAGGACATGCGATCGGCGGGCTACCTTGGGGACCTATTCTAACCGAAGTCCAGAAGCCACTTCGGAGCGCGTTTTGGCATTGGCGTTACTTGGCGCTCTGGCGGAGTGGACGCGGCGGCGGAGCACGTGCTAAGCCGCCTTCTTTTTCGGCACTTTCGCGCCTTTCTTATGGGCCTCAGAGAGCCCAATAGCGATCGCCTGCTTGCGGCTTTTCACCGTGCCACCCTTGCCGCCACGACCCGAACGTAGCGTGCCGCGCTTCTTCCGGCGCATTGCACTTGCCACAGTCTTGCCGGCCGCCTTTCCATATTTTCGCCGCGATGACTTCCTTTTCCCGGGCATAACTTCCTCCTGACGCTTAGAGGAACGATCGCTTAAGGAAGGTTGTCATATTTCGAAGGATCCACCTTCAACCTCAACTCGAAAAAGTCGTGGATCGGAAGCTTCGAACACTCATGCGACAAAGGAATTTCCTGGCTCAGCTCGAGCCATCAGACAACTTGCGCCCTCCGGTAGGAAATCCTATCCTGTCCTGAAATCGTCCGTCTTAGAGGCCGAGCGTATAAACCGAGGACACCTCAAATCGCCTCCATGCATCAAGCGAGGCCTGGATTTACTTCTGGCAGTCCTCGCCATGAGCGGTTTTGTCGGTTGTCATCGAACTTCTGCGCGCCGCCTGGACTTCAATCAAGATGTGCAACCGATTCTGGCGAGTCGTTGTTTCAGCTGCCATGGGCCCGATCCAGAGATGCGAAAAGCAGGCCTCCGCCTCGATCTCGCCGAGTGGGCGCTGAGAAAGCGCCCGAATCGTCCGGACGCAATTGTCCCCGGGCACCCTGAAAAAAGCGAATTGATCAAACGGATCGAGTCCAAAGATCCGCATTATTTGATGCCGCAAGTGGCCGAGGGTGAAGCGAAGCCAATGAGCGGGCGTGAGATCGCGACACTTCGAGATTGGATCCGTGAAGGCGCAGTGTATCGTCCTCATTGGGCCTTCGAAGCTCCGGCCCGCCCTGTTATTCCGATCCCAAAAAACGACTCGGCCTGGGTAAAAACACCTATCGATAACTTCATTCTCGCGAAGATGGAACAAGCGGGTCTTAGGCCTGCTCCTGAAGCCGAAAAATCCGCCCTCATCCGACGCGTCACTCTTGACCTCACTGGCCTTCTGCCCACTCCAGAGGAAGTTCGCACATTTCGAAACGATACCGCGCCTAATTCCTATGAACATCTGGTGGATGCACTACTAGCGCGTCCCGCCTTCGGCGAGCAACGTGCGCGCTACTGGCTCGACTACGCCCGCTATGCCGATACCTACGGATTACATTTTGATAATAGTCGCGACATCTGGCCTTACCGCGATTATGTGATCCGCTCGTTCAACACAAACAAACCTTTCGATCAGTTTGCTGTGGAGCAGATCGCCGGCGACATGTTGCCGATGAAGACTCTCGACCCATTGATCGGCAGTGGATATGTGCGATTGGGCGTGAGCAGTAATGAGGGCGGTACGATCCCAGAGGAGTTACGCGTCAACATCGCCCGCGAGCGTACAGAAGCGTACGGCGCTACTTTCATGGGGCTTACCGTTGGCTGCGCGGTTTGCCATGATCACAAGTTCGACCCCACCACGCAGCATGATTTCTACTCGCTCAGTGCGTTTTTCAACAATATCGATGAGAAGCCATTTAACGACGATCGGCCAGTCTGGACGCCCGTCGTGCGTATTCCCAAGGCTAAGAATCAGGATGCTTATGACCGTATCCTGGCCCGGCGTTCCAATCTTCAAGCCAAACTTAATGAAATGCGCCGCTGCAGCCACAGCGCGGTCATTCAGTGGCTCGATTCGCGCAGTAATCCTCCTCGCCCAGTTGCGACCGATGCACTTGTACTTCGCCTTCGGATGAATGAAGGCAGCGGAGAAGAATTAAGAAACAGCGCACCAAGCGCGAATCCCGCCAGCTTCCATACGAACACACTAAGAGGCGAATGGGGTGAGACGACCTGGTTATGGCCAGACTTCCGCATGCAGTCGAGCACTCGCGTGCTTCTGGGTCAACTGGGCGATTACGAAGCCAGACAGCGTTTCTCTGCCGGAGGCTGGTTCATGTTTCGCTCCGCGCCCTTCCATCCGGGAAGCTTTGGCACTCTGCTCTCGAAAATGGACTCTACTCAGCACGATCGAGGCTGGGAACTGTCAGCGGACAACGGATTCCTGAGTGTGGCTCTCGTCAACGAGAGGCCCAAGGAGGACGGTCAGCACCAAACGAAGAAACCAACAAAAGGAAAAGAAGCAAAGAAAGTTGAGGCTAAGGAACCGTTCAACTATCCCTCTCCGCAGGACCTGAGCAAAAAAGATCTCGCCCCCAATAAACCGCCTGAACAAAAGAAGACCGAGGAAGAAGCAGGCAAGAAGTCCAAAGCTCAAGCAGAAGCAAAGGCAAAAAAGAACCCTCCGGCAAAACCGCCAAAGAACCCAACTCCAAACACTGCGATCTGCGTCGCATCCGTGACTCCCATGACGTTGGACGGCACATGGAAGCACATCTTCTTCACCTATGACGGTTCGGGGCGCGCCTCCGGTGTGAAGATCTTTGTTAACGGCCATGAAATCGGAACCCATGTTGTCGCCGACAGCCTCGGGAGAGCAACCATCCGCACGAAGGCTCCCATGCAACTTGGTTGGCGCCACCCCGACGAACATCCTGCGAAAGATGCGCGTTATCAAGACATACGGCTATATGGGCGCACTCTTACCCGTGATGAAGTCGCGCGGGTTCCCTTCGAGGATTATGCGGCGGACGTTGCTTCTCGTCCGTCTTCCCAGTGGACAGCGGACCAATGGCAAGTAATGAGCGAGTTCTACCTCAATCACGTGGATCCTTCCTATCAGGCAATCCAGCGTGAGATCGTCCCACTCAATAGAGAACTGGACCGACTCTCAAAGAACGGCGATCTCACTCAGGTTTCCTGGGAGAAACCTTCGCTCGCTTATGCGAATGTGTTGACACGCGGCGTCTATACCGCTCGCACAGAACGGGTAGAGGCCGATACGCCACATTTTTTGCCACAGTTACCCAAGGATGAACCTCACAACCGACTGGCCTTGGCCAAGTGGACGGTTAACCCTGCCAACCCCCTCATTGCACGAGTGACGGTGAATCGAATGTGGTACGAGCTTTTCGGCACGGGCATCGTCGAGACCACCGAAGACTTCGGCATCATGGGTCAAAGGCCCAGTCATCCTGAGCTTCTCGACTGGCTCGCCGTCGAGTTCCGTGAGAGCGGATGGAACATCAAGCACATGTACAAGCTTATGGTGATGTCGGCGGCATATCGCCAGAGCGCAAAATCGAATCCCCAGCAGCTCGCCAAAGATCCGAAGAATGTGCTCTTGTCGCACGGACCGCGATTCCGCATGGATGCGGAAATGCTGCGAGATATCGCTCTTCAAACAAGCGGATTACTGGTTGGGAAGATTGGAGGCCCAAGCGTCAAACCCTACCAACCCGCCAACATCTGGGAACAGGTAAGTTACCCGAGCAGCGATACTGTCCATTTCGTTCAGGAGCACGGCGATTCACTTTATCGGCGGAGCATGTATACCTACGTGAAAAGGATGGCCTCTTTCCCCAACATGGATACATTCGATGCTCCAATGCGGGACGCGGTATGTACACGCCGCCAGCGCACAGACACGCCGCTTCAGGCACTCGTCACTATGAACGACGTGCAGTGGGTGGAAGCGGCTCGTAACCTGGCGCAGCGCGTCATACACGAGGCAGGTCCAGACACGCAGCAACGCATCAATCGCATGAGCGAGATTCTGCTTGCCCATGATGCGCCCGCACCAATGGCCTCAGTTCTCGAGACCTCATTGCAACGAATGCAACAACATTATGTGAAAGATCCAAATGCGGCACAGTCTCTCATAAACACTGGCGAGAGCAAGCGTGATTCATCCATTCCGGCACCCGAGCTCGCAGCCTGGACCATGATCGCCAGTGAAATGCTGAATCTCGACGAAACGATGAACAAGTAACCAAGGACGTATATATTTATGAAGCAGCATCCACTTTGTACCGACTGCGAAAATC
>Ga0335084_10003014_pt1 | contig 16379 bp, 25 predicted proteins | sample Lox_Sample_44_FD_206721 | JGI IMG/M metagenome (GOLD analysis project Ga0335084, IMG submission 206721) | Soil microbial communities from Loxahatchee National Wildlife Refuge, Florida, United States - Lox_Sample_4.4 | ecosystem: Environmental > Terrestrial > Soil > Wetlands | place: USA... | reverse complement strand
ACCACCACGGAGCGGCACCCGGCCCTCGGTAATGGTCTCCTCTGCCGCCTCGTCCTCCCAGTGTCCTACCCCACCGATCATCTCCTCGCCCGCGCCGCTTGCCGCCTGAACCTCCTCGAAGCCGTAGTCATAGACGCCCCGCCGTTCCTCGGGGCCTGGACGGTGGACCCAGCGTCGAAGAGCCCGGCGTTCGTGGCCTTCTGGCCGAACCTCATGTATCGCCCTGGGGTGGTTGCGAACCTCACGACGTGGATGCTGGCGAGGAGCGAGAGGGCTAAGAGGTGGACCGAGGTCGACACGGGGCTGTGTGCCTTGGCGAGGGAGGGCGAGGGGGAAGCCGTGCGTGAACCTGGGTCAATGCTTGGGTGACTTGGTCCCCCGAGGTAACCGAAGTTCGACCAAGGAAGACCACGATGGGAAGACCACCTCCATTGACGACGTTCGGAGCCAACCAAGTTCCTCTTAGGGAGACCCCGGATCAAGGCAGGACAGGGTTGCAGACCACAGCATAGGCACCGTAGGAACGTCAGTGTAAGCCATCGATGGTAGACCTCACCACGCTGCGGCCCCCTAAGCGGACCTTCGCCTAAAGCTAGGGTGCCATAGGGCGGTAACCGTCGTGGTCAAAGCCAAAGCCCCACGCCAAGTAATAACCCACCTATAAGAGAATTACGGTAGAATGTTACTTAAGTCAGCCGGTAGTCTATCCCAGGCTTCCGTAAAGAACCTCAGTGAGTTCTTCAGTCAAGTAGGGCACAACCCCAGTTCCGAGATGCGGGAAGCCCTTAGGGATGTCCTCGGTTGCCTTGAGAGCATGGCGCTTGGGGTCTCCGAACCGAGGTTTTATCTCTCAAGCGTCGACCCCGGCGTTGGTAAGAGCACAGCCATCGTCGCCTTCCTCAAGGCGCTCCTGGGTGACCCAGGGCATAGGGATGTAGGGGTCCTGATTGGTCTATCTCGCAAGGCCGAAATCAGGGCTTTGATCGACGCTGGTCTGAAGCGGGATCAGTTCGCCGTGCTGACCGCGGATCAGGAGCTTAACGATCTCGGTGGTCTATCCCCAGCGTCAGCCCAGGTTCTCTTCACGACGCAGCAGATGATCGAGCGGCGGTGCTTCAGGAAGCAGTTCGGTGATACTGAGGAGTTCTGGTTCAAGCGTAGGCCCAGGGTGGTCAGGATTTGGGACGAGAGCCTGGTCCCTGGTCATCCAGTCGTCCTCAACCGAGATGAGATCGTGTCGCTGCTGAGGTACGTGAGGGAACCCTATCCCGAACTCGCCGAGAGGCTTGAGGCTCTGCACCGGGAGGTGAGGGAGCTAAAGGACGGTGATTTCCTGGAGCTACCCGACCTCGCGTCCACCTTTGGGTATGACTTGGATGAAGCCTCCACGCTGCTGAAGACCAAGAACGAGGATGTCCGAGATGCGGGCCAGAAGTTGAGAGGTCTCTCAAGCAGAGAGGTGGTCATCCGCGACGAGGGCAAACGAGGTGTCTCGCTGGTTGGCTTCTACGATCATCTGCCGAAGGACTTCGCTCCCGCGTTGGTCCTCGATGCCTCAGGGCGCGTCCGAGGCACCTACAGGCTGTGGGAGAAACACAGGGGTGGTCTTGTTCGTCTGAAGATCGCCGCGAAGCGATACGACAACCTCACCATTCATCACTGGCGGCGCGGAGGAGGTAAGCGGTCCTTTCAGCAGAATGGGCCAGTGTTGGTCGAGGGAATCGCCAGTACCATCAACGAAAAGCCCGACGAGAAGTGGCTGGTCATTCACCACAAGCCGGCTGACGGCGAAGGTAACCTTGAGGCCGCAATCCGCGATGCACTGACGATCCCGCCGGATCAAGTTCACTTCCTCACTTGGGGCAACCACCACGCCACCAATGAGTTCGCTGAGGTGCCCAATGTTGTCCTGGCGGGAACCCTGTTCTACCGCGAAGCCGTCTATGAGGCTTACGCCCGAGCCGCTGGTGGTCTCGTCCCAGGCAAGCACGATGTCACCCCGGAGCAACTGGACGACTTCCAGTTAGCCGAGAGCTTGCACATGGTCCTCCAAGCCCTGTGCCGCGGGTCGGTGAGGAAAGCTGATGGCGAGCAGTGTGGTCGATGCGACACCTACATCATCGCGGCGCCCAACACGCGGATCGGGCAGTCGCTGACCAAGGTGTTCCCAGGGTGCAAGGTGGTGCCCTGGGAGCCGGTCGAGCAGGAACTCAAGGGCAAGCCGAAGCAAGCCATCGAGTTCATACGCGGGTGGTTCGAGGAACACCCGACCGAGGTACTGCCATTCACCACCGTGCGTGAAGCCATCGGCGTCAAGCACTCTTCGCACTTCACGCAGAGCATCCGGCAGCACGAGGGTTTCCAGAAGGCCCTTGAGGCGATCCGGGTGGAGGAGTGCGGTGGGAAGACGAGGATGACGGGGTTTCGCAGGCGCAAGCCGAGAGCGTCCGACTGCGACTTCTGAAGATCGGCGTTCACGGTGGGCGTTACCGGCTGACGGCCTTCCCCGTCCTGCTCGACTGGCCCGAAAAGGGGATCGACTGCTTCGACCTGATGTACCTGGAGAGCGAGGCGGTGGTGAACACGATGCTTCGCCTCAAGCGGGAGCACGGGGTTGTCTCCCTCAGCGTACATGACAGCATCATCGTCCCAAGGCGTCACCTTGACCTGGCCAGGGGTGTCCTGGTGCAGGAGTACGAACGCGCGGTTGGCGCGAAGCCGGCCGTGAAGGTCAACGAGGCAGGTTAGAGGTTGGTGGTAAGGAGCGGGGCTGGGGAGATGCCCCCAGGGTTTCTGGCGGTCGCGCCGGCTGCGCCTCCGGCGGTGTAGGTCGTCGTGCTCTAGCTGCCTCCAGGGCCTTCTTCAAGAAGCCATCCAATCGCGCTTCGTTTAGTTCCTTCCACACATCCTCGAACTTCGTTGCCAGGTCCTCTAGCTCAATGACGGTCGGTATCGGCTGGAACGTCTGATCATCGTGACGGATCACGTGCTCGCCATCGAGAGTGCTCGCCCACAATCCGTGCAGAAGCTCGTTGCGTCGCTGTGTCGCCCGCGCCGACCTTGTCATGATCGCGCGAAGCCTGACGAGCGCCTCGCCTTCTCCGAGTCTCTGCTTTACCAGTCGCTTTATGAGTTCCCGTAGCTCTCCCGACCCTTGTCGATGCGTCGCATCCAATGCATCGCGGACCGTCAGGTCAAGCAGGGTCTTGATGGTCATGCGCAGTACGTAGTCATGCTGTCCGTGTCGGATTGCGACCTTGCCGATAGCGGCCAACAGTGCTGGGTCATCGGGCAGTCCAAACGTGATCACAGCATCGCTCCACACATCGACTGTTGCAGCCCTTCACGATACCCCTCAAGCGGTGCTGTGGCGAATCGCTTAAGATGGCAACATGGGCGACAAGGCAAGAAGGCGACGAGACTTCCTGGCGAAGCATCCGCTTTGTTGTTTCTGTGGTGGCACCACGCCGGCCACCACAATCGACCATGTCCCCTCTCGCCAGCTTTTCGATGGTCGAGCTTGGCCGGAAGGGTATGAGTTCCCTGCTTGCGATGACTGCAACCAATCGACCCGGCAAGAGGAGCAGTTGATCGCAATGCTGTCTCGCAGCTATCCCGAGGAGGACACCGAGCAGGTGCAACGTGAGTTCGCAGATGCTCTACAGGGCTTGGTTAATAACTTCCCCGACGTCTTGCAGGAACTGCGGCCTTCCGCCCCATACGTTCGGACGTTCCTTCGCTCTCGCGGTATCGAGGTGCCACCTGGGTTGACCACTGCCGATTTTCCGCTCCTAACGACCGATGGTCCCCTCGTTACGCGCTGCGTGACAGCGTTCGGAGTCAAGCTGTTCTCGGCGCTACACTACAAGCACAATGCGCGCGTCATTCCAGCCACTGGCGGCATTGCTATTCGCTTGTACACCAACATCAACGCATTGGACGGCGCGATCCCTGCCGAACTGTCGGCTTTCCTTGGCGACCTACCAACGCTTCGACGCTGTAGCACCAGCCTCGACAAGCAGTTCGCGTATCGCTTCCGGTCGACCGATGGTTCGTCGATGTACTTTGTTTCCTTCCGTCAAGCCTTCGCGATGGTCGGGTTGGTTCATGAAGACGCCTCGTTGTTTCCCTCGCTCGAAGGCGTAATCGTCCATCCGCCGGGGCATGTTGTCTAAAAGGCGGCTGCGAACACCTGCGCCATCAGCGAGTTCACCAACCGATCCGCCGCGACCGCTGCTCCCACGAAGTCAACGCGTTTGCCTCGGTCCGAAGTGGCGCAAAATCGTGGGCCACGAAAGGGGCGCCTCACGTTCGGCACCTACAACCCGCATGGGCTGGACTTGAAGGCGTTGCGGGATGTGGTGAAACGGATCAGCTACAAGGGGTGTGAAGGGCGTCACACCGCCATCAGGCACACCCTCCGGCTGCTCCTCCGCTAGTCTGAATCATCCCAATCAACGCTCGCGCCCATTCGTCCATGCGCTCAGCCACATCGGTTGCACTTTTCGGAGTCATGCCCGTCTTGATCGCGTCGTTGTAGAGTTCTCGTTTCTCGCTTTGTAGGTAGCTGTCGCGCTCCACCTCCGACATCTCTGCCGCCTTTGATGCGATGTCGCGGAGCAATCCCATTATCCGATGCTGCTGATCTTTGCGGTTCATAAGCACCCTCCACACGTTCCCCTGTTGCTTGGCTTCAAGGGTACACCTGAAGTAGCATCGTGGCGAGTCGCACCAGCGACGGCGGGCAGCGAATCGGCTACACCGCTTACCATGGCGACCTGACATGGCGTCGAGACATCTGGCTGACCATCGGCGGCGTCGGGGGCACGGTTGGACGAGAACACAGGTTTGAGCGATTGAGGCGCACACGACGCGCCGAGTGGGAGCCTTTCTAAAGATGGGTTGGGTCGAACTGCCGAAAACTGCCGACGATGACAAGGCATGGCGAACCGCGAGGAAAACCAGGTTCCTGGTGGATGAGAACCTTGGACCAGAAGTGACCGAACTTCTCCGGTCTTGGGACCCGAGCGTGACGGACGTGTTCGAGGAGGGCCTAGTCGGCCGTAGCGACGAAGACGTGTTTGCCTTCGCTTGGCGCGAGAAGCGAGTCCTGCTCACTCACGATGATGACTTCCTCGACGATGCTAGGTTTCCTGAACACCGGAGCCCAGGCGTAGTCATCCTACGCGGAGCAGGAGGCAATAGCGCGAACCTTGCCTACGCACTCGGCATGGTCAGGGCGTTCATGGAGAGGATGCCTGAGGTGTGGCGCGGCGATAAGATCACCATTCACGGAGACGAGATGATCGTCCGCACGCGGGACTTCGACAGCGGAGCAAGGAAGACAATACGCTTTAAGTTGCCTTCGCGAGGACCGTTGCTGATGTGGGTAGAGGAAGACAAAGCCTAACCTTCGGCCCGACTCCTAGCCGCTGGCCCATGCCCTCCCTTCCAGCGTCACGGCGCGGGGGTCACTCCATGGTGGTCGGCGCCGATGGCAGCTTCCAGGTTGAAAGCGGCCTTCGCATTAAGAGGTTGCCATGTCGCAGAAGTGCCAGAAGCGGAAGGCCGGTATTGGAGCGAATTGCTTGAAGTGTACCGCGGAGTCGGACGTGGCTATAGAACGGTACTAATGCAGATGGCTTCGGTCACCGAGCAATGTCAAAATCCTCGAAATCTTTTCAGGCGAAAGGCCGGATGTGCGACGAATCCAGTCACTAAGCTGCCAGCCGTGAGGGCGACATTCTGTCGAGGCGCCGAGTCCTAGTAGCCACTCGGTCAAGCGCGCATGTCCCTTGTGGGCGGCAAGAGAGAGAGCCGTCTCACCGATTTTGTTCAATGCGTGTATGTCTGCCCCGTGCGTTACCAAAAGTTCGGCAATCGCAGTGTTCCCTACGAGCGCAGCGAGCATCAGAAGAGTCCAAGAGTTCTTATTAGATAGGTTTGGATTCAAGCCCTCTTGTAGGGCATGCCTGATCGCCAGAATATCTCCGCGCTTGATCGCCCGGTGAGCCTGGTCAAAGTTCATGTTCACCAGTTGACCGCACTGCGCCCATGAATTCCGCCATCAATGTCAGTTGTTCATGATTGCCGCAAGCTTGATAGGGTCGAAGCTCAGCCACCGCTCCATTCAAATCGAACCTTCTGCGCCGCCACATAGATGAAAGCGTTCCAGTCGTTGGCGAAAAACCAGTGAGCGAACGCATCTTCGGGCAAATTCTGGGGCAATTGTCTTCCAGGAACATGATCGTTGCCGACAGGGCCATCGCTTGCGATCCAAATTCCCTCGACCTCCTGATAAGGGTAGGCAGGATCAGGAGGCTCGATAGAGCAGTATAGAAGGCCAGAGAACACTAGACGCCCTCGGTGGCGCGCCTCCCGAGTTTCTTCGGCAAGCGCGGTTGGGTCGCCGATGCAGATACTGCAATCGAAAACGGCTTCGCGCGAGGCATAGTCCAGGCAAACGCGCTCGATGATGGCGTCATGCATTGTTGCGTGGGGGAATTTCTCGTCGAATACGTCGTTTAGGTTCATATCATGCTACCGGACAGTCGATCCGCGCTTAAGCACTCCTACTTCTCGCACACTAGCATGAGCTGGCCTCACGGTGGCACTCTGACGGGCCCAGTAGCGACCGGCTGTACCGTTGCACCTCTCATCTTCGAGGGCAGCTTTGGGTCAATCACGTCGATCTGCCACGTCCGCGACATGTCTGGTTAGCCGGCTAATCCGGAAGTGGCGCTTCGGTGTCGTTGCCCCTCATTCCCGTCCCCTTGGCGCTGCATTTTTGCAGCCCGTCATGCCGTCCCCTTCCAGGGTCGCGCGCCCGGTGGCTTGGTGCCGGGGCGGCTTCGAGGCTCCTCCCTCGCGTGGCCTATGGGCTTTGGGACGGCGGCGGTGAACACCACCCCGAGGAACACCTTGAGGAAGGATGGCGAGTCCCATCTGAGAGCGGGTACTCGTAGCGGACACTGCGGCCGTCCATCACGTCCCAGCCGACATCCTTTAGCTGGCTGTCGATCCGTACCCGCGAGAACGCCTCGCTCGACCCTGCGGCCCTTGGCATTGCCCTGTCCTACACCCAGCACTTCCTGAGGCTGCTTAGGCGACATGTTGGCGAAGCCGCCCAGTAGACGCAATGAGGGTCTACCGGAACGGATTTGTGGCAGCCGGGGGGCGAGGAGAGCCAGAAAGGCCAGGGCCGCGCCTGACATTGGCGTTCCACCTCGCTTTGCTTTGCCGGACGAGCCGACGATGTTCAGTCGGTCGGACCTACCGGCGTGGGAGAAGGACACAATGCCACGAACGATCTGTGTCATTGCGGCGTTCGGGCTACTTTCGGCCTGCAGCGGATCCGGCGACTGCCTCGACGGAGCGGGTGATGTCGTGCAGGGGAGCGGCGAAGGGGCACTGTTCGTCCTGCCGGTCGCTCTCTTCGGGGCAGGGACTTGCGCTGGGATCACAGCCGCGGCAAACGACGATGGCGCTACAGACGCAGCGAATAAGCCGCTCGGAGCTACTCCTTCGGCCACTCCCGTGCTTCCGCATGGTAGCGCGAGATAATGGGAACGATCGCAACGGTAGCGACGAGATCGCGAACGCGGTCATTCGGCGTTCGAGGGGGCAAGATCGAAGAGCACGGTCCGCAACCGACCCTGACTTCTCCCCAAGTAGTGCAGTGGTGGCCAGGGCCGAGCCTGACGTGGGGCGATCCTCGGGTGATCCCTTGGGGTTCGTCCCACGTTGGGCTATCTGTCGCTGATCGATTATTCGGGCCGACCGATGGGGAGACCTAGGCCGCACTTAACCTTTGGGTCTCCTCACCGGCCCCCCGGCGGGCAACGGTCAGCCTGTCAGGATCGTTGCCGCCTCCCCGTCGCACTTGCTCTCGTGACCGTCAGGCGGGTTCCCTCAACGACGCCGGTCGACAGGTACGGACAAGGGGAGGGGGGACGCTCTCCGTCCTGCGCTAACAAATCTGTCATGGACCGAGTGGTGAGGACCGGTGCCAAAGCGTCGCTTATGCGTCCGGGCGCGGCATCGAACCGAGCTCCGCCGCCGCTGTATGGATTGTCAGAGCCCCGGAGGCACCTCGCCGCAGCGGGCAGCCGAGTTCTTCTATCGGTTGCCGGACGCGCGATGCTGAGGCAGTTCGCCGTCGCCCTTCGCCACCTTGAGCTGGCCACTAACCACCCGGCGAGCAACCAGGGCCATTGGTCGCTCGCCGGTGGTCTGACCGTCGTGCTCGGTCATTGTGCAGTGTGCAGCGGTGAGGCTGTGACTGTTTGCTGCCCTGAAGTGCCACGGTGATGACCAACTATGGCAACAATGTGAGCGCATAGTGCGACCAACGAGCGCACATTAAACAAATGTCACTATGTTCGACGACTGAATCCGCGTATATCTCGCCCATCGCTCCGGGGTTTCCCCTGCCTGCAAGGCGCCGCAATCCCGGAGCCCTCATCCACACAATCAAAGCCCGCAGGGAGATCGCTTCATGTCACAGCTCGTGTCGCTCCCTCCCGTTTCTCCTGGCATTGCCTACGCCGTCCGCACGCTCTTGGAGTACGCTCCAAACTCGGAGCCGGACGCTCGCAACCTGTGTTCGCGGCTGTGGCCGAGAATGGATGCCGACGCGAGCGAAACCGTATTGGCTTACTGGCACCTCCAAACGGACCCCGAGAAGACGCCTTGCTCGTGCGTGGTCGCCGCCAAACTGGGGACCCGGTGAGTTCTGGAAACCTCGGCGTCCACGCCCGACCGTCGCGAGGAGGCTCTTTCAGCCGAGCCTCCCGCGCCTCGTCAAAAAACCGTCACCGCCGCGACTACCACCGCGATAGCTGCAACGAAAGCCCACATTGACAGGATGTTTCGGAAACTGGCACTGTCTCAGTTTGAAATTTCAGACTACCGCTCGCCAGTTCGCGGCGGCCGGACGTGGCGTATCCAGCGCTCTTCACATGCTCCGAATTGCCGAAAATTCAACCGGGCCTGCTCTAGTGATGTGCGACCGCTAGGAAGGCTTGGGTCCATGCCGTCATCTTCCCAGTAGCAGACTGGACACAATTCAAAACAGCCACGGCCATGCAGTGTCTTCGAGTTGCAGCATGGGCAGCGGTGTGTCTTGGTGGGTCCGGGCTTGATTAGAGTCTGATATTTCTTCCACCTAGCCATCCAAACCTCCCTCGCAACTCGTCGCCACCCCCTATATGCTTAGCGGAAAGCATGACGGAGTCGAGATGCCCAAAGGACCACGAGGCGAGAAGCGCCCTGCCGACGTGATCGGCGCGGCCGTCAAGGTCATGAAGATCGCGACGGGCCAAATCGAAGAATCGCTTCCGCTGACGCGGAGAGCGGCCGGTGGGAAAATCGGCGGCAAGGCGAGAGCCGCGTTCCTGACGAAGAAACAGCGCGCACGCATAGCGCGGAAGGCCGCTGCCGCACGGTGGCATAAGCGTGGGTCGTAAGCTTTCATTACGGGCATCATTACGGCCTTGATTCCGTAATCCGGATTGCATATAAGATCCGGCATGAACACCTCGCCAACAGTTACACTGGAATGGGTCCGCCAGGAGAAGGCTAAGCACCGTCAGGCGCTGGCCGATCTTGATGTCGTGGAACGTGTGATCCTAAGCCACACGGGCTTGGCGTCTCCATCTACAACGGTTTCAATACCGACGCCAGCTGGTGCGGCCTTTGTGGAACAGCATGGGGGCAAGCGACGCGCCCTTTTGGCGATTATCGCAGCGTCCCCGGACGGTCTTACCACTCCGGAAACGATCAAACGCGCAGTAGAGCTCGGGGTAATGGATCTATCGACAGCGAACGTCAGCCCAAAGCTCTCTGAAAGCCGCAAACAGGAATATTTGGAGTTGGTGGACGGCCATCGCTGGCGAATTACCAACAAGGGGCGCGATTTCCTCGCGTCCAAAACGAGTTAGGGGGCAACCATGTGGTCGCCCCCTAAAGGTCTCTCTGATACGTCAACTGCACTTGGAGCGGAGTCTGCGAGGTGCCCGATGAGAGGCTGACACCGTAAGCCTGCCGATGGCGGCGGAGATTTCGCAGATCTCCGTTCGCCACGGCAGCGGGGACTATATCTAAGCCACTGATTCTAGTCAACAATTCAATTCATTGAGTCGTTTCAATGGGTTATGTAGGCGTATCATTTAAACTGAATAAAATGCTTGACAATATTACGCCTCATTCCCATGTCATTACTTATGAACAAACTGTCCCACGCTAAGCGCGCCCAAATCCTATCGATGCTTTGCGAGGGATCTTCCATGCGGGCTATCAGCCGCGTGACAGACGTTTCGATCAACACCGTTACCAAGCTGCTGATCGACGCCGGACTGGCCTGCGCCCGCTTCCATGACGAGACAGTGCGTGGCGTCACGGCGAAGCGCGTGCAGTGCGACGAAATCTGGAGCTTCTGCTACAGCAAGGCGAAAAACGTCCCGACCGCGAAAGCCGCTCCGGCGGGCGCTGGCGACGTATGGACGTGGACGGCGCTCGATAGCGGTAGCAAGCTGATTGTGTCCTATCTGATCGGCGGCCGTGACGGCGAGTACGCCATGGCGTTTATGGACGATCTGCGCAGCCGCCTGGCTAATCGTGTGCAACTGACGACGGATGGCCACAAGGCTTACCTGAGCGCCGTCGACGAAGCATTCGGGATCGATGTGGACTACGCCATGCTCGTGAAGCTCTACGGCGAAGCCCCCGAAGTCGAGAAGCGGTACAGCCCGGCCGTCTGCATCGGCGCTCGCAAGGACAAGATCACCGGCAACCCGGACCGCGACCACGTCAGCACGTCGCATGTGGAGCGCAGCAACCTATCTTTCCGGATGCACATGCGGCGGTTCACGCGGCTGACGAACGCCCATAGCAAGAAGTTCGAAAACCACTGCCACATGGTCGCGCTCTACACCGTCTGGTACAACTTCGCCCGGATCAACAGCGCCGTCCGTATGTCGCCCGCGATGGCGGCTGGCGTGTCGCAGCAGCTTTGGACGATGGGCGATATCGTTACCCTGATCGACAAGGCCGCCGGTGAGCCTAAGAAGCGCGGCCCCTATCGCCCCCGGATTTCAAACTGAGACAGTGCCCGGAAACTGATCCGCTTCTCGTCTGGGTCGTAAAGGGGGAACATGTCGGACCCCTTGAGAGACGTTGTGCGTCACTTACATACGCTGAGCGTCCCGAGTTTGAATGGCAGTTCGACCAAAGTGTGAGGTAGATCACTATCGCCGGGCGGACCTCACGGCTGACGTCCCTCGGTCACGACCCGCCGCACCTGCAGCCGAGCGCAAATTCTCCCACCACGTTGCCATCGAGGTCGCCTCAGGCGGCGTTGGCACCCGCATCGCTAATGGCCTGGTGTCGACAGAACGTCTCGGCGGGCGTCTGGCCCGCTCACAGGAGGGTCGAGAAGGTCAGGGGGAAGCATCGACGGGCTTCCTGAGGTTCCGGCTTTACCAGCACCTCACGCTGCGCGGTTACAAATCGATACAACTCCTTGCAAGGCGGACACAGTTTCCAAGCGCCCCCGCGGTAGTTTCCGTGATGGGACCGGAGACACACGAAATGAAGCTGCGGCAAGTCCTGGTCGTCGACGATGATCGAGACTTAGCGCGGAGCTTGGCAGGCTTGTCGAGGCACACGGGTTTGGGGTTACCGTTGCCTCGAACGGCCAGGAGGCCGTCGAACACCACCGCAAAAACCAGTTCGACATCACCTTCATGGACGTGAGTATGCCTGTGATGAACGGTGTCGCGAGCTTCTTGGCAATCCGTGGTCTGCGACCGGACGCCAGGGTTGTCTTGATGACCGGCTTGAGAGAACCCATCGTTGACATAGCACTCGAAGCTGGCGCCTTAGCGCTGCTCCAGAAGCCATTTCACCTCTCGGAGCTGATGGCCCTGCTTGAAGGCTTCGAGGTAGCTGCATAGTTCGGCCTCCATGGACTTCGCATGTCCCGAGTGCGGAGCCGATCTTTCACGGTAATTCCACGGCGAGCCGATGAAGGTTCACTGCCTCAAATGCGGAAAGGTGGAGCTCTTCTCGGTTGCGGTCGGTCGCGCTGAGAAGATGTGCCTGAACGATCACAGCTCCCGCCGAACCAAGTCTTCCGGCAGGATGTCGCCGCCATGCATCCTCTTCTGACGGTCCTTCACCGCCCTGACGCCTTCATCGAGGACGCGAAGGAGGTCTTCTGCGCCGCCTCCTTGGCCGAGGAGTTCAAACCCGATCTCCCCATCCATGTAATGCCGATGCACCTCGTTGAGGACTTCGGCGATTGAAGCAAGCGCGTCCCGAATATGCTTCAATGTGACCGGCCCGAGCGGCTCGGCCTCGCCAAGAGCGAGCGCGACGTTGCGATGCGCTATATGCCGATGTCTCCAGTCGAGACACGTCGCTGCTCTATGCTGAGCGGTCTTCACGCCATACGAGACGGCCTGCCTGATCCGAGGGTCCACCAGACCAGGAAGCGTATGGGTGGTCAGCTTCTCGCTCCTTCCCTTCGTCTTTGAGTGCTCGGTCAGCCGTGCGATGTGCAAGATGACGTCTTCAAGGAGCGTGTCTTGCACGACCCGGAAGAAGAGCGGTGCGGTGCCATTCAGTAGCGCAAGGCGATCTGGCTTGGAGCCGAAGAGTTGGACGAACTGAGCCCACTTGGTATTCAGCCATACGAGTTCCTTCCATAGCTCGTCGTACCGCTTGCCAAGCCGTTCGCCCATGTGAGCGACGTACTTCGCCTGTGTCGTCATTGTAGCCCCCGCCGAACCCAGTAGCGCCCCGTAGTGTACTTGAGTCGCGGTTCAAGCGTCTCGAAAGCCAACCCGTTGGGGGTACCAGTCTAAGGTGGCCCTCTTGGGCGACACAGCTTGCGACAAGTTGGCCGGTTGGAGACTCAGGCGGAACGTGAGGAGCGGCGTTGGGTTGTTCGATCAACTGGATCGCGGAGGTGAAGCCTGGTGGCTGCAACTGTCCACGCTTTTCCGGCCAATCGTATGGTCCCGCGGAACCTGAGTCCGAGCACCGCGCGGATGACCGGCGTGGACCTGGCCGTCTTGCGTCAACGCTGGCCGTTAGGCTGGCATGAACCCGTGATTGATCGTGATGGATCGCCATTTGATCGGTGGGTGGTCCCTTTTGCCTGTGCTATCGATTTGCCGCCCAAAGCGATCATCGTGTTGCGCCCTTGGGGTACCTGGACCCGTCACGATGCGTTTGGACGCCTGGTCAAGATGGGTCAGAGTGTCAGGGAGATTTTGTGAGCCGTCCCAGCGACGGCCGAAGCCATGTCTACTGTCGTTCGTTTCCCCCCTCTGACGGCTGGCTCATGGACCAGTTTTGAGAGAGCTGCTCTAAATAAGCTCTGGGACAGCTACAGGAAGTTCCCTCGCTTCCCCGTCAGGCTCGACTATGCAACCGACGAAGGCGACCCGGTGTGCTCCTTCGTAAGGCACGATGGCACCGCCCAGATCAGGATTGCAAAGCGCCGCGGTGCCTATGTAGTCACAGCCGAAGCTGGAGCTGAAAGCGCCGTCATCTATCGTGGGCACTCAGTGGATGATCTCTGTTCTGCGCTACTGTGCGGTATGACGGCCCTTCCTCATCATTAGGGTTCGTCAGGATCGTCCTCATCGAGCCAGTTGTTCGTCCGAAGCCACTGAAGCCGCTTATCTGCCTGTTCGGCAGCAAAAATCGCGAGGGCGAGGCCGAGGTTCAGAGCACAGAGGAAAGCCGCTGCCATCTGCATGGAAGGGTTCACCAGGGTCGGCTTATTCGGGGCTTCGGGGTAGCTCCTGCGCATCCTTCTCGCGCGGCCGCAGAGCCTCGACCCGCTGCAGCCGGTGTCTCGGGTCGTTGGCCTCCAGGTGCAAGAGGTACAGGGCCAAGACGGTGTCGAAGCCCAGAAGACAGGCCGCAATAAGGTCGAGCATGGTTCCGCCTCCATTGAGACACCGCCCGACCCTGGTCTCTATCAACCACCGTCCACCGGGCGGGTTCCGAATGAGATCATGAGAAGGTCGCCAGGGGTCGCGGGACACGGCCGATGGGGGTGGCTGTAAGGGGAACTCATAGGCTGGTTTTCACGCCCGTACAGAGGGGGTCCGGTGGGACCCCTGTGCGACACCAGTAGAAACCCTCAGACTCACCAGCGACCGCAGCATGGACTCCTGAGAGTCGTCTACGGTGATCGGTTGACCCGCCGAGTTTCCGCCGGGGCCCGTTAACCATTCCTCAATGGCCCTCACTTACGATCGTCGAGCCGGATGTCCATGCCCATCTCCGGCACATTCCTGACGAAAGCAAGCAGATCACCCCGTCGCCTCCAAGGTCGGCGGGGTGGTTGCTTCCGCGGTCCCTCAGCGACGTTCACAGATTAGCCACTGCTAGAAGAAGTCCCGAAAGCGATCTCCTGTGCCTTTCGTGTTAACAGCCCGTTAAGGATCCCAGCCTTACCGTGATCCAGTCGGAATAGGGGGTTGTTCCGGCTTGCTCCTCGTAGTGCAACGTAGATCACCCCGTCGGCAACCCAGGTCGGCGGGGTGGTTGCTGTTGGGTGGCCGGTTCCGTCTTGCTACTCGTCGCTGTTGACCAGTTTGATCTCAGGCCATTCAACCTTGCTGATGGCCTCGACTAGCACCGAGAGCGGCATGTCCTTCTTGTAGACCTTCCGGCTCGTGCCTTTGCCCTCGTGGCCTGTCAACTCGTCAACGAGAGCCTCCTGCACGCTTGCGGCGTACAGTTTCGTCGTCACCCCGTGCCGAAATGAGTGATAGTCGAGCCCCTTCTCATAGAGGCCGATGGCCTTCCTGTAGGCCGAGAACCACTTGGTGAAGTAGAAGCCCAGCTTCTTGTCCGGACCACCTGGGCGGAGAAGCGGAAACACGAGATCACCCGGTTGTGGCGCCGTCTGCTCAACGTACTCAACGAAGCCCAGCTTGAGCACTGCTGGGTGGATGGGCACCCGGCGGCGAGATTGGGCGTTCTTGAGTTGGCGCTCACCTTCGTCCGTGATGTTGAAATACCGGATGCCGCCTTCGATGCGCACATCCTCCCTTCGCAACTGGGCGAACTCCTCCAGGCGGTTGCCGTGATAGAGGCCGAGGATGGGTAGCCAGTACCTCTCGTCCTTGATAATCAGGTCGCCAGGTCGAGAGCGCCTTGCCCTCGACAGACAGCCCGTGAACGCAGGCGATGAGAATAACTCGGCCAGTTTCGCACCCTCCCACATCTGCCGGCCCTCATTGGCGCGGCCCTTCATCGGGAAATCGAAGCCGTGGGCAGGGTTTTCGCCTACGTACTCGCCTCGTTTCTTGAAGTAAGTGAAGAGGCGGCCGAGTGCTGAAAAGTGCCGCTTCACCGTCTTCATCGTCATGCGTTCGAGGCGTTGGCCCTGCGTGCGCTCCACGATCTCGTTTAGCCGCAAGTCGCGCCATTCGGGCTTCTTGGCATAGAGCCGGGGCAGCTTCCGCAAGACATCATAGAAACTGGTGAGGTCGCGGCGGGAGTAAGCCTGAACAGGCCGGTCACCGCAGTGCTTCATGAACTCTCGGTAGGTTGCGCTGTTTTGTGTCAGCGTCTGGCCTCGCCAACCCACGTCTTTCGTCATGACCTCCAGATAGTCGGGCAGGAGTTGCGATAATGGCGGTCCGCTGGGTGTAGCGTTCTCCGGGATGGCCGTTGCGCTCGGGGTGGCTGGATCGTCCAGCACGATTGGCGCGGCGATGCCGGCAAGAACTCGTGCCCGCGCCTCCTCCCAATACCGTATGTTCGCCCGCAGAAGTCCCAGCGCGAGGGCGACGCGGCAGTCCTCAGGAAGCCCATGCTCGGCGACCAGAGCCGCGGCGTCCTCCGCGACACTCTGGATTTCACGGCGGGCCAAAGCCTCGCGAGCGTCGTCGAGGAGGTTGCCTATGAGAGCCAAGTCAGCTTCGACAGGGTCATCGTACTCCCCCACCCCGGAGGCATAGACCGCGCTACCGGCGGGTGCTCGAAGGTGTTGCTCAAGGTCGGCGTCGAGCAACTTCTTGAGGTGCTGGCGGAGGATGGCCTGCAGGTCGGGCTTCATGTTCTTCCCGGATAGGAAGCCGGTGAAAGTGCGGTCAAGACGGTTAGCGAGATACTCGGCCCTGCGGAAGTTCCGCGTTCGGAGGGATAGCACGAGTTCAGTCGTGAACGGCCGGGGCAGCCGACGGCGGTAGTAGTAGATGCCTCGTTTCCGCGTGATGTGGGAGCATTGTGGGAGCATGGATTGACACACCGGCTGAAATGGACGCTGGCCGGGCTCAATTTGCTCAACGATTTCAATGGGTTTACGAGAGAGGTTGGCTGGGGGACTAGGATTCGAACCTAGACTAGCG
>Ga0335084_10003010_pt1 | contig 16394 bp, 16 predicted proteins | sample Lox_Sample_44_FD_206721 | JGI IMG/M metagenome (GOLD analysis project Ga0335084, IMG submission 206721) | Soil microbial communities from Loxahatchee National Wildlife Refuge, Florida, United States - Lox_Sample_4.4 | ecosystem: Environmental > Terrestrial > Soil > Wetlands | place: USA... | reverse complement strand
GGCGGCGATTTTGATATTGCGGATATGGTGTTGCTGTCGCCATCAGATACAGCAAATGTCGGCTTGCCTGTTACGTTCCAATGGCAGACGCGTATTGGCGCCCTATCAGATGTGTATATGTTTGAGTTGTATAAGCCAAACGACCTGTCTGTTGATTTCACTACGCCCAAACTGGGATATGCAGGGAGTTACACTCTAAATACGTTGCCTGCCGGATTTGCAACAGGGGTAGAATATGGATGGTATGTGTGGCTATTTGGTCCAAGTGACAGCATCGGCTATACAAATCAATATCACAGGATTACTTTCCATTGACAATCGATTCGATTGACCATCAGAGCATTCAATTTGAATTTGCGTCTTTCCTGATTCCCGCTATAATCACATCCATGTTCTACCTGACTTCCAATACCATTTTGGTCTGCACGGCGGCTCGTGGTCCAATCGAGGCCTTTCCTTGTCGTATTGCGCCTCGAAGATGCCGCGTGCTTTTGGCGGCGCGGGACCGTTAGTGAGAATCGTTTTGTCAGAACCGCAGGCGCACTTCGTGCCTGCGGTTTTTTGTTTTGTGGAGACCAAACATGTTAGCCGTCAACCTGAACAACCTCAAGCTCGATTTGTACGCGCGCCACATCCTGACCAAGGTCGATTGGGAGATCCACGACGATCGTTGTGTGGGCCTCACCGGCGCGAACGGCGCGGGGAAATCGTCGCTACTCAAACTCATCGCGGGCGAGATACCGCCCGACGGCGGATCGATCACCCGGGCGAAGGGACTAACCATCGGCTACTTGCAGCAAGACCCGGCGCTCGATCCCGACAAGACCGCACTGAATGAGACGCTGTCCGCTTCCGCCGAATTGCATGCACTCGAAAAAGATTTGCTGATCATCGAACACAAGTTGAGCGATCCCGCCATCTATGGCAACGCCAAGGCGTTGGAACGAACCCTTGAGACGCAGCAGCGCTTATTGGAACGCTATGAAGAACTCGGCGGGTTGAACTACGAGAAGCGGGTGCGCGACACATTACGCGGGCTGGGCCTCGATGAAACCGACTTCGACAACAAGGTGGCGAATCTTAGCGGCGGGCAGAAAAAACTCGTCGGGTTGGCGAAGCTGCTCATCACGCAGCCCAGTCTGTTGCTGCTCGATGAGCCGGACAACCATCTTGATCTGAACGGCAAAGCCTTTCTCGAACGCACCATCAACGATTATCACGGCACGGTAGTGATCGTCTCACATGATCGTTACTTGCTCGATCACGTCGTCGATGAGATCGCCGAACTGGAGGCCGGTCGTATCACGACATGGCCTGGCACCTACTCGGAGTACGCCTTCGAGAAGCAGATGCGCCTCGCACGGCAGCAGCAATTGTATGATGTCCAGCAACGCGAGATCGGCCGATTGCAGGCCGCCGCTAAGCAGTTGTTAATGTGGGGCCGTCAGTACGATAACGAAAAGTTCATCAAGCGCGGCAAGGCGATTCTGGGCCGCATCGAGAAGATCGACAAGCTCGAGCGGCCGGTGCTGGAACCTAAGCGCATGGATTTACAGATCAATGGCTGGCGTGGCAGCAATAAGGTGCTGGAAATCTTGCACCTCGCAAAAATTTTCGCGTCCACCGAGCCACTCTTCACTGACCTCAATATACTGATCCGCCACGGTGAGCGTGTGGGATTGGTGGGGCCGAACGGCGCGGGCAAGTCGGTGCTGCTGAAAATGATCCTCGGTGACGTGCCGATCGATCGCGGCGAGATCGTCGTCGGGCCGAGTATCGCGATCGGGTATTACGCCCAGCAGCACGAAACGCTCGAGCGCGATCAAACGCTGATCGATCTGATCCGCCACGCCAAGGAATGCAGCGAGGGCGCGGCCGTCGCCTTTCTGCTCAAGTTCCTGTTCACTTACGAGCAGTGCCGTCAACGCATCGGCGATCTATCGGGCGGAGAGCGCAGCCGCTTGCAATTGGCGCTGCTCATGCTCAGCGGCGCGAACTTCCTGCTGCTCGACGAGCCGACCAACAACCTCGACATCGCTTCGGCCGAGGTGCTGGAGAACGCCCTGCAGAACTTCGAAGGTACGGTGTTATGTGTCTCGCACGATCGATATTTCCTCGATCGCATCACGAACCGCACGGTGGAACTGGATAACGGGTACCTGACCGACTACGTCGGCGGGTATTCGGACTACGCCGCGAAGAAACTGGGCAAATCGGGGTGACCAAGTTGGTTTGCAAATTCAGACGATAAGCAAACCGAGAGGTGCTATACTGAGGGCAATGGAACTACCGACCGGCCACATTTTGCACGATCGCTTCCGTATCATCCGGCTGCTGGGTAAAGGCGGCATGGGGGCGGTGTATTACGCTCACGACCCCGTGCTGAACCGTTACGTCGCCATCAAACAACTGGCACCTGCCCTGCCCACGGATGCTTACGCGGCCGAGCAACTGCGCAAACAGTTCCTGCGTGAAGCGCAGACTCTCGCCTCGCTGCACCATCCCAACTTACCACGCGTTACTGATTACTTCATCGACCATGACCTGCATTATTTGATCATGGATTACATTGAAGGCCAGTCGCTGCTGGACATGCTGTTAGTCAATCAGCAGGGCTTTGCCGAAGACCTGGTGCTGGAATGGGCTGACCAGCTCTTGTCGGCGTTGGAGTATATCCACGCCAACAATGTGATTCACCGCGATGTCAAGCCGGCCAACATCCGCCGCACCACTGATGGCCGCATCTTCCTCGTCGACTTCGGTTTGGTCAAGCCGTACAGTCTCAACGATCCGCATACGATGACCATGTTCCATGGCATCGGGACGCCGGAATACGCGCCGCCCGAGCAGTATGATCCCGGCGTGCATACGGATCAACGATCGGATATCTATGCCCTCGGGGCGACGATGTATCACTTGCTGACCGGGCAAGCGCCGATCTCGGTCACGCGTCGTACCGTGGAACCGTCGGCATTCCGACCGCCCCGCCAAGCCAAGGCTGAGATCTCTCCCGCGTTAGAGCAAGTTATCCTGCGCGCCATGGAGATCGAACGCGCCAAACGTTTCGCTTCGGCCGCCGACATGCGTGCTGCCCTCAACTTAATCCGCCAACCCTATTTGGTCGATGCGACACGCACCACCATTCTGACCGCCGCCGCTGCCGCGGTTCCGGCGTCCCCACTGCGTCCCGATCGGCGGCGGCGCACCCTGCTCTTCATCGGGGTGCCGCTCCTGTTATTCCTTGGCATTGCGGTCGGCGTTGCCTTACAAGCGAGTACGGCGTCGGTGACATCGGCTTCAACGCTTACGCCAACTACCACGCCGCTACTCAGGACAACGACCACCTCGACTTCACCGTCGACTGCAACTGCAACGGATACACCTACCAGCACGCCGACGATCTCGGCGACCGGAACAATCACCATTGTCGTCACTGGACAAGTGAGTGTCACACCATTCGCTACTGGGCAATCGGGCGGCACAACGCCGCCGCACTCCAGTGGTGGTGCTACTCCGACCTTGCCAGCACCCACCAAGGTCAGAGTCACACCTCCGGGGCAAATCAAGCCAACCAAAGAACCGCCGGGACAAGCCAAGCCGACCAAAGCTCCGAAGAACAATTCGGGAAACTCCGGTGGAAATACCGGTAATGCTAAATCGACTAAAGCACCTAAGAATTGAAGCAAATCAAAAACCCGATCGGTTGGGCAACCGATCGGGTTTTTCGTGGTCACTGGTCTCAAATCGCCGTGATTAAGATGTGCCTTCCGCTTTATCCTCAGCTTCGTCTTCATCTTCATCTTCCGCCACATCGTCCGCCGCGCTCGACGGCACGCTGCCACCGCCGATGATCTTGCGCGCCATCCGTTCGATCAGGTTGGGTTTGTCTAGCTGCTCCAACCCGGAATCGAAGGCCGTCATTGCGCCGACGACATCACGCTGCTTCAACTTCAATTTACTCAGCGCAGTGTAGGTGTCTTTGGCGTAATCTTTCGCGCCCGCCTTCGTGAAGAGATCGATCGCTTCGAGGTAGAGCTCGCCGGCGTGCTGCTTGTCGCCTTGCGCTTCAACCACCGCCGCTAGATTGCCTAACACTTGTCCCTCGCCCACGAGATCGTTGAGATCCTGAAAGAGCGGTCGAGCTTCTTCGAAAGCGGCAATGGCTTCGTCATACTTGGCTGCTTGCCGCCAGCACACGCCGCGATTGTTGGCGCATTCCGACACTTCCTTGGCATCGCCCGCGTTGGCGAAGAGCTGCTGTGCTTCGGCGAACTTGGCGGCGGCGTCTTCATAACGGCCCGCGCGATACAACTTCATTCCTTCTTCTTTAACGACTGGAGCATCACTCATGCTGCACCTTGCTAGTATGTGATATCGAGAATAGAAGCAGCCAAATTCCGCAGCTGTTCCGTGGTCATGTCCGACAAGCGCTGAGCGACCCGCAGATAGCTAATGTTGGTCGGGTTGACCGCAAACTTGCGCAAGTCGTCCGGCAATTCGGTGAATTTTTCGAACTGGCTGCGGAGCAGTTCCTGCTCGCCAACTGGTCCCACACCCTCGTCGATGAAGTAGCTCATCGGCACGCCGAGCATATCGGCAGCTTCTTGCAACTCGGATAACGGCATGGGCTTGCGGCCCAACTCGTAATCGGAAATGCGCCGCGTCGTCACGCCTAACCGCGTCGCTAGATCTTTGACCGACTTGCCTTTATCCTGTCGCGCCTGGCGCAATAATGCGCCGATGATGCGCTGCCGCAAGGCAATGACTTTTTCAGCAGGAACTGCCGGATCGTCAGCTAATAGACGCTCGGGGCGTTCAAAGAACAAGCGCACTGGCACTTTCAGGGAATAAGCGAGCAATTCCAATTCCGGCAGAGTCGCATCACGACGGCCTTCTTCGTAGGCGTTATACGTCGCCACCGTCACGCCCATCGCCTGAGCGCAATCCTGCTTGGTCTTGCCTAGTTTGGCACGAATGCCTTGCATCAGTGCTCCCAGCATCTGACGCCGCGCGGCGATCTCCTCAGGTTCAGCCACTTTGGCCATAAAGCCGCTCCTTAAGAGCAGATAGACGAACAAAATATAGAAGATGCGCCGATTATACCATTAACAATGATCAATGAACAATGAGTAAAGCGACCCTCGAAGCAATTCACTCAAGCTTGCAATGCCCAACAGTACGGTATTCTGAGGGGTTGCTTCTCATCCATCCGTCGGGTAAAATGGTTCCACCGAATTCAATTGGGAGGAACAACTCATGACCGATTTTCCCGGCAAGGGCACCGTTGCTGTCGTTAAGACCTCGCCCCCGACCGTTCTGCAAGACTACGATCAATTATTGCGCCTGGCCAATTATCAACAGGCACTGCCCAAAGACAAGGATACTCTGCTGAAGATCAATATCTCGTGGCAGACATGGTATCCGGCCTGCTCGACCGCGCCGTGGCAGTTGGAAGGCGTGATCAAAACCATGCAGGGTGACGGCTATAACCTGATCGGCGCGCACAACGATACCGTCGTCGTCGATACCGCCGACGGCGAAGCCAACAACAAGCAGAAGTTCGTCACCGACAAGTACAACGTGCCGTGCATTTACTTGTACCAGCCGGAAGTGAAGTGGGTGGAATATAAGCCCAAACAGCCGTTCCTCGTTCTGGACAAAGTCTATCCCGAAGGCATCTTCATCCCTGAGCCGTTTATCGGCAAGAACATCGTGCATCTGCCGACGGTCAAAACGCACGTATTCACCACCATCACCGGGGCGATGAAGAATGCCTTCGGCGGCCTGCTGCATCGCAAGCGCCATTGGACGCACGCGGTGATTCACGAGACGCTGGTGGATTTGCTGCAAATTCAGCAAGACATTCACAGCGGCGTCTTCGCAGTGATGGACGGCACGTTCGCGGGCGACGGCCCCGGTCCGCGCGCGATGCACTGGCACGAGAAGGATATCCTGCTGGCATCGAGCGATCAGGTTGCGATCGATGCGATCTCGGCGAAACTGCAGGGCTTCGACCCGATGCAGATTCCGTTCCTCCGGCTAGCACACGAACGCGGCTTCGGCATCGCCAATCCGCGCGAGATCAAGATCGTCGGTTACGACATCGAGCAAGAGATTCCGTGGAATTTTATCCAGACCGACACCTTCGCCAGCAAAGGCCAGAAGATGATCTATCACGGCCCGTTAAAGCCGTTGGAGGGCGTACTGCTGCGGTCGCCGCTGGTGCCATGGAGTTACTTCGCCAGCAACTTCTATCACAACGTCTACTGGTATCCCTTCGTCGGACGGCCGCGCGTAGAAGCGGCCCTGCAGACCAAGTGGGGGCAGCTATTCCGCGAGTATGGTAACGGCGAAGTCGTCATGCCAGGTGTGGAGCCCAAGACGGTGAAACAGGCCGCTGTTGGCGCGGCCGTGATCGCCGGTGTAGCTGCCGCGGCGCTGGGGCTGCCGCTGCTGATGCGGCGCGATGGATCGCGGCGGAAGAAATAACTAACGCAGAAACCGGTTTCTCCAGTTCAAACCGATCGATCCAACAAGGAGAAACCCGGTTTCTATAAGACGAATGGATGAGCATGAGCAGTACGTTTGCAGCGATTCGCGGCATTGGCCGCATGACCGTGGGCGAGATGCGGGCTGAAGTCCGCCAGGGCGCGCGCTTCGTGGTGTTTGAATATGTGCTGTCCTTTCTGCTGATCACCAAGCGCAAGAACAGCGCGGTCTTTTTCATTCGGCCCGGCGAAAGCGTCTTCTGGAAATGCCTGCCCTATAATGTGATTACGGTCGCGGCCGGCTGGTGGGCGATTCCGTGGGGGCCAGCTTACACGATCGGGGCGCTGAAAGACAACTTGCAGGGCGGGCATAACGTCACCGCCCAGGTGATTGAGCAGATCCTCGACGCCGCCGATCGACAGATCAAGACCAAGAAGAAACGCCGTTGAGCGCGCTTTGCTTGACGCTCGTAAAACGGCAGTGGTATAATCGGGCGAATATTGAAACGGTCACGATGACCCCGCGCCCACACGGGGTCATATCGTCAAAAGGAGTGAAAGATGTCAGGTCATAGCCACTGGGCAACCATCAAACGCAAGAAAGGCGCCAATGACGCCAAGAAAGGCGCTGTCTTTACCCGCATGGGACGCGAAATCGCGATCGCCGCACGTGAAGGCGCTGATCCCGATAGCAATTACAAGTTGCGGTTGGTCGTCGATAAAGCGCGTGCGCAAGGCATGCCCAAGGACAACATTGAGCGTGCCATCCGCCGTGGTGCCGGTTTGGATAAAGACGCGGCGGCTTTTGAAGAAGGCACTTTTGAAGGCTATGGCCCGCACGGAGTACCTTTCGTCGTGAAGGTCGTCACCGACAATCGCAACCGCACCATTTCCGATCTGCGCCGCACGTTCACGCGCGCAGGCGGCAACCTAGGCGAGAACGGCTCGGTGGCCTGGCAGTTTGACACGCTCGGTTACATCGCTGCTCCACGCGAAGGCCGCGACGACGACAAGATTTTTGAAATGGCGATCGAAGCCGGCGCAGAGAATTACGAAGCCGATGCCGAAACGATCGAGTTTTACACCCAGCCGGGCGATCTGCATACTGTGAGTAAGAATCTGCAAGCGGCCGGCGTCAAACCGGAAAGCGTGGAATTGATCCTCAAGCCCAAGAATCCGGTAACGCTCGACGCCAAGGACGCCCTCACAGTGATGAATGTGGTTGACGCGTTGGAAGAACTGGATGATGTGACGAATGTTTACAACGCGCTCGATCTGAACGACGAGTTGGTGAAGCAGCTCGAAGCGCAGGCGGCGTAAAGTCTGGCACACACCTTCAGGGGCGAGGCAATCTCGCCCCTTTTGATTTTCCCATGATCGTCTTAGGCATCGATCCCGGCACAGCAATTACAGGCTACGGTCTAGTCCGCGAAGATAACGGCCAGGCTGTTGCAGTGGCTTATGGCGCGGTCACGACACCGAGCGATTTCCCTCTACCCGATCGGTTGAAGCTGCTTCAACGCGATCTCGCCACCGTTATCGAACAATATCAACCCGATCAATCCGCCGTGGAGCAGTTATTCTTCAACAAGAATGTGCGCACGGCACTGGCGGTAGGCCACGCACGCGGCGTGATCTTGCTGACGTTGGCGCAGGCCAACATCCCGATTTACGAGTATACTCCGCTGGAAGTGAAGCAAGCCGTCACCGGCAATGGTCGCGCCGATAAGCGGCAAGTGCAACAAATGGTGACACTGCTGCTGAGCTTGAACAAGATTCCCAAACCCGATGATGTGGCCGATGCGCTGGCGATTGCGTTGTGCCATCTGCATTCGGCGCGACTGACGACCTTGACGTGATACAGGGCTAATGATGATGGAAGACATTCCGGTCGTTATTGTGTGTGGTGGTCAGAGCACGCGCATGCGCACGGGCAGCAACGACGATATCAAGAAGGAGATGGTAGAAATCGGCGGCCGCCCCATCATCTGGCATGTGATGCGTATTTTCTCCGCCTACGGCTTCAATCGCTTTATTCTAGCCCTGGGTCACAAAGGTGATCAAATCCGCCGTTACTTTACCGAGTATGACATCATGCTGCGCGATGTCACTTTGCAGCTGGGCGTCAACGATCGCGAAGTCGCGCCGGTGCAAATTCACAGGCCGCTTAACCATCCGGCGTGGGAAGTGACTCTCGTCGACACCGGCTTGAATGCCGACAAGGCTACACGCATCGCACGTGTGGCGCAGTACATTCAGGCATCAAGGTTCTTCGTGGCCTATGGCGATGACGTCAGCAGCGTCGATTTGCGTGCGCTCGTCGACTTCCATCGTGCGCATGGAAAATTGGCAACCATCACGGCGGTGCAAGTCAATTTGCAGTACGGTGTTGTCGAGGCCGATGAGGCCGGCTTAGTCGAGCGGTTCGTGGAACGGCCACGCTTACCCTATTGGATCAACGGCGGCTTTATGCTGTTTGAGCGGCAGGCGCTCGATTTGATGGCCGCCGGTTCCGATGTGAACCTCGAGACCCAAGTGCTGCCTCAATTGGCACGCGATCGACAACTGATGATCTACCGCCATATCGGCTTCTGGCAATCCATGAATACCTTCAAGGACACCATGGAACTGGAAAATGCCTGGCAGCAGAATCCACCGTGGAAGATTTGGGCTGATTAACAACGAAAGAGACATGCCATGATCGCACACCTGCACGGCTCGATCGAATTCGTCGGCAAAGATAACCTCATCGTCAATGTGGGCAACGTAGGCTTGCGTGTCTATGTGCCTGCCGCCACGCGCGATACCGCCAGCGTCGGCAAGATGATCGATCTGTTCACACATCTCCACATCCGCGAGAATGAATGGACGCTGTACGGTTTCCCGTCTCAAGAAGAGCTCGAACTGTTTGAGTTGCTGATCGGCGTCAGCGGTGTGGGCGCCAAGACCGCACTCGCCGTACTGGGCGCAGCTTCGCCGGAACAACTGCGCTCGGCCATTGCGCACGAGCAGGATGAGGTACTGACGCGCGTACCCGGCATCGGCCCCAAGACCGCCAAATCCATCATCTTCCATCTTAAAGACAAAGTAGGCATCGTCACTCCGGGTGCGCCAATCGCCTATCTGACGGACGCCGACACGGAAGTCATCGCTGCGCTGACGGGATTGGGCTACAGCATCGTCGAGGCGCAGACCGCGCTGGCGAGCTTGCCACGTGATGCTTCGCAGGACGTCGAAGAACGGATTCGGTTGGCGCTGAACTACTTTGCCAAGTAAGGGCGAGGCATTCGCCAGTGCAATATAGTCGATTGACTTGCCTCGCCTTGTTTACCTGAATATCCAACAAAGCATCAAATGCGAATGCCTCGCCCCTACAATTATCGAATGCGTTTAAAATGAAATTGCCCCTTCCCTATTCGACTATCACGCAAGCTAGTGCCGCGATCCAGGCAAGGCAAATTTCGCCGCTGGAGGTGACACAGATTTGCTTGCAGCGCATCGAGGCGATCGATTCGCAGCTCAGGGCTTTCATCGCCCTTACCGCCGACAGCGCATTGGCTGAAGCGCGCATCGCTACAGATGAAATCATGCGTGGCGAGTATCGCGGCCCGCTGCACGGAATTCCGCTTGCGATCAAGGATTTGTTCGATGTGCGCGGCGTGGCGACAACCGCAGGCAGTCCGCTGCTGAAGGACAACATCGCGCCAGACGATGCCTTTGTCGTCAAACAACTGCGCGAGGCCGGTGCGATCTTTCTCGGCAAGTTGAACATGCACGAGTGGGCACTGGGCGTGACGGGTGTCAATCCACATTTTGGCACAGCGCGCAATCCATGGAATATCGACTACATCACCGGCGGATCGAGCAGCGGATCGGGCACGGCGCTGGCTGCCGGATTGTGCTACGGCTCGTTGGGATCAGACACCGGCGGATCGATCCGCATTCCGTCGTCGTTGTGCGGCGTCGTGGGATTGAAGCCAACCTACGGGCGCATGAGTGTGCGCGGCGTCATTCCGCTGTCGTGGTCGCTCGATCATGTTGGGCCGATGGCACGTAGTGTGGATGATGTGGCAGTGTTGTATAACGCGATCAACGCCTATGATGCGAATGATCCTTATGCAAGGCCATCGGCCAGCGGCCAATCTCCACGCCCGCGAAGCGGGCAGTCCAACTTCCGCATTGGCATCCCCGACGAGTATTTCTTCAGTGATCTACATCCAGAAACGGAAGCGGCTTATCGGGCGGCGATCAAGACGCTGGGCGAGATCGGCTTTGAGTTGCGCGATGTCGCGCTGCCGGGCTTCGAAACATCCGAGAAAGCGTCGAGCAAGATTCTGCTGTCCGAAGCGGCGGCTTATCATCTCGAGCATATGGAGCTGCACGCGGAGCAGATCGGCGAGGATGTGTTGACGCGCTTCAAGTGGGGATTGGACGTCACCGGCGTCGAGTATGCGTTCGCACGCCGCACGCAAGTGGAGTGGCGACACAAGATGGCGCAACTCTTCGAGTCGATCGATGCGCTGGTGCTGCCCGCGACCCCGTTCCCGGCGACGCGCATCGACGAGAGCGATCCGGTGGCGTTATCGCGTGGCAACCTCACCCGCTTCACGCGCATGTTCAACCTCACAGGCAATCCGGCCATCGTGCTGCCGTGCGGACGAACAGGCGACGGGCTGCCGATCGGCTTGCAGATTGTAGGCGCGCACTGGCAGGAAGAGAAGTTACTGCAAGTCGCTCGGATGTATGAACCAGTCATGATATAGAAGGCGGGGTTATCTCATGCTTGATTCAACGTCTTCTCGCAAGGTATATCATCTCAATCCACGCTATCATGCTTTTACGCTTAGCGTGGCGGCGATCGGTTTCTTGATGCCTTTTGCCTGCTTCATTTTGCCTATCAAGTTTTCACCGCCACTTAAGGACATTTGGGCAGGTCTGTTAATCTTTCTAGCAGGCTGGTACTTATTAGTCATAGGTGTTGTTGATAACGTTCGGAGAAATCGCCTAGTTGTATCCGGGGATGGCATTGAGTGCCGAGATTCCGAATTCCTTATCTACGGGCGAACGACGTGGGAAAACGTAGAGCACATCTGGATATCGGAACAAGGCGATAAATGCGTCATTGTGCTGAAAGAGCCCGCTCTTCCCAAGAATCGAATCGCCGCCTGGATATTGTCCAAACTGGAATTAGGGCGCGTCATGCGACTGGATCATTTCATGTGGCACTGGCAACACAGCGATCTAGAGCAAGCTATCAGACAATATGCTCCGTCGCACGTTTTTGAAAACGCACAAGGAAATTGACTCTCAACTCCCGGTTTCTTTTTACATCTTATGCCTTACGGAGCAGGCGTCTGTGTCGGCGCCATCAAGTTCGGATCAACTGTCGGCGGGACACCACCCTCTGGTGTCGGAGTCGGCGTGGGCGTGGGGAAATTGATCAGCGCGGTGGGCGATTTGCAGGAGGTGAAATCCGGGCCGAGGAGCAGCCTGAACGCGATCGGGCTATTTTCCGTCGGCTGGTTGATCACCCGATCGGCTTTAAGGTTGAACACGCGCAATAATTGATTCAAGCGCGAGCCTTTGCTCGTAGTCTGGTAGTTGATGATCTGCGTCTGCGTGATCGGCTGATCGGACACCGAGTAACTGGGAACCACGAAACCTTGCGAAGTCAGACGATCGGTTGCCAGCAATTCCCAATTGGCGCGTCCGCTGCCGTTCACCACTTCCACCTGCGCGGCGGCCTGTGAAGCGACGTTCGACAGCGGCGGTGTGAAGGCATCGTCGATCACGAGCGGTACGCGATCAGGTTCGATGAGCAGCACTTCGGCGCCATTGGCCGTCGTGAAATTCTGCAGGGCCGTGTTATCGATCGCGCGTTGTTTGATGCGCGAATCGTCGAGCTGCAATCCGAAGGTCGCCAGGTAAGCCACATCGTTGACATTAAGGTTCGTGTCGACGATCTTGGTCACGTCGTTCCACAACGACGGCAGTTGACCGACTAGCCCCTGTGCTTTGATCTTGTTCCACAAGCCACGCAGCACCGCCTGCTGACGCCGCGAGCGATCGAAGTCATTGGTGGAATAGCGCGAGCGCGCGAACCACAAGGCATGCTGACCGTCGAGGTTGTACAGCCCCGGCACCGGAATATCGATCGTGCCCGTCGGCACGGTGGACAGCGCGACGGTGTCGGTAATGATGTCATTTTGATCCGGCGGCAGATCGGGGAACACGTCGTACAACGGGCAGTGCGCCAGCACATCCACGCCGCCCACCCGATCGATCATTTCACGCACCCCGGCGAAGTTGATGCGCGCGTAGTAGTGAATCGGAATGCCGAGGTTGTAGCGGATCGTCTCGGCGAGCAGCTCGATCGGTTTGCCGATCTTGGCGCGATTGGCTTGAATATCCACCGTGTTGATCCGATCGAATTTATTAAGTCCCGGAATGAAGACATACAGATCGCGCGGAATGCTGAGCAGTGAAACGTAATCCGCTTTGGGATTGATGCTGGCGACAATGATCGTATCCGTGCGACCCAGCGTCTCGCCGGGACGGCTGTCACTCCCGAGCAACAACACATTGATCGTATCGCGCGGGAACGCCAGCGGCATGACAGGCGTCGGCACGGGCGTTTCGCTGATCACCAGGCTGGCGGTGATCGTCACATCGACACCCATTTCGTTCTTGGCGCGCGGCGGCACCACGACCAGCGTAGGGGTCGGCGTAGGCGTATCGGTGGAGGTGGCCGTCGGAGTTGGTGTATCGATCGGAGTAGAAGTGGGCGCCGATGTAGGATCGAGCAGCGGTGTGACTGTTGGTAGAACTACCTTGGGCGTTGCCGCTTGCACGATCGGTTTGATCGGCGTTACGGCCAAGCCTTCGCACCCGGAAATACTTACCACGAATAAGCCGCAGATGATGACGCTGAATAAGGTCCGCAGAGATCGAGTAGAGTGATACGACGGCAACTTGTATTCCTTCTGAAAAAGTGATTGAGCGCGGCGATTATACTTGAAGCATGATAAATGGCAACCGATCAGGAACCGGGTTTCTTTCATTCGGATGGAATCAAGGCCGGATTGGAGAAACCCGGTTTCTACGGTGGCGGCGCAGGCGTAGGCGTGCGGGTGGGGTAAGCGCCAAGGGCCGCGCGTTGACACGGATCCCAATCGTTGCCCAGGATGATGCGGTACTCGACAGTAGAGTTGGGATCAGGCTGGGAGATGAGGTTTTGCGCGGGCACTCTAAACAAGCGGCCCAATTCGTTGAGGCGCGATCCTTTGGTAGTGGAGCGATAGTCGTAGATCAACGTGGAAGGATAATCAGATCGATCGGCCGGACCATAGTGCAACACCTGATAACCGGCCCACGCCAACCGATCGGCTCCCACCGCGTCCCAATCAGCATTACCAGTGCCGTTCAACACTTCGATCGAGGCCGAGGGTTGACCGGCCTTGAACGTGATCGGCGGGGTGAATGCCGACTGCAATGTGGTGGAAATCTCGTTCCAGTCAAACAGGAACACGCTGGCGCCTTCTTCACTGGTAAAGCGATGCGCGTATTGCCCGTCGAGGAAACTGCTCTTGATGCGCGAGTGATCGATCTGCGTACCGAGGTTGGCCAGATACAGCACGTCATTCAGTTTCAGATCAGTCTGCACCGTGCTGTTCAGTTCGCCCCACAACGTGGGCAGCTGGCCGATGATGCCCTGCTCTTTGATTTTCTCCCACAGGGCGCGCAGCACACGCTGCTGGCGGCGCGAGCGATCGAAGTCGCTGGTGGTCTTGCGCGAGCGCGCATACCACAAGGCGTGTTTGCCGTCGAGATGATAGATACCGGCGGTTGGAATATCGATCGTGCCGGTGACGGCCGTATAGCCGATATCGGTCACGCCTTCAGGATTATCGGGGAAGATGTCGTACAAAGGGCAATCGGCCACGACGTCCACACCGCCCGCCGAATCGATGAGATGCTTGAAGCCGTCGAAATCGACCCGCGCATAATACTGTATCGGAATGCCGAAGTTGTACTGCAAGGTTTCGGCGACCAACCCCGGTCCGCCGCCGGGGAAATTCTCTGCTTGGCCGTGTGAATCGGCCAGATTGATGCGCGTATAACGCCAGTTGGGAATGTAGACCCACGTGTCGCGCGGGATGCTAAACATGTTCACCGAGGGCACATCGGGATTGATGCTGACCACGATGATCACGTCGGTGCGCCAACCGGGTGTATCGGGACGCGCATCGCTGCCCAACAGCACGATGTTGATGGTCTTCTCCGAGATATCGATCAGCGGTACCGGTGTCGGTACGATTGTCTGCGTGATCTCCGGCGAATAGTTGAACTGGACGACGTCGAAAGCCGGCGTCACGGTAGGGCGCAGGCCGGGCAGCGGCGGCCTGGATGTTGCCGTTGGTGTGGGTGTAATGGTGGGCGTGTTCGTGTGCGTGGGCAGCGGCGTCCACGTATTCGTCGGCGTCCAGGTGGCAGGCAGATTCTGCTGAGGGAACGATCGGCCTAGCGGCGTGACAGTGGGAAGCGGCGTTTCAGTGGAAGTCGCCGTGGCCGAAGGAATGAGCTGCGCGATCAGCGGTTGAGCGGCCATACTCGATCGGGTGCCAAACCGACCCAACACAAGTTGCAAGCCAGCCAGCACGACGACGCCGACGATGACACAAATCAAGATAAACTCAATCGGGCTAAGGGGTTTGTTTTTCCGCATAAGTCACAGGTCGAAGTAATAGGCTACCATCATTATAGTTGGTCAGGCGTTGGACAACCTGACGCCAACTGAACGTTCGACGATCGACTACTCTATGGTTTTACCACCCTTCCAGATAACGCGCCCATTCACGATATTGTTGAGCCTGTCGTCCATACAGATATTGCGCGGATGCGGTCGGCTCAAAGGGCTGCCGCTGCAGCTGCATGTGAGATTCATTCAAAGCGCGATGTCCCTTACGGCGATTACAGGCCGGACATGCGGCCACCAGATTTTCCCACGAATACGTTCCGCCGGAACGACGCGGAATAACGTGATCGACGGTGAGGTGCGCATGTTCTTCGCCGCAATACTGGCAGTGATAATCGTCGCGGCGGAAGATCTCGCGCTTGTTCAGCTTCACGCGCGGGTGCGGGCGGCGGATCAAATATTTCAATCGGATGACGCTGGGCCGCGGATAAGTGGAGGTCGCCGTGCGGATATGGCCGCGACCGTTCTCCACCAGTTCGGCCTTGCCGACCATCAATAAGCCCACCGCTCGACGCGTGTTGCACACGTTGAGTGGCTCAAAGTTGCGATTGAGCACCAGCACCGGTTCGTTCATGCGCTTGATACCAAGAAATAAAAAGCGGCAAGTGCGTCGTTGAGAGCGTCGCACTCGCCCCAGTCATTGGGCGTGAGTATAGCATGTGCAGTTGGGAGCGTCAAACCGACTTTACCCCTACCTCTTTCTCCTGCAGCAGAATAATTGCCGCACAGGAGAGGGGAGAATGCGGTGTGCTATAATCGCCGCCGATGATGACCAAACGACAACTCGGTTATCTATTCATCGCGATCGGTCTGCTCGTCATCGCCGGCGCGATCGGCGCCAACCTCATCGGCGGACGCGATGCCGGCTTCGGACCGTTTCAGGCCCTGGGCGTGGGAGGCGGTGTGGTGATTATCTTAATGGCGATTCCGCTGATTCGACTGGGCAACCGTCCAGCGTAGAGCACACCGTCGTGCTGATTGAAATCAGCGGCTGAGAGGGAAAAGACGTTAAAACGTGTTTTAACACGTTTTCCTTGTCGGCCGTCGATTTCAATCGACAGGCTAAAGCATGAACACACGCACCACAACACGACTGGCTAAATGGCTGCTGTACTTCACAGTAGCCGTTTTCGTGTTGTACCTCATCATCT
>Ga0335084_10003009_pt1 | contig 16394 bp, 12 predicted proteins | sample Lox_Sample_44_FD_206721 | JGI IMG/M metagenome (GOLD analysis project Ga0335084, IMG submission 206721) | Soil microbial communities from Loxahatchee National Wildlife Refuge, Florida, United States - Lox_Sample_4.4 | ecosystem: Environmental > Terrestrial > Soil > Wetlands | place: USA... | reverse complement strand
GAATCAAAGAACCCCGCTTTGACCAAACCTACGGCAGCGATCCTTGCGACCCCGGCAATCTCTCGCTGAAGCCTGAATCCAGCAAGACCTGGAGCGCCGGTGTCGACCAGAAACTCGCCGGCGATCGCCTCAAAGTCTCCGCCGACTATTTTTCCAACGACTTCTACGATGTCGTCAGCTTCGCTTTCTGCACGCCCCTCGCTCCCTGTCCCGGTACTCCGCCGCCGAGCTGCCCCTTCGGCTACGGAAGCTACTTCAATACCGACAAGGCCCGTGCCCGCGGCACCCATGTCATTGCCGAAGCCCGCGCCACCTCCTGGCTCTTTGTCTCCGGCTACTACGAATACGACGACAGCTTGATTCAGGAATCCCCCAACGCTTTCGATCCGTCGCTTCTCCCGGGAAATCGCCTGGCGCGCCGCCCGCTGCATTCCGGCTCCATCACCTTTACCGGCGCTTATCGCAACTTCAACGCTACGTTTGCCGGCTACTTCAGCGGAGAGCGCACCGACAGCGATTTTCTTGGCCTCGGCCTCACGCGTAATCCCGGCTACGCGCGCTTTGATCTGACAGCGCGCTATATGCTCGGTCACGGCATCTCCATCTACGGCCGCGCTTATAACCTGTTCGACAAGCACTATCAGGACGCCCTTGGCTATCCGGCTCTCGGACGCGATCTCCGCATCGGCCTTCGCTACCGCTTTGCCGGCCGCGATTGAAACCGATGCCCGCGCCCGTGCTTTTCTGCTGGAGCGGCGGTAAAGACAGTGCGCTGGCGCTCCACGCATTGCGTCAAGACCCCCACTTCCAGGTGACCGGTCTTCTCACCACCGTCACCGAGGGTTTTGACCGCATCAGCATGCACGGCGTGCGCCGCGAACTCCTTCACCGGCAGGCCGAGTCCATCGGCTTGCCGGTCGAAGAGGTCGCCATTCCCCCAAAGTGCGACAACGCCACCTACGAAGCTCGCATGGCCGAGGCAATGCGCCGCTCCTACGAGCGCGGCATTCGGCACATCGCCTTCGGCGACATCTTCCTCGAAGACCTCCGCGCCTACCGCGAAGAAAAGCTTGTCCGCGCTGGAATGACGGCGCTCTTTCCTCTGTGGAACGTCGATACGCGCGAACTCGCCCAGCGTTTCCTCCGCGACGGCTTCCGTGCCGTCGCCGTCTGCATCGATCTGCGCAAACTCCATTCCTCGTTCGCGGGAAGGGAATTGGACGCCGCCTTCTTTCGCGATTTGCCTCCCGGCGCCGATCCCTGCGGCGAAAACGGCGAGTTCCATACCTTCGTCTTTGCCGGCCCGCTCTTCCGGGCTCCCATTTCTGTGCGAACCGGTTCCGTCGTCGAACGCGATTCCTTCATCTTCTGCGACCTGCTCCCCGCTGAGTCCGTCCCTTGCCTCCCCACGGCCTAAGCCCCCTCCCTCTGCTATACTTTCCTCTTACTTCCATGACGAAATTCGCCACAGAGTCCGCCGTGACCCCCGAATTGCTCGCCAGATACGAACCGGTCATCGGCCTCGAAGTTCACGCCCAGCTTCTTACCCGCACCAAAATCTTTTGCAGCTGCTCTACCCGTTTCGGTGACGCCCCCAACTCCAACGTTTGTCCGGTTTGTCTCGGTCTGCCCGGAACGCTTCCCGTCCTCAACAAGCGCGCCGTTGAAATGGGTATGCGTGCTGCCCTCGCGCTCAACTGCACCGTCCACGAGCACTCTCGCTTTGCCCGCAAAAACTATTTCTACCCCGACCTGCCCAAGGGCTACCAGATTTCCCAGTACGAACTTCCTCTCGCCACCGGCGGCTTCATCGAAATCGACCATGGTGGCATGGCGAAACGCATTGGCATCACACGCCTTCACCTCGAGGAAGATGCCGGTAAATCGCTCCATGACGGGTTCCCCCACTCCGGCGAGAAGACTTACGTGGACTTCAACCGCTGCGGCACTCCGCTCAGCGAAATCGTCTCGGAACCCGATATGCGCACGCCCGACGAGGCTTACGCCTATCTCACCACCCTCCGTCAGATCCTCCTCTATACCGGCGTCAGCGACTGTAATATGGAAGAAGGTTCGCTCCGCTGCGATGCCAACGTCAGCGTCCGTCTTCGCGGTGCCGCCGAATTCGGCACCAAGGTCGAAGTCAAGAATCTCAACTCCTTCCGCTACCTCGCCAAGGCCCTGCAATTCGAAATCGAACGCCACATCAGTGTTCTCGAAGCGGGCGGCAAGATCACTCAGGAAACTCGCCTCTGGAATCAGGCCGCCAGTCGCACCGATCCTATGCGCTCGAAGGAAAAAGCCCACGATTACCGCTATTTCCCTGAGCCCGACTTGCTTCCCGTGCACGTGGGTAGCGCGTGGCTCGCCGAAGTGCGCTCGTCTCTTCCCGAACTTCCCGCCGCCAGGCGCGCTCGTTTCGCCTCCGCCTTCGGCGTCACCGCTTACGATGCTGAAGTTCTCACTGCCACGAAGGAATTGGCCGACTATTTTGAGTCCGTTGTGAAAGCCGGCGCTCCCGGCAAAGCTGCCGCCAATTGGATGCAGACGGAGCTCTTACGCCGTCTGAACGATTCCGGCAAGGAAATCTCCCGGAGTCCCGTCTCGCCGGCGCATCTCGCCGAATTGCTCTCCCTCGTCGAAACCGGCAAGATTACCGCTGCTGTCGGTAAGAAAGTTTTCGCCACCATGTTCGAATCCGGACGCCCCGCCGCCGAAATCGTCGCCGCTGAGGGCCTCGGCGCTCAGGTGGCCGACGATGCCATCGAACAAGCCGCCCGCGATGTCATTGCCAAAAATCCCGACAATGTGGCCAAGTTCAAAGCCGGAAACGAAGGCGTCTTCAAGTTCTTCGTCGGCCAGGTCATGAAAGCCACCAAAGGCCAGGCCAATCCGCAGCTGGTTAACGACATCGTCCGCAAACTGCTTTCCTGATTCCACGTTCACGGAGAGATTCTCATGCTCAAAGTTGGTGACAAGGCTCCTGCTTTCACTCTCACCTCCGACGAAGGGAAGGAAATCTCGCTCAGCGATTTCAAGGGCAAGCGCGTCCTGATTTTCTTCTACCCGAAGGCGAATACCTCCGGTTGAACCATTGAAGCGTCCGAGTTTCGCGACGCAAAAAAGGAATTCGACAAGGAAGGTGTGGTGATTCTCGGCGCCAGCGCCGATCCCGTTAAAGCCCAGCAAAGTTTCAAAGCCAAGCGGAATCTCAACTATCCCCTCCTCAGCGATCCCGATCACAAGATGCTCGAAGCCTATGGCGTCTGGCGCATGAAGCGCTTCATGGGCCGTTCCTTCAAGGGAATTGTCCGTACCACTGTCTTGATTGGCGCCGCCGGTAAGGTCGAAGCCGTCTGGAATGAAGTGAAGGCCAAGGGGCACGCCGCCGAGACCCTCGCTCGCGTCAGGGAACTGACTGCCTGATCACAGTTCCGCCCGCAACTCATCCCCATCCGGCGTGATCAGCAGGTTGTCGATCAGCCGCGTCTTGCCGATGTGCACGGCCAGCAGCACATACGCCCGCCGTGTGATTCGCACCACCGGTTCGAACGATTCCGCGTCTGCGATCTCCGCGTAGTCCACTCGCGCCCGTGGCTCGCCGCTAAGCACCTTGTCCAACGTCCGCTGCAGCTCTAGTCCGTCGCGCACCCCGGCCACCGCCTCATCGGCCGCCGCCTTCAGCGCCCGCGAAAGCACCGTCGCCGCCTTGCGCTCTTCGGCATTCAAATACGTGTTCCGCGAACTCAGCGCCAGCCCGTCCGCTTCCCGCACAATCGGGCACACCACGATCTCCGCGTCCAGATTCAGATCGCGCGCCATCTGCTGGATGATGCGCACCTGTTGCGCATCTTTTCTCCCGAAATATGCAAAGTGCGGCTGCACGATTTCGAACAGCTTCAGCACCACCGTCGCCACTCCGCGGAAATGTCCCGGCCGCGACTTTCCTTCCAGCCGCTCGCTCAGCCCCTCCACGTTCACGTACGTTCCGAAACCATACGGGTAGATTTCCTGCGCGTCCGGCAGGAATAGCCCGTCGGCTTTCGCGCTTGTCAACTTGTCCAGGTCGGCTTCGAGTGGCCTCGGATAGCGCGACAAATCCTCATTCGCCCCAAACTGTTTCGGGTTCAAGAATATCGACGTATACACTGACGCGCATTCCTTCTTCGCCCGGTCCACCAGCGCCATGTGCCCGGCATGCAGCGCTCCCATCGTCGGCACCAGGCCGATCACCCTCTGCTCCTGCCGCGCTTCCCGCGCTTTCTCTTTCATCCACGCTACCGTGCGGATTGTCTCCATGCCGAGTCGGGCTATGCCTTTGCCGTCGCCTTTCGCTCGCGATAAAACGCGATCAGGTCCGTGCTCACGCCCTTCGCTCCCAGTTGCCGCAGCATCGCCACCACCTGCCCGCGATGGTACGTGCTGTGATTGACCACGTGCTGCATCATCTGCCAGCGCGGGTCCCGCGCCGCTCCGAAACTCAGCGTCTTGTATTCCACCTCTTCATCCAGCTCCGACTGGTCCAGTCGGCTCACATACTCCAGCCAATGCTTTTCGGTTTCCGCCCAGTGCGTTCGCAGCGTCGCCACATCCGGATATTCTTTTGCCTCCGGTATCGACGAAGGCGACCGCCCCTCCATCCGTTCGAGCCACACCCACTCCACTCCGCTCACGTGCGCCAGCGTGTCCCGCACCGAACTAAAGCTCGATCCCAGCGGCTTCACAAACTGTTCTGTCGTGAGGACCTCTACTGCCGACAATGCTCGATGATTCGCCCATGCATTAAATGCAAGAAGGTCCCGCATTTCAGCCGGCTTCATGCTTCCTCCTTGCCATTCGATGGATTGGCGCCTGTGTCTTGTCGGTGAATTCGATTCCCAGTTGTGGGATTAGCGAGCGATGGAAATCGGCTTGCGCCCTTTAGTCCCCGTCGCTGCGTGGTAAGACTCGGCGTCCGTCGGGAAATTTCCGTGCTGCACGTCGTCGCAGTACGCGCGCACCGCCTTGCCGATGATTTCGCCCACGTTCGCATATTGCCGCGCAAACTTCGGCGGCTCCTGAAAAGTCAGGCCCAGCAGGTCGTGTAGCACCAGAATCTGACCGTCGCAGTCGGGACCCGCCCCGATGCCGATCGTCGGGATCTGCACGGAACGCGTAATCTCCGCCGCCAGTTCCCGCGGCATCGCTTCCAATACAATTGCGAATGCTCCCGCGGCTTCCACCGCCCGCGCATCCCGCAGCACTTGCTCCGCGGTCGCCGGCGTCTTCCCCTGCACGCGGTATCCGCCGAGGGCATGTACCGATTGCGGCGTCAGCCCCACATGTCCCATTACCGGAATCTCCGCTTCCGTCAGCCGCGCGATCAATTCCAGACGCCGCTCGCCGCCTTCGATCTTCACCGCTTCCGCACCGGCTTCTTTCACAAATCGCATCGCGTTGCGCAGCGATTCATTCAGGTCGCCGTGGTACGTCCCGTACGGCATGTCTGCCACCAGCAGCGCCCGCTGTACTCCGCGCCGCACCGCTTTCGTGTGGTGCAGCGCCTCCTCCAGCGTCAGCGGCAATGTCGTCTCGTGCCCCAGCGCCACCATCGCTACGGAGTCGCCCACCAGGATCACGTCCACCCCCGCCGCATCCAGCAACCGCGCAGTCGGGTAGTCGTACGCTGTCAGGCTCGTAATCTTCTTTTTGGGAGATACCGCAGGAAGCGCTTTCCTCTGCAGGAGATCGGGCACGGTGATTTTCCCGTCGCCCACGTTCGGCAGGATACTCATGTCGGCCTCCGGTGCCGTTCCCTGGTTGCGGGATACAGCCCATATCCAGACGCCCCTACTATAACAAAAAGTGATGCGGGTCACCATGTTTTGTGATTCTTGCGCGACCCGCCCCTCTTCTCACCCTCTCCCGGGCGCCTGCGACCTCCCCTTCCACTGGCCCCCGTGTCCCTTCCAGTACCGCACCGCCGACACCACCGTTGCGTACGAATAGAACGCCGCCGCCACCGGAAGCAGTGGTGCCCACAGCGGCGAAAGCCGGTAAAACCGTACCGTTGCCAAGAACGTCAGCGTCATCAGCACCCATGCTGCCAGTCCCAGCCTCCATACCGCCGCGTGCGGGCTGAACGCCATCGCCACCGGCACCACATACGTCAAGACCATCCCCGCCACTGTGCCCAGCAGGACTGCCGGCGAATAGCGAAGCTGCGTGTACGCCGTCCTCGCGATCAGGTCCCGAATCTCGCCAAACGTCGCGTAGCTGCGCAGGCTCACGCTCTTCCGCGTCACCCCCATCCAAAGGCGCCCGCCGCTTCCTTTCACCGCTCGTGCCAGCGCGCAATCGTCGATCACTTCCTGCCGGATTGCCGCGATGCCGCCAATCCGTTCGAGCGCGGAACCGCGCAACAGCACGCAGCCGCCTGCCGCGCCGGCCATCCGCGACTTCGCTGACGCGATCCATTTCGGTGGGTACAGCTTCAGAAAGAAATACAGAAAGGGCGGAATCAGCAACCGTTCGGGGAACGTCCTTGCCTTCAGCAGCACCATCAGCGACGTGAGATCGAGTCGCTGTTGTTCTCCGCGCTCCACCAGTCGTCGCAGCGTGTCCGGCCCATGGACGATGTCGGCATCGGTAAACCAGAAATACGCGGGCTCGTCCCTCTCAGCTTGCGCAATCCCCTGTTGCAGCGCCCACAGCTTGCCCGTCCAACCCGGTTGTAGTGGCGCCGCCGTCAGCACCGTCACGCGCCCCGGTGTCCCCTCTGCTTGCGCCGCCTCCTGCGCTAATCTCGCGGTTGCATCCTCGCTGTGATCGTCGATGACGATCACGCTGAATTCGCCGGCATATTCCTGGCTCATCAGCGATTCCACCGCTCGGCCAATGGTTTCCGCCTCGTTGCGCGCCGGCAGCACCGCAACCACCCGCGGCCATTTCTCAGGCGAGGGAAGCGAAACCAGATCGTCATCCGCCGAATTGACCAGCCAGAACGCTCCGCGAAAGAACGTCAGCACGATCCAGATGCACAGCGACAACGCTGCGACGATGATCGCCAACCAGGGCACATCCTATTCTGTCGTGAAATCGAACTGCCCGCCAACCGTCGGGTCGCCGCTACGCGAGGTCCTCGTTTCGGATTGGCAGCCGCCGGTACCTTTTCCCGGTCAGCGCGTACAACGCATTGCACACCGCTGCCGCCACCACCGGCAAGCCCGGCTCGCCGATTCCCGTCGGCTCTTCCGTGCTGTTCACCACGTATACCTCCGTCACCGGTGTCTCGGGTATCCGCGGCATTTTGTAGTCGTCGAAATTCGACTGTTCCACGCGTCCGCCCTTGATCGTGATGGCGTCGTACAACATTGCCGAAAGACCGTAAATCGCCGCGCTTTCCACCTGCGCACGTACGCCGTTTGGATTGATCGGACGGCCGCAATCCACCGCATACACCAACCGGCGCACTTTCACTGCCTTCTCCTTGATGCTCACTTCCGCCACGCACGCTGTGTACGACTCAAACGAGTAGTACGACGCGATGCCCCGCGCCGTCCCCTTCGGCAACGGCGTGCCCCACCCGGCCTTTTCCGCCGCCAGCTTCAGCACTGCCTTCTGCCGCGCCGTCCGCAGCGGCTTGCCTTCTTTCGGGTTGCCAAAATCCGGAATTTCGCGATCGCTGCCAATCATGGCCAGCCGGAATTCGTACGGGTCCGCTCCCGCCAGCGCTGCCAGTTCGTCCGCAAAGCATTCCACCACAAAGCCGCTGCTCGAATGCTCCACCGACCGCCACCACGCCCGCGGCACTCCCGACGTCGCCAGCGTGTACTCCACTCGGTAATTCGGCGTTTGATACGGAATGAACGCCGCTGTCGCGAACTCGGAGTTTTCCGGCGTTTCCTTGCCTTTCTCGCTCCACATTGCATCAATCGAAGTCGACGTCTGGAAGTGCTTCCAGGCCGCGATCTTGCCGTCGCTGCCGACCGCCCCCTGCATCTTGTGATACGACGCGGGCCGGTAGAAATCGTGCTGCATGTCGTCCTCGCGCGTCCACAGCACCATCACCGGCTTGCCCGTTGCCTTGGCCACTTGTGCCGCTTCCATCACGAAGTCTGCCTGGTACCGCCGCCCGAATGCTCCGCCCATCAGCGTCGTGTTCACGACTACCGATTCCCTCGGCAAGCCAGACACCTTTGCGATCACATCCTGCGCCCATTGCGGGGCCTGCGTCGGTATCCATGCTTCCGCCCGGTCCGCTTGAATGTGCACGGTGCAGTTCATCGGCTCCATCGATGCGTGCGGCGCGAACGGAAACTCGTACACTGCTTCCACTTTCTTCGCCGCCGCCGTCAGCGTCCCGTCCGCATCTCCGTCGTTCCGCACCGCTTTTCCTGGCTTCGAGGCATTCGCCACGAACTGCGCATGCAGCGATTCGCTCGATTCGCTCGCCGTCGGCCCTTCGTCCCATTCAATCGTGAGCGCTTCGCGTCCTTGAATCGCCGCCCATGAGTTGTCTGCGATAACGACGACTCCCCCCGCTGTGAATGCTCCCTGGCCGACCGCTTCAATCGTCAGGACGTCCCGCACACCCGGCACTCTCTTCGTCTTTTCGGCGTTGAACGACTTCACTTTTCCGCCGAACACCGGGCACCTCGCAATGACCGCGTACTGCATCCCGGCTACTCGCGCGTCGATCCCGAACTTCGCCGAACCATCCGATTTCGCTTTGCCCTCAAACCGGTGCGTGTCGTGGCCCACCACCGTGAAATCGCTCGAATTCTTCAGTGGTACGGTCTTCAGGTCCGGAACCGGCAATTTCGATGCCGTCGGCACCAGTTCCCCGTATGTCAGATAATTTTTCCGGGCCCCGTGCAAGACTCCCCCGTCTTTCGCCACGCATGTGTCCCGGTTCACGTTCCATTGCTGCGCCGCCGCCGTGATCAGCATCTCCCGCGCCGCCGCTCCCGCTTGCCGCATCGGGAGCCACGAGCCCGCGATGCTTCCGCTGCCTCCCGTCCCGTGGTCGTATACCTTTGGATTCGTCGGCGCCTGCTCGATCCTCACCTTCTTCCAGTCCACGCACAGCTCTTCGGCCAGGATCATCGGCAGCGCCGTCATGATCCCTTGCCCCATCTCCGACTTGCCCAGGATCAGCGTGATGCGGTTATCCGGCGTGATCTTCACCCATGCGTCGAATGGGTTGATTCGCGGCTTTTCCTGCGTCTGCGCCGGATCGTCCGCCTGCGCCTCCAGGCGGAATCCGATCAACAGCGCGGTGCTTGCGGTCACACCCGTCTTTAGAAACTCGCGACGATCGAGAGCGAAACGGTCGGCCATGATGCACCTCTTGATCAGCGGGCGCGGTCCTTCCGCGTCCCGGCACTGTTTTTACTTTGTGGGCTGGAGAGATGCGGCGCGATGGATTGCTTTGCGGATTCGTTGGTACGTCCCGCAGCGGCAGATGTTGCCGCTCATCGCATCGTCAATGTCGGCATCGCTGGGGTTGGGCTTCTTCGAAAGCAGGGCCACCGCGGACATGATCTGCCCGGATTGGCAATACCCGCACTGCGGAACATCTTCTTCGATCCAGGCCACCTGCACCGGGTGCGACGCATCCGCCGACAGCCCCTCGATCGTGGTCACCTTTTTGCCGGCCACGCTCGAGATCGGTGTGATGCACGACCGCGTTGCTTCGCCATTGATGTGTACCGTGCACGCTCCGCAGAGCGCCATCCCGCACCCGAATTTCGTGCCGGTCATATTCAGCGTGTCCCGCAGCACCCACAACAGCGGCATCTGCGGATCAACTTCCACCGTGGTTGATTTGCCATTGAGTGTGAATGTGACGGCCATAGCTACCTCCCGAAGGCAGGTCGGTATCGTACATCATCTTGGACGGAAATATGTGAAAAACCAGCCTGCTGCGGCTCTTCGCCACGGATTACTGCGCAATCCCCCGGCGGTTTGATACAGTACACTTCCCGAACCCCGGGGGCTCCGTGGAATCGACTCACAATCTGATTCTTTCCCTCTTTCCGCCCGAGCAGCACAGCAATGCCTCCCTCCTGGCCTTGGCGGATCGTGTCGAAGCCCTCGCTCGCGCGGGCACCCTCCGTTCCCGTCTCGACGCGGTTGTCGCCCTCCTCCACTGGCTGCGCAAGAAAGACTCCCGCATTCCGGAGCTTAAACCCCAGCACGGTGCCGATGCCTGGTTCTCGGACAAGTGGCGCCGCGAACGCGTCTGGCTCTCCATTCTCGAAGCCTCACCTGAATTGCGCGACCGCCACAACGCTGCCATCGCCGCGATTCTCGAAGAAACCGATGCCGTCGCGCTCTTTGCCCAGGCCGGCCTCCCCACCGATCGCGGCCTTCTTCCGGAGCTTTTCGAACGCTTCTCCCTTTCCTTGCTCCCCTCTCCCCGCGAGGAGACCGATCTGGCCAAACTCTTCCTGCGCCTCTTTCCCACCAACCACGAAGTCGACCATTTCTTCAGCCTTCCCCAAACTCATCTCACCGAGTTCGTTCGCCTCGCGGTCCCTTCGGAGCACCCCGAAGCATGGGAACGGCCTGTCTCCTCGCTCCTTGACGCGTTCTGTCTGTTGGCTGCGCGCATTCAAGGCCTTGGGCTCTCCGAGAAGCTTCGCATTCGCGGTCGCGGTTGGCCCGTTCCGCAGTCCCCGTTCTTTCGCCTGGCGCGTGTCACCGACTCTCTCGTTGTCGCCATCCGCGAAAAGTCCGCCGTCGCGGAAGCCGCGCAGGCCTGGAAAGCCTCTGTCGCCGATTGCCGCGAAGAATTGCGCGCGATCGTCAGCCACCTCGACTCCCGCGGCGTTAATCTCGATATCGTTTACGCCATGGACGTCATCGAGCAGAGCCTCAAGCGCATGGAGCTCATCTGCGGCGTTCTCGTCGCGCAAGCTGGCTCCGCCAAACAGATCACCTCCCTCCGCCTTATGCGCGAAGTCATTCGCGGCCGCCTCCACGACCGCAGCCTCTTCGGCCTCGCCCAGAACAGCTTCCGCCTCCTCGCCAAGAAAATCGTCGAGTGGGCCGGCAAGACCGGCGAGCACTACGTCACCGACACGCCCGAAGAATATCGCCAGATGTGGTACGCCGCCCTCGGCGGCGGCCTGCTCACCGTCGGCACGGCCGCCATCAAGATGATGGTCACGCATCACGGCCTTCCACTCTTTGTCGAAGGCTTCCTCGCCGGCCTCAACTACGCTGTCAGCTTCGTTCTCATGCACGTCTTCCACCTTGCGCTCGCCACCAAGCAGCCTTCCATGACCGGTGCCGCCCTCGCCCAGATTATTCACCGCCGTAAAGACGAATCCGACGACCAGGAGCTCGTCTCCTACGTCCAGCGGATTGTTCGTTCTCAGCTTGCCGCGGCCCTTGGCAACATCATCGCCGTCGGCGCGGGCGCCGTGGTTTTCAGCTTGCTCTGGAAGTGGATCTTTGGCGGTCCGTTCCTCGAACCCGAATTGGCCGACTACGCCGTCAAATCCATGAACCCGCTCCGCAGCGGCACGATTTTCTTCGCCATCCTCACCGGCGTCATTCTCTGGCTGTCGAGCCTTGCCGGAGGCTGGATCGAGAACTGGGCTGTCTATCACCAGTTGCCGCGCGCCATCGCCGAACACCGCCTCGGCTCTGGCTTCAAGCCCGAAACCCTTCAAAAAATGTCTGAATCTTTCGCGAAGAATATCGCCCCGTGGGGCGGTTCCATCGTACTCGGCTTCATGCTTGGTATGACTCCTTCCATCGGCAACTTCTTCGGCGTGCCCATCGACGTCCGCCACGTCACTCTTTCTACCGGCACGCTTTCCCTCGGCATCACCTCGCGCGGACCCAGTGTCCTCGGGACCGGTGCGCTTCTGATGGCTGGACTGGGTATTGCCGTCACTTTCGTAATGAATTTGGGCGTCAGCTTCTACCTCGCCTTGCGCCTCGCTCTCCGCGCGCAAGACGTCTCGCCCAGAGATTCCAAGCAGATCATCCGCACTCTTTGGCGGCGTCTGCGCTCAAATCCCCGAGAGTTTTTCCTCCCGCCGCCCGCGTCACAGGCCGCTCCCGCCGAATCGGCGCATTGAATTTGCAGGGTGAGAAACTACGAGGTCGCCGGCTCAGGTGTGGGCCGCGGTGGCGGTGGTGGCTCATGCTCCACCCCTTTCCAGCCCACCGGGCGCCCGCTTACCGCTTCCTTCACCGACCGGAATAGCACGATGTACATCAGTTGCCGGTAATAGAATCGTTGCAGCAGCACCGGGATCAGCAGCGCCCAGTCTTCGTGCCGCTCCAGCGCGAACGCCACCACGCACGTCAGCACATCGATGATCAGGAAGCCCAGAAAGAACACTACCGACCGCTGCACGTCCGCCGCTGTCCACATTTGCGGTATCTGCGTGATGTGCAGCTGCGCCAGCCCCCACAGCAGCAAGCTGCCAAAGAACAACAGGTCCAGCAGCGGCGATATCAGCGGCAACGCGATCTGGAATACGAAGATATTCGGCAGTGCGATCCATCCCAGCGTCCCGTATTTCGGCCGGAACAGCGTGTCGCTGTGCTTCCAGAACGATTGCAGCGTCCCGAACGTCCACCGGAACCTCTGCCGGATTAGCGCTCCCGGCGTCTCCGGCGCTTCCGTCCACGCGATGGCTTCTTCATCGTAGGTAACCCGCCAGCCTAGCCGCCGGATCCCGATCGTCAGGTCCGCGTCTTCCGCCACCGTATCCGCGGTGATTCCCCCAGCGTCTTCGATGGCCTTCTTCCGCCACGCTCCCAGCGCGCCCGGCACCACCGTGATGCAGTTCAACAAATCGAACGCGCGCTTCTCCATGTTTTGGCTCGTGATGTATTCCAGTGCCTGCCAGCGCGTCAGCCACCGCGACCGGTTGCCCACCTTCACGTTTCCCGCCACTGCGCCCACCCGCGGGTCCGAAAAGTGCCGCAGCAGCTTCCGGATCGCATCCGACTCGATTTCCGTATCCGCGTCGATAGTCACCACGATTTCCGTCTTCGCGTGCGCCATCGCGTTGTTCAATGCCGCCGCTTTTCCACGATTCACTTGGTGAATGATCTGCACCGCGTCATTCCGCCCGAAATTGTTTTGCAGCAGCTCCAGCGTCGCATCCGTCGATCCGTCGTCCACCACGATCACATGAATATCCGTCAAATCCGACAGCAGCACCGACGTCACCGTCTGCACGATCACCGTTTCTTCGTTGTGCGCCGGAATCAGCACTGTCACGCCCGGCGGTGATTCCGGCAGCTTCGTGTGATCCGGCCGCAACTTCTCGATGATCGCCAGGATCCCGATGATCAGTGCGCGCCCGCTCACCAGAAAAATCCCCAGAATAAACACCGTCGCAATCGCCAGCCGCGACCATTGGAAGATCCCGAAAATCAGCCCGTCCGCCTTCGCGCTCAGCCGTTCCCGGAACGACAGCGGCACCATCACGTCCGCCCGCGTCTTCCCCAGCAATTCCGACACGGACACCAGCTCGTAGCCTTTCGCTCGCAGCCTGTCGATAATCATCGGCAGCGCTTCCACCGTCTGCTCGCGCTCACCTCCGCCGTCGTGCAGCAGCACCACGTTCCCCTTGTCCACCTGCCGCAGCACGTCGTCCGCGATTTCCGCTGCCGGCCGCTGCTTCTGCGCTTCCGTCAATCGCCAGTCATCCGGGTCCACTCGCTGTCCCACGATGATGTACCCCAGGTCCTGCGGATACGGCAGCTGCGCCACCTCCTCCGCGTATTCGGGTTGGTGATCGATTCCGTACGGCGGCCGGAACAGCAGCGACTTCACGCCCACCGTGCTCTCGATCAGCCGTTGCGTCAGGTTCAGCTCCCACTTCAGCTGCGTGTGCGACACTTCATCGAAGTTTGGGTGTGTGAACGTGTGGTTGCCGATTTCGTGCCCTTCGTTGTACTCCCGTTTCAGCAGGTCGGGCGTGGTGTTGGCTGCTTCTCCCAGCACGAAAAACGCCGCCGGCGCCCGTTTCTCTCTCAAGATATCCAGAATCTTCGGTGTCCACCGTCGGTCGGGCCCGTCGTCGAACGACAACACGATTTTATTTTTCGCCGCGCCGATCTGATCGATTTCATACGACCGCGGGATCGCGTCATACGTCTCGTCGGTGATCAGGTCGCTCGCGCTGTCGTATTCAATCGACCGCTTGCCCGCCTTCGGCACGTCGGTGATGTGCCAGATGTCGCCCGCTCCCTCCAGGATCAAGTCGGTCCCCGGAGGCAGGGTTTTCAGCTTCTCCCGTGTCGCATCGTCGGAGTTCGCCGCGTCCCAGATCGGCCACAGCGAAGTGTCCGCCGAGCCTAGCCGCCACAGCGCCGTCCCTTGTACGCCCAGCCGTTCGCTCGCTCGCAGTTCGTTGTATGCCGTCACCGCGTCCAGCAGCCATACCTGGTGTGTGCGGTTCTCCTCGTCGTCGTAGGAGTAGTGCGGGTTCAGCGAATTCGAGTCGAACTCGATCTCCGTTTCTGATTCGTACGCGTGCAGCAGCGCTTCTTGAATGCTGATGTCTTCTCCGCGTGGTGTCTCGCCTTTCTTCACTTCCGTCCAGTCGTACGCGTAGTTCCCGATCCCCACCACGATCTTCTGCGCCGGCACCACTTCCCGGATCTGGCGCAGGTTCTCCATGAACCAGTCCTGCGCCGCGATCGGCCCCGGCGGCGACGTCAGCCAGTGCTGGTCGTAGTTCATCAGGATGATCGCGTCGGTCTCCCGCCCGAAAAACGCATAATCGTATTCATCGTCGCGCGCCGGCAGCGCGATCATCAGCTTCATTCCCGCCGCGTGCAGCGCGGGCCCCAGCTCCGCGATGAATTGCCGGAAGTACGGCTGGCTCTTGATTCGCACTTCTTCGAAGTCCACCACGATGCCCGACTGGTGCGCCTGCAGCGCGTATTCCACCGTGTCCGACACCAGCCGGTGCCTCGCCTCCGGATTCGCCAGCATTCCCGCCAGCTCGTCCACCCGCCAGTTCATGCCGTCGTAGTTGTTCAGTACCCCCATCATCGGCAGTTCCACCGGCGGATTCATTGAGTGCATCCATTGGTGCAGCTTGTCCTGCTTCAGCCGCCGCAGGATCTCCGCGGGCGCGGCCTCCACCGTCTCGTTCCGTTCGTAGTCCACCACCGTCAGCGCGCCGTTGGTCGATACCGCATGCAGCTGCTCCGGCATCAGCAGGTCGAGATCCTTGTAGTGTTGCTTCAACGACGCCAGACTGTTCGCGTCCCAGCTCACGAAAAATGCCGCCCGCAGCGGGTCATAGCTCGGCGGAACTTGTCCGATCCGCGCCACGCGCCGCTTGCGTCCCGTCCGCGTGCTCACCGGCTTTATATTCTTCTTCTTGCTGGCGTGAAACCCGGGCCGTGTGTCGGGCAGCAGCGACGACGGCAATTCCACGCTTCCCGCCACCGTCACGAAGAAATACACCAGCAGTAGCGTCAGCAGCGCCCCGCTGATTTCCAGGATCCGGCGCGTGCGGCGCCATCGGACCCTTTGCGCATCATAAAAAATCGGTTTTCGTTCTTTCATCCAGCGCGGCCGTCCCCGCCCGAATCACCCGGAGACGAACTTCTCCGTCAATTGAAACGAACCTCTCTATTGTAAGATGCACAAAACGGAATGAAACGCTTTTTCTCCAATCCTCTCGCTCCCCTGCTGGCCGGAGCGTGCCTTCGGCTCCTCTTCGTCTTCCGCTTCTCAGCCAACTCCGGCGACACCGTCCTCTACGAACAATTCGCTTCCAACTGGCTCAAGTTCGGCAAATTCGCCATGGACATCAACGGCCAGCCCACTCCCGTCGATCTCCGCATGCCCGGTTACCCCGCTGTTCTCGCCGTCATCTATGCCCTCACCGGGCGCTCCGGCGAAGCCGCGCGCCTCCCCGTGATGCTCGTCCAGTCCGCCGTCGATTTACTCGCCTGCGTGCTCATTGCGGCGCTCGCCGCCCTCCTCGCTCAGGTTGCCGGCAAGACCGAGAAATCCTCACGCGTCTTCATCACCGCCCTCTGGCTCGCGGCGCTCTGTCCCTTCACCGCCAACTATGTCGCCGTTCCCCTCACCGAAGTCTGGGCCGTCTTTTTCACCGCGCTCGCCTCGCTCCTGATTTGTTTGCTCGCCGCGCAAGCCAGCGGAACCATCCCTGCCGCCGCGGCCAGGTGGCGTGCCTTGCGGAGTCCCGCGCAAACCGCCCTGCTCGCTGGTGCCGCCGTCGGTCTCGGCACTCTCTTCCGTCCAGAAACCCCTCTGCTTCTGGTTACCTCCGTGCTCGCCCTCGGCCATTTCTGGGTTCGCCAGGGCAAAACGAAGCTCTGGATCCGGACCAGCCTGTTCATGGGACTGGCCTGCGCCGCAATGCTTCTTCCCTGGACCATCCGCAATGCCG
>Ga0335084_10003008_pt1 | contig 16394 bp, 11 predicted proteins | sample Lox_Sample_44_FD_206721 | JGI IMG/M metagenome (GOLD analysis project Ga0335084, IMG submission 206721) | Soil microbial communities from Loxahatchee National Wildlife Refuge, Florida, United States - Lox_Sample_4.4 | ecosystem: Environmental > Terrestrial > Soil > Wetlands | place: USA... | reverse complement strand
TGATGGCCCCCATGCTTCAGGCAGACCCCAACGACCTGGAGACCGTGGACGGGGTCATTTTCGTCAAGAGTCATCCGGAAAAGAAGATCCCCTGGAGAGCAATGAGTATTGACCGCACGGTCACTGGCTACGGGCGGTTTGAACCTGATTACACATTGACGAACTGTATGATGTCATTCGTCGACGTCGAGGTCGATACCGAAACCGGGAACGTGACCCTGCTCCGTGTGGTCAACGCTACAGACGTAGGCCAAATCATCGATCCCCAGGGTCTTGAAGGTCAACTCAATGGGTGCCTTGGCTCGGGGGGCATCGACAGCGCCCTTTTCGAGGAGACGATTCTTGACCGCTCCTCAGGACATATCTTGAACGCCAATATGATCGACTACAAGTGGCGGACTTTCTCGCAGCTCCCGAAAATCGACAATGTGGCCCTCGAAACACCCTTTCCCAGCCACCGCTTCCATGCGGTAGGGGTTGGCGAGGTCGCCACATCCCCAGGCCCGGTCGCAGTGCTCATGGCTGTTTCCAATGCCATCGGCGTCTGGCTGCATGAGTATCCGGCAACCCCGGAGAGAGTGCTCAGGGCGCTGGGCAAGGCGACAGCAGAGTCCAAGAAGGGAGGTGTGGCATGAGGTCCTTCAAACACATCAATGTTCAGACGGTCGATGAAGCCTGCACGCTTCTCGAGAAGTACAACGGCAAAGCCGTGATCAATGCTGGCGGAACAGACCTGTTCTCAACTCTCAAAGGAGATTATCTTTCACACTATCCCCAAGCCGTCATTAATATCAAGACCATACCAGGTCTCGATTATATCAAAGAGGAGAAAGGCGTCCTAAAGATAGGCGCTCTGACGAAGCTCTCCGATATAATCAAATCTCCTCTTCTTAGAAGTAACGCCAAGGCGCTTGTCGAAGCTACCCGCTCCGTGGCCACGCCCCAGATCCGAAACTCGGCGACCCTTGGCGGCAATCTGTGTCAAGAAGTGCGGTGCTGGTACTACAGGTATCCGCATCAGATCGGCGGACCCATTCTGTGCCTGCGTAAGGGGGGAAAGATTTGCAATGCCCTCGCCGGGGATAACCGGTATCATTCCATCTTCGGCGGCTCCGGGGTCGCTGTTTATCCGTGCGCTTCAACTTGCCCGGCGAATACCGATATCCCCTCTTATCTGAAGAGGGTAAGGAACGGCGATCTTCTGGAAGCCGCACGAATCATACTCAATTTCAATCCCATTCCAGCCATCACCGGCCGGGTATGCCCCACTTTGTGCGAGCCGGAGTGCAATCGGAAGGAATTCGATGAGCCGGTGGCCATACGGTGTGTCGAGCGGTCTTTGGGCGATACCATTCTGGAAAGGATGACCGAGGTTTTTACGCCGCCGGGTACTAAGTCCGGCAAGAGTATCGCGATCATAGGTTCCGGGCCGGCGGGGCTGGCTGCGGCCTATTACCTTAGGAAGTCAGGCCACCTGGTCACGGTATTCGAAAAGCTGTCAGAAGCCGGAGGCATGCTTCTTTACAGTATCCCTCCGTACCGGTTGCCAAAGGATGTGGTTAGAAAGCAGATCCAAGCGCTGAAAGGGATGGGAATCAAGTTTGAGGTTGGAGTCAATGTGGGCAAGGATGTCACGGTCGCAAAAATGATAGGCCGTTTCGACGCTGTCTTTTGGGCGGTTGGAGCCTGGAAAGAAAAACCGCTCGGAATAGCCGGGGAGAAAGTCGCCCTGTCCGGCTTGGAATTCCTGAACAGGACAAATAAAGGCGCAAGGGATATCCCCGGGAAAAAGGTAGCGGTGATCGGCGGCGGCAATGTGGCCATGGATGTCGCCCGGACATTGTTAAGGCTGGGGAGTGAGCCAGTGGTGATATACCGGCGGACTCGAGATGAGATGCCGGCGTTTAAGGATGAGGTGGAAAAAGCAAAAGAAGAAGGGATCGAATTTCAGTTCCTGACGCAACCTACCGAAGCGTCGAAGGCTGAGGGCAAAATAACGCTCAGGTGCGTTCGAATGAAACTTGGTGCCCCGGATGCGTCGGGGAGACCCAAGCCCGTACCGGTCCCGGGCTCAGAATTTGTCTCCACGTTCGACGCAGTGATTAAAGCGATTGGTGAAAACCCGGAGACATCACTACTTCCAGCCGAGTTTCGACAGAAAGCACGCAAAGCCTCGTCTTCGGCGCGTCACCTGGGTAAAAACCTCTTTGCCGGAGGCGATTTTATCACAGGTCCGTCGACGGTCGTCCAGGCCATTGCCTCAGGCCGGGAGGCGGCTCGCCTGATCGAGCTGTCGTTTAAGGATCGCCAACCTTCTGCTGTGCGAAGTGGGACGAAACAGGGTTTCACCAGTCCTTCTTTCGAGGGTGCGCCCCGGATCCAGGTCCCCGTGTTACCGGTGTCCGAACGGATCAAGAACATCGATATTGAAGATATACCAAGCCTCGGTTTAAGTGAGATTGCAACGGAGGCGAGTCGATGTTTTAATTGCGGATGTCTGGCGGTCAGTCCCTCTGATATCGGCATCGCACTGATCGCTCTGGACGCAAACATCGTAACGACAAAGAGAACGCTTGACGCACACAGTTTCTTCAATGCCAGCGCGACCGCATCGACAGCGCTCGACCCGGAGGAGCTGGTCACCGAAATTCAGATTCCTAAGCCAAAGGACGGAGTCCGGCAGAACTATCTGAAATTCACCCTGAGAAACCCTATCGATTTTGGCATTGTGAGCGTCGCATCTTCTATCGCTTTCGAGGGAGGGATATGCAAGGATGCGCGTATTGCCCTCGGAGCCGTGGCCCCGTCGCCTGTGCGGGCGAAGAGAGCTGAAGAAGTGATCAAGGGGCGACCGATCGACGAGGGTGCCGCCGCAGAAGCAGCCGAGCAGGCAGTCGCGGGCGCACACCCCTTGAGCATGAATGCATACAAAGTGGAAATCTTAAAAGCCCTCGTGAAGAGGGCGATTCTGAGTTCTTGATCAGGTCAAAATACCTAATGCCCTGAAGGCACCCTCAAACTAGAAGAATAATAACGCTCTAACCCCTCCCTACCTCCCCTTAGATTAAGGGGAGACGAGGCGGAATTAAGAGTAATGAAAATACCCAAGACTGGGGGGTACTTATCTTCTCTCTTTTTCCTTGACAGACAACTCCGTTCTCCGTATATTCGACCCATCTGAAAAAGGGTTTTTCTCATCTCGAACAATATCCAAACGTCAGCGGTGGAGTGGACCAAAACGATCAAAAAAGGAGACGCTGAAAAGATGCTCTTGGGTTCCTGTTTAAACCTTTTTGACTATAAACGTAAAGAAAGGGGGAGGAGATGAGCATGAAGAAAAAGGAAGATCATTGGTCAATAGACCGGCGCACCTTTCTTAAAGCGACAGGGGCAGGGATCGCAGGGGCTGCCCTGGGTGCATTCCCGTTTGACTCGTTTACCTTGGATGAAGCCATGGCCGCTGCAGCCCAGGCGGGTGAAACGGTTATCCCTACCTTTTGTGCCATGTGCGGACCTGCTGCGAATTGCGGCGTCTATGCCTTCGCAAAGAACGGTCGATTCATCAAGGTAGCGGGCATGAAAGAGTCACCCGCAAATGAAGGAAGTCTTTGTCCGAAAGGCCAGGCATCCCCCCAGTGGGTCTACTCGCGCGAAAGGCTCAAATACCCGTTGAAACGGGTGGGGAAAAAGGGAGAAGGAAAATTTCAGAGGATCGCGTGGGACGAAGCGATTGGCATTATCGCTGATACTCTAAAACGGCAGAAAGAAAAATATGGCCCGGAATCGCTCGCCTTGTTGTCTCCTGCAAGAAGGACATACAGCGACTACCTATACCGTTTTTTGATCGCCCATGGAAGTCCCAATTACGGCCACAGCGGAATATGCGTCATGCAGAGGTCCTTTGCTTTTATGTATACCCTCGGAGACTGGCCAAGGATCGTTGATTATGGAAAAAGCGACGTCCTTCTCATCTGGGGGAAACAGCCGATCTATTCCGGTCCTGCTCAGGAAGGTGTTAGAGCTTTTGTCAATGCGAAAGCCAGGGGGTCAAAAATTATTGCAATCAAACCTACGGTGGAACCGGATGTGGGCCTCGCCGACGAATGGGTGCCCATCCGACCGGGGACGGATGCAGCCCTTGCCCTTGCCATGCTCCATGTCGTGGTCAATGAAAACTTGATCGATCAGGCCTTCGTGGAGCAATGGTGTTACGGATACGATCAATTGAAAGAGCATGTCCAAAAATATTCACCCGCCTGGGCAGAAAAAATCACCGGAGTTCCATCGGAGCAAATTACGCAGGTCGCAAGAATTTATGCAACGACGAAACAGGCAGGAATTGACACTGGAAACGGCCTTGAACATACCCCCTCTTCAAACGACGCTTTCAGAGCCATCGCGATTTTAATCGCCGTCACTGGACACCTGGATAGACCCGGCGGAAATTTATTGGGACCTGCTCCCAACAAGATGCCCAGACCCAAGAGTGTCCATTTGATGGAGCGGTACACTCAGGAATGGGTGGACAAGCTCGTGTATCCGGAATTTCCAAAACCCTTCCAGCCCTTCGTTGAAGGGACATCCTCTGCCTACTATGGCCTCTTCGACAGTGTTCTGTCCGAGAAACCCTATCCTATCCGGACGATCATCGCGCCCGGATCGCAGGCCCTGGTCAGTACCCGGGGACCCAAAAGGGTTGTCGAGGCCCTTAAGAAACTAGAGTTCTATGTGGTGGTCGACGTCGCCCGAACGGCGGACATGCCCTATGCGGATATCGTCATCCCTACTGCAACCCCGTATGAGACCGGTCACCCCTTTGAGATCAGGGGAAACTGGATCATGGCACGAAACAAGGTGATTGAGCCGTTAGGTGATTATAAATCCATCTACGAGTTTCTCTGCGATCTCGGAGTCAAGATGGGGTACGGCGCCGATTTCTGGGGGGGCAGCATGGAAGTTTCGATGAACGACCAGCTGAAACCGTTCGGTATGACCATTGACGACCTTCGGAAACACCCAACGGGCATCCAATATGAGCCGACTCCAAGAACCTATGAAAAATATGAAAGCACCTTTAAGAGGAAAAGCCCGCGAATTTCGGGAGCGCCTTTTCTTCCCCAGGCAAAGGTGGCCATTTACAACACCTCTTTCAAAGAAGCCGGCTTCTCTCCCTTGCCTGAATGGAAGGAACCTCCGGAAAGCATCACCGGCACGCCGGAGCTCACAATGAAATATCCCCTCATTCTCTCCGATTACCATACCTCGAAGGTTTTTACGGCTTCATGGCAACGCGATGTCCCTTACTTGAGGGAAATTCTACCGTATCCAACGCTTCATATCCATCCGGATACAGCCTCTGAGCGGGGGATTAAGACCGGGGATTGGGTTCGTGTGGAATCGCCCCATGGCCGGATCAAGGTCAAAGCGGAACTCTATCCAGGGATACGGCCTGATACCGTGATGATGCTTCACGGCTGGTGGCAGGGCTGTAAAGAACTTGGGTTCAAGGATTTTCCGCTCCTGGACGGCGGCGCCAATGTAAACATCATGTATAGCGTCGATCCTGCAAAAGCCTTCGATCCCTTGGTCACGGCAATGGCCAGTCAAACACTGGTGCAAGTGAAAAAGGCCTAAGGATCATGACGACAGAATTTTCAGGAGATGGTGTTTGATAACCGACCACGTTCATGATGGAAAGGAGACGAGAGATGTCCACAGAATATGGATTTTCCTTTGCTAAAGAGAAATGCATTCAATGCTTCGGGTGTGAAGTCGCATGCAAGAGCTGGAGAGAGGGTGAATTCGGGGTAAGATGGAGAAGGGTCTACAATATCTGGCAGGGTCGTTACCCAAAAGTGAAAAATCTGTCCGCATCCGTGTCGTGTATGCATTGCGCCGAGCCCCCCTGCGCGAAGGCCTGCCCCGTACAGGCGATTCAAAAGCGGGCGGAAGACGGGATTGTGATTGTGGATACGGGTAAATGTATCGGATGCAAGGCCTGTTTGAAGGTGTGTGCTTTCGGCGCACCCCAGTTCGGAGCCAACGGAAAGATGCAGAAGTGCGATATGTGTTTCAATCAGGCCGACCTCAGCAGGGAATTTCCGCCTTGCATCGAAACATGCCCGACGAAAGCATTGCAATTCGGCAAAATGGATCAAAAAGAAAAAATCGCACTGGAACAAGACATTCAAAGATTGATGGCCCTGTGACTCGAATCCCACTTTGTCACAGGGCACTTCATGGAAACTTTGAAAAAGTTGCCGAACCTCCTCGTCGGCGGGACAGCCACCTGTGCGTTCTCCGGAAGAATAATACCGTCCACCAAAGCAACCCGCTCGATCAGCACAGCGACCACGCCCCCGGTCCTATAAGCCATTCATCCTCTCCTATACTATCAAGTAATTGTTCAACCGCGCGCAGCGCGGACGGTGCGAGGGAATTCTTTGGCGCATTAAATCTCTTTACAAAATCCGATCCCCTATTCTGGACATCTTGAAAAAAGACTAAGGAACCAGGATAATTTGCTCTATGAAGAATCCGCCGAAGATCACCGTGGGCATCATGGATCGTCGGACCGAAGTCTTTGGCCGCCTGGATGGAAATTTTCGACGGGGCAGGTTCGGCCTTCCGTCAGGCGGGTTTTCCGCAGAGGCAGAGGCGGAGATGATCGTGCTTGTCGACGAGGCCTATCACGAAATCTGCCGTTCGAAATCGATCAGGCTTACAGGACAAGAGGGGTCCGCTTTTTCGCTCTTCAACGTCACCATCGGAGACCGCTTCCACTGGGAAAGGACAGAGGATCAGACCTTTTTGGGCGATCTGACTCTTGCTATTCGGAAGGACGGAACCTTGACGGTCATCAATGAAATCTCCTTGGAGGATTATCTGACCAGTGTGATCTCCTCGGAGATGAGCAGTGAAGCTCCTTTAGAGTTTTTGAGGACTCAGGCCATCCTATCCCGGAGCTGGCTCCTGGCGGCCCTTGATCGCAAGAAGAAAAAAGGCAATGGATTCACGCGGGCCGGAAGAACCCTTGAAAGGGACGGAGAAGTGATACGCTGGTACGATCGGGAGGACCACGAACACTTTGATGTCTGCGCGGATGACCACTGCCAGCGCTACCAGGGGATCACGAAGATCCTGTCCGAACACGCCAAAGAAGCGGTTCGGGGAACGCGGGGAATCGTCATCACCCATCACGGCGAAATCTGTGATACTCGATATTCGAAAGCGTGCGGGGGAATCACGGAAGACTTCGACGCCGCCTGGGAAGACAAAAGAGTCCCCTACCTCAGAAGTATCTCAGACGCCTCGGTCCCGCATCGTCCGATGAGGACCGAGGAAGAAGCGTCGGCCTGGATCCTTTCGACTCCCGAGGCCTACTGTTGCACACAGGACGAACGCTTGCTCGAAAAAATCCTTCCCGACTTTGACCGGGAGACGAAAGGTTTTTTTCGGTGGAGGGTGGAGTACTCCCGGACAGAGTTGGAACAGATCCTGCTGGAAAAATCAGGGTTTGATTTCGGAACCCTTCAGGAGATCTTACCCCTCCGCCGTGGGCCTTCAGGACGGATCTCCCGGCTGAGAATCGTCGGCTCAAAAAGAAGCATGGTGGTCGGAAAGGAACTCGAAATAAGGCGTTGGCTTTCACGGAGTCACCTCTACAGCAGTGCCTTCATTGTCAAGGTTGAAGGAGAGCGATTTATCTTCCAGGGTGCAGGCTGGGGGCATGGGGTTGGACTCTGTCAGATCGGTGCCGCTGTCATGGCCGCCCAAGGATTCTCAGCCGAAAAAATCCTGAAGCATTACTTTCAGGGGATAGAAATAAAGAAGATCTACTGAAAAAATGGAGTTGGAGTAAGTGACTAAGAAATTTCAGATTTCAAATTGAAAGTCCAGGATTTGAAACTTGCAATTTACACTTGGAAACCATTAACCCAAAATTCCTTTTCCCAAGATTCGAGTGACCGACAATATGGCCACACCAAAACCCAGATTACGAAACCCTTGGGCTTGGGTTCCCTCTCTGTACGTTGCCGAGGGAATCCCGTACGTCATCGCGATGACCGTTTCGGTCGTCCTCTACAAGCGCCTCGGCATCTCAAATACCGACATTGCCTTTTACACGAGCTGGCTCTATCTTCCCTGGGTCATCAAACCACTCTGGAGTCCTTTTGTCGAACTCTACAGGACGAAGCGTTACTGGATCCTTTTGATGCAGCTTCTCATCGGGGCGTCATTTGCATGCGTCGCCTTCACCCTCCCGGCGGCCCGATTCTTCCAGTATTCCCTGGCCTTCTTTTGGCTGATGGCCTTCGGCTCAGCCACCCATGACACCGCCGCTGACGGCCTTTACATGCTCGGGCTCCCCGAATCTCTCCAGGCTGCCTTTGTCGGGGTGCGAACGATCTTTTACCGGCTTGCCATGATTGGGGCTCAGGGCGGGCTCGTCATCTTTGCAGGCTCCCTGGAAGGAGGAGGTTATTCGATCCCCACAGCCTGGTCCATCACCTTCTTTTTGGCAGCGGCTGTCTTTCTGGCCCTTGTCCTTTATCACTTTCTCGTCCTTCCCTGCCCTGCTGCGGACCGTCCGGCAAGCCGTGACCGCTCCAAATCTGTCGCTCGGGAGTTCCTCCACATCTTCGCCCTCTTTTTCAGGAAGAAGGGGATCGTCGCCATTCTGGCTTTTTTTCTCTTCTACCGGCTTGCCGAGAGTCAGCTTTTAAAGATCATCGCGCCTTTTCTGCTCGACCCCCGCTCTCAGGGGGGATTGGGGCTCACCACAACAGAAGTGGGAATCATCTACGGCACGGTAGGGGTCATTGCGCTCATGCTGGGAGGCCTTCTCGGAGGGTATGCGATTTACAAGAAAGGGCTCAAGTTCTGGATCTGGGGCATGGTCTGTGTGATGCACCTACCGGATCTGGTCTTCGTCTATCTCTCGCAGGCCCTACCCGACAATTTCTACCTGATCAACCTCGCCGTTGCTGCGGAGCAATTCGGTTACGGGTTTGGGTTTACGGCCTATACGATGTTCATGATCATGGTGTCGGAAGGGGAGTATAAAACGGTCCACTATGCCATCTCCACGGGAATCATGGCCCTGGGGATGATGGGCCCGGCCATGGCAAGCGGCTGGCTCCAGGAGCAGTTGGGTTATCCGAACTTTTTCCTTTGGATCATGGCCGCAACGATTCCGGGTTTCATCGTGGCAGCACTGGTAAAAATTGATCCCGAATTTGGAAAAAAGAAATAGGGACACATCCCATTTTTTGCATTTTTCTGTGACTTTTTGAAAAATAAAGGTAAACTGGCAAGATAATCGTATGAAAGAGTTGACAGAAAAACGAGATGGATTCCATGAATAAACGCCGATTCAAGACAGCCTTCATCCTGGGTGCCGGTCTGGGAAAACGGCTTCGCCCTCTGACGAAGCGGGTTCCGAAGCCGCTTCTGGAGATCCGGGAACGTCCTATCATCACCTATGCGATGGATCATCTTCTGACCGTCGGCGTCGATCGCTTCATCGTGAATACCCATCACTTCCCCGACGTCTACTCGGAAAAATTCCCTGACGGGCGATGGCGTGGTTTTCCGATTATCTTTCGCCATGAACCCATTCTTCTGGACACCGCCGGGGGCCTGAAAAACATTGAAGATCTTCTGGACGAGGACGAGACCATCCTCTGCTACAACGGGGACGTCATAACCGATTTGCCCTTGCGGAGGCTTCTGGAGGCCCATGAGCAGAAGCGTCCGGAGGTCACTCTGGCCCTCCGAAGCAACGGCCCTCTTCGCAATGTGAACCTCCGTGAGGCGGGTGAGATCTGCGATCTTCGGAACATTCTGGGAAACCCCGGAGTTCAAACCTGCCAATTTACCGGCATCTATGCCGCGGAGACATCCTTTCTCAATTCTCTTGAAGTCGGCAAAGTTGAATCCATCGTTGAAGTCCTCATCAAACGGATTGAAAAGAAAATGGGATCGATCCAGGGGATCATCCTTGACGAAGGCACATGGCACGACGTGGGATCCGTAGAAGCCTACGAAAGATTACAGAAAGAAAATCGGATTGATGGAGTAATGGAGTGATGGAAGGTGACTCCATTATTCCATGGGATGCATAGGCCGATGGAAATGAGAGAAGACATAATCGTTTTTGCACGAGAGGCCCTCGGGCTTTCAGAAAAATCCGTCTCCCTGGAACTTTCTCCTCTCGAGGGGAGAGGCTCGGACCGGACTTTCTTCCGGCTAAGGTGGAACCGCGAGGATTCGGCCATCCTCGTTCAATACGATCCAAAGCGTGTCGAGAACACATACTACGCTGACATTGCGACGTTTCTTCGTGAGATCGGGGTCCCGGCGCCCCGGCTGATCCGCCACGATCCGGCCGGATGCCTTATCGTGATGGAAGACCTCGGGGATACGGACCTCTGGTCTCTCAGGGAAACCCATTGGGAAACTCGACAAGTCCTTTACCGAAAGACGCTGACCATCGCACACAGGCTTCATTCCTTCCCCAAGAAAGACTTCCCTTCGGCGCGCGTCAAGCTCATGGAGGGCTTTGGTCCCCATCTCTACCTCTGGGAGCGGGATTACTTCAGAGATCATTTCGTCAGGGACTTCAGTGAAATCAGGCTTGGGCCTTCCTTCGATCGGGAGCTTGAATCCGAGCTTTCCGCCCTGGCCGAGCGGCTCGCGGGAACGGCACGCTGTCTGGTGCACCGGGATCTCCAATCCCATAATGTGATGATCCGAGACGGAGAACCCTTCTTCATCGACTTCCAGGGAATGCGTTTCGGAAGCCTATTCTACGATCTGGGTTCCCTCCTCTGCGACCCCTATGTACATTTTTCCGTAAAAGAGCAGGAAGAGCTACTATCCTTTTATTATGGGCTATCCAATTGGGATTACAGTTGGGCTGCCTTCCGAAACGTTTTCTGGGAAGCCTCGGCACAGCGCCTGATGCAGGCCCTTGGAGCCTTTGGCTTCTTGGGTCTCAAAAAAGGGCTGAAGGCCTTTCTCGAGCACATCCCGGCCGGACTTCGCCATCTTCAACTTGCGGCTTTGCAGGCAGGATCTCTTCCCCGGCTCCGAGAACTTTCCGTAGAGGGCCAGAGAGTCCTCGAGAGAAAAGGACAATCTGGTTTCCCTTCCTTATAAAGAGTGATGCCGACAGAAGATTTGTCTAAAACTTTCAGCGGTCCGGAGAGTCTTACGAAAGACTTGATCGGACTGAGGAAAGGGATGGAGAGGTGACGTATGGGAATCCCAAGGAAAGGGTGTGACAGAAATTCTTGAATTCGCTCTCGCCTCGGAGACGAATTCCTATGATCTATATGTTAAAATGGGGTACCCGATAAAGGATCAGCGGTCGGCACAAATTTTCCACCAATGATCGGGCGAGGAGAAGCAACACCTTGAGCGATTAAACACGCTCTTTGAGAAGAGAATTTAAGGTTCTTCTCTCATTTCTCGCTTAGCCTCGTGGTGCGGAGAAAGCGAATTCTGTGAACCTGGACAAGCCGGTCGGATACGCCCCCGAGTGATTCTGGTCGGGCTTGGGAGTAACTTTTTCCATTAAGAAAAAAGAATCCCAGAGGTGACGGATGCAGTCCTTTGATTACCAAAAGGTGTTTACGTTGCAGGAAGCGTTCGATGCCGCTTCAGCCTCCAACGGAGCCTCGGCTTTCTTGGCTGGAGGAACGGACTTGTTGGTCCAGATCAAAGAAGGAAAGAAACACCCTCGATATGTCATCGATGTGAAGGGTGTTCCTGAAATGGCCGGGGTGACTCTCTCAGGAGATGAGCTCTCCATCGGCGCTCTCACCTCCGTCAGGACTTTGGAAAGATCTCCCTCGGTAGCGGAAAACGCGCCCCTTCTCGCTCAGGCGGCTGCGAAACTGGGTTCCGTTCAGATCAGACACAGGGCGACGATCGGAGGGAACCTTTGCAACGCTTCACCCTCCGCAGATACCGCCCCGGCGCTTCTGGCACTAGAGGCCCAAACCGAGATCTTCGGAAAGACAGGAGCGAGGGTGATGGCACTGGACAATTTTTTCCTGGGACCGGGCACCACGGTTTTGGGCGATGGCGAGATCCTGACACGTTTGAAGATTCCCTTGTCCCATAAGCGAAATGGGTCTGTGTACTATAAACTCTCCGCCAGGAAAGCAATGGATTTAGCCTTTGTGGGCGTGGCGGTCCTGCTGGAACTCGACGGAAGCCACCGGATCAGCAAGGCCCGAATGGCTCTGGCCGCAGTGGACCCTACGCCAATTCGGGTGCCGTCCGCCGAGAAGCTTCTCGAAGGCCTGCGACTCACTCCAGAGACGGCCCGGGAATCCGCAGAGCTGGCGGCCCAATCCTGCAAACCGATTTCGGACCTCAGGGCGAGTGCCGACTACCGCAGGGAGATGGTCAGAGAGCTGTGCCAGCAAGGCCTGCTGGCTGCCTATCGCCAGGCAAAATCCTCCACGGAGGGGAAGAACGAATGAAGCAGCCTGTTGAACTGAAGGTGAACGGCCAGAGCGTTCGAATGTCCGTAGAAGGCAGCCAGACCCTTCTGGAGTTTCTGCGAGAAGAGCTGGGGCTTACCGGAACCAAGAGGGGATGTGACCAGGGTGACTGCGGTGCCTGTACGGTGTTGATGGACGGCCGTCCCGTCAACGCTTGCCTGGTCCTTGTTTCAGAGGTCGTTGGCAAAGAGATCACAACGATCGAAGGACTGAGCCCGGACGGCAAGCTTCATCCCTTACAGGAGGCCTTTGTCGATGACAACGCCGTGCAGTGCGGATTCTGTACCCCGGGCATGATCTTAACAGCGGTTGCCCTGTTGAATGAAAACCCCGACCCGTCCCCGGAGGAAATCCGTCAGTATTTGCAGGGAAACCTCTGTCGCTGCACTGGTTACAATAAGATCGCCCAGGCGATTCAGTCGGCGGCCAGGCGCCTTTCTCACAAGAAAGAAAGACCACGGCTCCCGAAAGAGGTCAGAAGGTTGGAGGCCCCGGAAAAGACGACGGGCGATGCCATGTTTGTCGGCGATATGAAACGCCCGGGGCTGCTCGCGGGTAAGATCCTTCGCAGCCAGGTCCCTCACGCTCGCATCAAGAGGATCAAGACAGAGAAGGCCTTGTCCCTCCCGGGCGTTGAAGCAGTGATTACCGCTCAGGATTTTCCGGAGGTCAGATGGGGTCTCGTCCTTCACGACGAAACGGTGATGGCAAGAGACAAGATTCGTTACGTCGGAGAGCCCGTGGCAGCCGTAGCCGCCGTCGACCAAGAGACGGCCCAACGAGCACTGGACCTTATCGAACTGGAGATTGAAGAACTTCCGGGCGTTTTTACCTTTGAGGAAAGCATCGATCCTCAAGCACCGCTCGTCCATGAAAAATTCAAAGAGTACACCTCCAGAGTGCCTCTGCAAAGAGATAGAAACATCTGTTTTCAGACGAGAATAAAAAAGGGGGATATCGAAAAGGGTTTTTTGGAGAGCGATGAGGTATTCGAGGATACGTATACGATGCCGGTCGTTCACCAGGCCCCTCTTGAGCCCAGGGCTGTCCTGGCCGAGGTCGATCCCTACGGAAGGCTCCAGGTATGGTGCAGCACGGCGCGCTCGTTCAACATCCGATCCGGGCTGGCCGAGGTCTTGCAGTTTCCCATGTCCAGCATCCGGGTCACGGGCGCCAGGATCGGCGGCGGGTTCGGGGGAAAAGGAGAAATCTCCATCGAGCCGATCGCAGCCATGCTCGCCATGAAGACAAAAAGGCCGGTAAAGATCGAACTGACCCGCAGGGAGGATTTTCTATCGGCCACACCGCGCCATTCGATGGAGATCTGGATAAAGACCGGCGTGAAAAAGGATGGGACGCTGGTCGCCATGCAAGCCAAGATTAAAGTCGATACGGGGGCTTATGCCTACTTTGGACCCAATACCACTTCGAATGCTGTTATTCTCATTACCGGTCCCTATCGCATTCCCAACCTCTTGACCGAGGGGATCTGTGCCTATACGAATAAGATATCGTGCGGCCCTTGCAGAGGGCCTGGCGCACCGCAGGTCCACTTCGCCGGAGAAACCCAGTTGGATAAGATCGCCCGCAAGCTGGGGATGGACCCCGTTGAACTGCGTATGAAGAACGCCTACAAGGCGGACGATTTGACCGCGACCGGACAGGTGCTCACCGAGGGGGGCTACTGGGAAGCCCTTGCGCAACTCAAGATGTACATGGGAGAGCATCTCACTGTCCTGCCGGGGGTGGATGAGGGAAAGGCCTTTGGCGTCGGTGTCGCGGGTGGATTCTGGGGGATGGGAGGTTTCGGCTCAAGCGCAACGGTGCGGCTCAATGAGGACGGATCCGTGATTCTTTCCATGGGCGCCGTTGAGATCGGCGCAGGCTCCGACACGGCAATGGCCTTGCTGGTTTCGCAGGAGTTGGGAATTCCGCTGGAAAGGATCCGAGTGATCAGCGGTGACACAGATACCTGTCCATACGACTTTGGGGCGATTGGAAGTCGAACGACTCAGGTGATGGGAGTAGCCGTCCATCAAGCTGTCGAGGGCGTAAAGAAACAGCTTCTGGCATTTGCCGCGGGCCATCTCAAGATCCCGACGGATTCTCTGGCCTTCGGCGGCGGGAAGATCTATGTGAGCGAACGGCCCGAGGTCGCGATTCCGATCGCGAAGGCCGCTCATCTCTTAACCTTGGCCAGGGGGCCGGTAGTGGCCACTGGCAGCCATGCCCCCCAGACTCGTCCTTTTAACCCGGAGTTCGTAGAGAACAACGTGGCGCCAAGCAGGCCTTTTTTTTCCTATGGGGCTCAGGCGATTGCTGTTCAGGTCGACAAGGTTACGGGAAAAGTGGATGTCTTGAAGGTTGTTGCCTCCCACAATGTGGGTAAAGCGGTATTCAGTGCGGGCATTGAAGGGCAAATTCAAGGCGGGGTAGCCATGGGGTTGGGATATGCTCTTAGCGAAGAGGTGATCTTTTCAAACGGAAAGCCACTCAATGACACTTTTCTCGACTACCGCCTGCCCACCATGATGGATGTTCCCGAAATCGTGCCGGTCATCGTAGAGAAAGAGAATGCAAAGAGCCCGGAGGATATCCGGGGAGTGGGAGAACCGGCCACGATTCCTACTGCGGCGGCGGTCGCCAATGCGGTCTATGACGCCGTTGGAGTCAGGGTAAGCCAATTGCCGATGACGCCCGAGAAAGTCTATTGGGCCTTGAAAAGGTTGAAGAGGAAGGAATGACGCTTTCTGTCAAAAGGCAAGATCAAGTGTAAACAATGCGGAATGTTTAACGCCGTCCAGGAGCCCTTATGTCACCACGAAAAAAATGATGATATTGACCATTTTGCCGACTTGTATGTTTACCAAGTTTGTGGCCACCGAGGAGCTCAAGTGACCAGATTGGTTGCTAAAAGGAATGAGGACGGCAAAGAGAGGACCTACGACAGCCTCGAAGGCGCGGACTATCAGACAGATGTTTCGTGAAAATTGCGTGACGCGGCCTGTATTCGATTTAGCAGATTATACGTCAGGATAAGACCCCTTTTCGTCTCCTCTGGTGAAACCAAGTTCTCCGGTTGTTCCTCGGACCCATGGTTTGTGTTAAAATGAGCCAGGCTCTGGAATCTCAACTTGTCTGCTCTGCCCCCCAACTCCCCCAGGCTGGTTCTGATCCTGATGAAACGTAATTTCTCACAAAAACATAATCAAACCAATACTCGCAAATTTGATTTGCATAATACTCTTGCGGCTGGAACCTTAGGGTGAAGCCGGTAGTAAGTGTATTTTCAGAATCAGCATTAACTTTCTGGATTCCATCGATCCAGGCCGACCAGTCAGCTGCGCGAAAGGCGAAGTCCGAAATATGGTAGGCCGAATCATTTCCCCACATCTCGCTCGTCACATAGGTACTCGTCCCGCCAATGATTTTCCTCCAATACCTATAATTGTTGGAATATCTCTCAAAACCAATCTGATTTGCCGCATCCTTATAAATTGCGATTGGGTTTAATTGAGCCCAGCTTGATGGTGTATCGTTCTCTTTCCACTTCACCCTGATTGCAAACGGCCTTGCCCATGATATTCCGGCTTTCGTATATAGAATGCAGGCTACCCACCCATTTGACGTTCCGGCGATAGCCTTAACCTTTGCAAGGCCTGATTCTACGGTGATGGTGCTGCTTCCCTGTTTATATTGACTCCATTTATTCCCATTGACTGCACTGCCCGAGAAATCATCGAAAAACGTAAATGTATTATCTCCGTTTGAGTATGCTGTCGCTCCACTGTTCCCATAATACATATAGAAGGTAGTTGCAGAGGTTACAATAGCGTCAAACTTAACCCACACAGTTGCGAGTCTGTTTGGGCTAGT
>Ga0335084_10003007_pt1 | contig 16394 bp, 14 predicted proteins | sample Lox_Sample_44_FD_206721 | JGI IMG/M metagenome (GOLD analysis project Ga0335084, IMG submission 206721) | Soil microbial communities from Loxahatchee National Wildlife Refuge, Florida, United States - Lox_Sample_4.4 | ecosystem: Environmental > Terrestrial > Soil > Wetlands | place: USA... | reverse complement strand
GGTTTCGCCCGCAAGCGCCATGAGCTGCGCGTCCTTATAGCCGCGGCTCAGCAAAGGTTGCAGCTCGTCCAAAGCGTGAGCAGGGCTCCCCAGCCGCAGGTAGGTTGCCGCCAGAAGGCGTTCCGCGTAGGGCAAGCCCGGAACTTCATGCAGGACCCGGCGCAGGTAGTCCCGCGCCTGATTGAACTGCCCGGCACGGTACTCAACCTCGCCGGCCAGCAGAAGGCTTGGAACGTGCTGAGGTGAGCCCCTGAGCACCTGCTGGATTGCTTCGCGGGCAGCCGGCAGGTCGTCGCGCCGTGACGCGATCAGGGCGTCGAGGTAGTAGGCACGCGGATCCTGCTTCGATATGTTGCGCAACGCGGCGACCTGCGCCCTTGCGCCATCGAAATCGCCTCGCATGATGAGCAATGAGCCCAATCGATAGCGGGCCATCGCCAGATCAGGTTTGGCCGCGACCAATTTTTCGAGGACGTCACGTGCCTGGTCGAGCTGCCCCTGGCCGTATAGCAGCTGCGCTTTGAGCAGAGACGCTTCGGCGGGTGCGCCGGGGGCGGCGAGGACGTCGTCGACGATCTTGGTAGCGCCCGCGAGATCTCCGGCGCCGGCGCGCAGCGTCGCCATCCCCAGCGACGCGTCGGCAAGGTCAGGCTTCAGCGTCAGCGCCGCCGAAAATGCAGCTTCGGCTTCCTTGGGTTTTCCCAGCGTCAGAAACGCCTCGCCCAGCGTCGCCTTGAAGGCAGCCTGCGCAGCGGGGTTGCTGAGGGCAGTCGAGCCGAACTCCGCGACGACATCTTTGGCGTCTCCATCCCCGATGAGCGCCTTGGCGAGCGCCGGCGTGGCTTGATCGGCCGGGTAGCCCAACTCGAGCGCCCGCCGCAGTTCCTTCACCGCGCCCGGATAGTCGCCCCGCTTGGTGAGCAAGGTTCCGAGCAGGTAGCGCGCCTCGGCGTTGTCGGGTGCCTTCTGAAGCGCGTTGCGCAGCTGGATCGCCGCCGCGTTGGAATCGTCCTTGGCAATGTATTCCTGGGCGGATTTGACGAGCTCCTGAGGCGAGTCGCGGCCGCATCCGGTCGCGAGCAGCGCAACGAGCACGGCAACGGCATAGCCATTCAGCACGCGAGTACAGAGAAACCGATTCATGGGGTTCGCACCTTCGTTTCGATCAGGCTTAGGATTCGCCGCCGTTACTTGAGCCCGAAGCGGCGGATGAGTTCGTATAGCGTCGGCCGGCTCACACCCAGCATATCGGCCGCCTTGCTTAGGTTACCATTGACGCGAGCCAGGGCACGAAGCACGGCGCTCCTCTCCGCTTCGTCGCGGACCTGGCGGAGATTGAGCTGCTGCGCGTCTTCCACCTCCGCGTCCGTCGCTAGGCCGAGGTCTGCAGCGCTGATGCTGTGCCCGTCCGCCATGATCACGGCTCGACGGATGACATTTTCAAGCTCCCTGACATTGCCGGGCCATGGATAGCGTTCGATGGCGACAACCGCATCAGGCAGCAGCATCATGGACGTACGCTTCTGCTCGGCGCTGAACTGATGCACGAAGCCGTGCGCGAGTAACGCGGCGTCACCGCTCCGTGCCCGCAATGGCGGCACCTCGAGGACGATCTCTGCCAGGCGATAGTACAGGTCTTCCCGGAACTTGCCCGCCGTAGTGAGGTCGTGAAGATTCTGGTTGGTGGCGCAGGCGATCCGTACGTCGATGGGAATTTCCTGACGGCCGCCGATGCGCTCGATCACTCGCTCCTGAAGAAAGCGCAGCAGCTTCACCTGCAGCGCCAGCGACAGGTCACCGATCTCGTCGAGGAACAGCGTTCCCCCGTGGGCCGTCTCGAACTTTCCGATGGTCTGCTTCGCCGCCCCGGTGAAGGCCCCTTTCTCATAGCCGAAAAGCTCGCTTTCGAGCAGCGTTTCCGGGATGGCCGCGCAGTTGATCGCCACAAATCGGTTGCCCCTTCGTGGCGAAAGATCGTGAAGCGCACGGGCGAGCAGCTCCTTGCCGGTGCCCGATTCGCCGACGATCAGGAGCGTGGCCGACGTCTGCGCGACCTTCTCGACCGTGCGACAGATCTTCTGCATGCCCGGGTCGCGAGTGACGATCCCGGCCATTACAGGTATCTGTTGCGCGGCCTGAAGACGCTTGTTCTCCTCCTGCAGGTCGTGTACGCGGAATGCCCGATCGAGAATCAGGCCGAGCAGCGCCGGCTCGAAGGGTTTCTCGCAGAAATCGTACGCGCCGAGCGCGATCGCCTTGAGAGCGTTGCCCCGATCATTCTGCCCGGTCAGCACGACTACTTTCGTATCGGGGACGAGTGTCTGCAGCTCTTGCAGAAGCTGCAACCCTTCCACCGGATCGTCGGGTCGCGGCGGGAGGCCAAGGTCCATCGTGATCACGGCGGGCTCGTAGCGCCGCACCGACGCCAGCGCGGATTCGCGATCGTCGGCGACAATCGTTTCATATTGGTCGAAGGCCCAGCACATCTGCTTCTGCAGGGCGGGATCGTCTTCGACGATGAGCAGGTGCCTGCGCGCGTCGTTCATGCCGCTTCCTGCGGTTTCAAATCAGCGGCTGATGGCTCGTGGCCGAGCGGCAGTACAACGCGTACTCGTGTCCCGGAGCCAGGGGCGCTCTCTACGAGGAGCCTGCCTCCAAGGGAAGTCACGTACTGGGAGCTTTCATAAACGCCGACACCCATCCCGGTCGGCTTCGTCGTCTGAAAGGGTTTGAAGAGCCGCTCCTGTATGAAGTCGGCAGTCATCCCCGCGCCCTGGTCGGCAATTTCCACCACCGCAGCGCCCTCGTCGCGGAGGAGGCGGATCCCTACTTTGCCGCCGGTGCTTGCGTCGAGTGCGTTCTGTACCAGGTGGCCGATAACGGATTCCAGCCGTTCGGGATGCCCGAGGGCAAAAATACCCTGGGAGAGATCCAAGTCGATCACGGTCTCACGCTCGGCCTTGCCCGCGCACACGTTGCGAATGAGGGGCTCGAGATTGACGGGCCGTGGGTTTTCGACCGGCGTCGCGCCTGTCCTGAGCTGCCGCATGAGCTTGTTCATCCGCTCCACGACGTGGTCTACGGTCATCAGCATGTCACGCTGAAATGCGGGATTGCCCCGGTGCCGCTCGGCATTACGCAGCAGCAATGAGAGCTGCGCCACCAGGTTCTTCAGGTCGTGCACGACGAACGCCGACATGCGATTGAACGCGTCGAACTTGCGCGCCTCGAGCAACGCCTCGGTCATCTGGATCTGGCTAAGATAGCTGGCGGCTTGCCGGCCCGCGGTCTTCAGCATGTCCAGCACTTCCCAATCCACGTCGAAAGCCGTACGAGGAGCGACGAGCACGACAAAGCCGATGAGCCCGCTCTGCGAAGGTAGCGGAACGACGAGCCATGCGCCGGGAAGCGCAGTCAGCCATTCGGGAAACGAAGTGTTCCCGTAGCGCTCGGGTTCAGAAGCGTATTCCCCGAGATCGATAACCCAGCCCGTTCGCTCCAGAAACCTGCTGAGTTGACCATCCACGGGTTCGACGGCATTGATTGCGGGAAGATTCCACCGCGCCGTCGGACGGAACGAGCGGTCGCCGTGGCGCAGCCAGAGGGCGCCGCCGGGACTCTCAACCAGATCCGCGAGGGCGTTGATGCTGCGTTGCTCGATGCCATCCGCCGACTCGTCATCGGAGAGCTTCCGCGTAAAGCGAAGCCACTCCTCCCGGTAGTCGTACCGATACGAGAAGAAATGCTTGCTGACGAACACCTTCAGCCTGGCTCTGAAGCTTCCTGAAAACAGCGCGACCGCGAACACCAGCAAGGCGGCGAACAGAAACTCGACTTGGAGTGCCTTGCCTAATTCGCCGCCGATGAAGCGCAGGTAGTACCCTGCCCCGGCGATCGCCAGCAGAAACAGGCCCGAGACCAGAAGGGCTGTCGAGCGAAGCACTGCTCCACGCGACAGATGCATCTCGATGGTTAACGATGGATTCCTCGCCACCGCGACCGCGAGGAACGGGATTGTGAGCGCGTGGGCTACGCCTCGGGCGATCCAGATATCGACGTCGTGCTGCCCGAAGAGCATGGCGTCGGAGAAGAAGAACAGATCGAAGCCGAACGCACCGGCCAAGCCGAGGCAAAGGGGTTTGACGGCCCATCGGGCCTGTGCGGCGGCGCCACGAAACAACCTTTCGACGAGAACCAGGCCGATCACCACCAGGCCGACGCGAACGCCATAGACGATCATGCCGGCCCCGACCGGCATTCCGAGAAAACTCCCGACGGACCCCGCGTCCGGGCGTATCAGGCTCGTTGCGATTCCCGCCGCGAAGAGAGCGATCAGCCACCAGGCCTTGAGCGCGTCCGCCCGAGGAGCGGCGTGAGCGCGCTCGCTCGCCACCAGCGCGGACAAGAACGCCAGCCAGAGCACGTAGCGCGCGGTGTCCATCGCATTCGTCGCGATCCACGACGCAGTGCCCGGCCACAGGACCAGCGCCACGCCGCAGACCGCCCACAACGCGCTGGCGACGTTTGCCGAAAGGAAGAGCGCTGCTGATTTGCCACGGCGCCAGCCGATGGCTGCGCGCAACGCGAAGACGCCGAACGCGGCGGCTGCCAGTCCGTAGCTCCACAGCGCGGCCGTGACGAGATTAGTCGCTGTCACACGACGTGGCTTTTAGCGGGGAAAAAGTCTTACTTTACCGCGGATTAGCCCGGCACGGGCAAAGGATCAGCTGACGCACGCTTCCTGGTTGCCTGCTTCGCTCGGCGCACAGCTGTACAGCAGCGCCGGAACCGTTCCCCGATCGCCGCGCGCGAAAGCGTATTGTCGATCACCGCGCTCCTTCGCCAAGGAGTACAACTCTTATTGTCTTGAACAAGATCAGCAGATCCAGTGACAGCGAATTGTTCTTGACGTAGTAGAGGTCGTATTCCAGCTTCCTGACTGATTCCTCGATATTTCCGCCGTACGTGTAACGCACCTGGGCCCATCCAGTCAGGCCGGGCTTCACACTGTGCCTGACCGCGTAGAACGGAACCCGGCTCGTGAGTGTCGCGACAAATGGCGGGCGCTCGGGCCGCGGCCCTATGAAACTCATGTCGCCCTTAAGAACGTTGACGAGCTGGGGAAGCTCATCGATGCGTGTGCGGCGCATGAGGCGTCCTACCGGTGTGACCCGGCTATCGTTCACCCGCGCCCATGCGGCTTGCCCATCCTTCTCTGCGTCTCTGGCCATGCTTCGAAACTTCAGCAGCGTAAACGTCTTCCCACGCAGCCCGACTCTTTCTTGTCTATAGATGATCGGCATGCCCTCAAGAGAAATCAGCAAGGCCATCGCAGCCATGACTGGCGCCGCGATCGGCAACAGCGCGACCACGACAAGGATGTCAAATAAGCGTTTCAACAGCGCTCGCAGGCGCGACTGCCGAAAGCCGTCCTCGTAGATGAGCCAGCTCGCCTTGAGCGAGTCGACGAGCAGCCGACCATGCACCCGTTCGTAGAATCGCACCAAGTCCGAGACAACGATTCCGTTCAGGCGACACTCGAGCAAGGCACGCAGCGGTAGGACGCCGCCGCGTTGCTCCCTCACGGCAACGATGATCTCGTCGACATGAAAGTGCTGTACGGTGTCCTCGAGCAACAGATGACTCGAAACGATGCGACCCGCCGAGACGCTCCTCGTTGCAACCTTTTCCAGTGGATAAAACCCGACCAGCTCGACCTCGCTGTGCCGCCCTGCGCCGAGGGAGGTCTCGACCGCGAGAGCTTCGGGTCCGGTGCCAAGGACCAGCACCCGGTGCGGTGCCAGCGTACGGCCGATCGTCATCTTCCAGATCTGGCGGACCGCAAGGAGCCCGCCCAGAGCGACCGCCACCGTCGGAAGGAACGCACGTTGAAAGACTGACCCGCCCGGAAGATTGTCCAGCAACAGGTAGGCGATCGGCAGCCCGATAGCGAGCGCCACGGATTGCCTCGCGATGTATTCGCCAAAGGAGAGCGGTGGTCTCCGTCGGTAGAGGCCGAAGACCGCGTTGAGCGCGACCATCAAGAGGGCAAAACCGAGTGCAGTCGCCGCCAAGAAGCCGGGTGGCAAGGCGCTGTGATAGCTGATCGCCAAGATGACCGCCGCGACAAGCCAGCCGAGCTCCAGCCCGAGCTGCACAAGGGTCGTAGTGCCCTTATGGGAGCGCATCGCGGCGTTCATTGGGTCCAGCCAGGGAAGGAAATTGGCGAAGCGTCTGCGGATTGTTAAGGCGCGCCATTACAACGGATTGACCGCGCCCGATCCGCGACCGAGTCGCGCGCCTGCTCGAACCATTCGATCTCACCCGTTGTTCACCCATTGCTGGCAACTTCCGATGAGCGTACTGGAGCAATCGCGCTGCCAGGTCGATGGTGCGCCGGCACGCATCGACTCGGCGCGCCCATTAACCGGCCTGTCCTGGCCGCTTATCGGACGCACTCGATGCCTGTCGGCACTCCACCCGGAAAACCTCGCCCACCGTGAGGTCATGTTCCGGCTCGTGCAGAAGCAAAACACGTGCCTAATGTCCTGAGGAACCGGCGGTTTTTCAGGAGATCAGCGATTGTTGCTTGGCGTTCTCCGCCAGCCACCGTGCGAGAATGCAAAAAGATGACCATTTGCGTCAGCTCTGCTCTTGCTACGGCGGTGCGATCGCATATGAATGCAATTGCAGATGTGCGGCCTCCGCTGCAGCTTCAATTCCAAAGTTTGTTGCACGTTATCGCAATTGGCAATCGATAACTCGCAAACTCGCGGTCGAATTTTCAGCAACTCAGCGCTGTGATGTACGTCGTGCCGGCTACAGGATCCTTCGCGTCGGGCGCACGGAGCGCATGACCGCGCGATGCTTCGTGACGGGTTGGCCGCACATTGACCCGTCGCTTCCCGTCGAAGCGAGAACTGACGCGGCTCAAAGCCGTTCGCGAGTGGCAAGGGAAACGCGGCGAGGAAAAGCTATGCTAAGGCGCGTTGTCGGCAGGCTCTCGGTCGGGACCGGAGATGATGACGAGGAGCATCTCTCTCACAGCGAACGAGCACTGCGGCGGCAGCAAATGCGCGCATTGACCATGCCGCTGAGACCGACATGACAGCGCTTAACCCATCGCGATTCGCGAGGGTGTTCAGTCCCGGACGCGGTCCGATCACCCCAAGCGAAGTCGAGATGTTCTGGGCCGTGTCAACTCACTCGCGGAGGACCTTTTGCACGTCCTGCAGCAACTGTTCTGGAATGAAGCCAGCGCCGACGTACTTCACCCTGAGGATTCCGTGCTGGTCAATGATCGTGGTCACGAACAGGTGCTCCGTCTTGAGCCTGTAGTTGGTCCGCTGCGCTCCGTAGGCCCGCTCTGTTTGTTCAATCGCCGAGGCGGCCCCGGTAAGAAAACTCCACCCCGCCAAGTTTGCGTCGTGCTTCCTGGCATAGGCGAGTAGCACTTGGGGGGTATCGACTTTTGGATCGATGCTGATCGATACGAACCGCACCAGCGGACCGAAATCGGCACCGAGCGGTGCCTGCAGCGATGCTAGCTTCTCCGTGAGTAGCGGGCAGTGCTGATTGCACGTCGTGTAGAAGAAAGTCACGACCACGACCTTGCCGCGCATATCCGCGAGGGCGAACGGAGCACCGCGCTGGTCGATAAGCGCGAATTCGGGTGCGGACCCAGTCACGGGTATTCGGATGTCTTCGGTCGCGCGGTGCGCCAATGCCTTGCTCGACACGAGCAGGAGGAGCGCGAACAGAGCCGCGCGCCTCATCGGGGCCACCATCCCTAACGTGAATCGCGGTCTCGAGAGGCACTCGAATCGACGCGACAAGGACACCGGGATCACCGCCTTCGCTCAACTCTTTCTCGAGCGCGGCTTGCCTGCCGTATTCGCTCGGACAACGGAGTGGCTCTCGCTAGCCCTACCAAAGCCGGTTGGCGGAGAGAGAGGGATTCGAACCCTCGATACACCTTTTTGGGCGTATGCTCCCTTAGCAGGGGAGTGCCTTCGACCACTCGGCCATCTCTCCGGATGAGCGCGCGATTTTAATGTCGCGGCGCGTACGCGTCAAAGAAGGCGCCGGCCCTTCGATGGTCCTTGGAGCCTGGCTCCAGTCCGAGCGCAGTAGCCGACGTGGGCCAACGATGACGTGGGGCGCAGCCACCCGGGCGTCCGGCCGTGGGGGCTTGACGCCCGACAATATTTCTATAATACTGGAAACGTCGCTACGTCAGCGGAGCTTCCCGATGAAACGCTTTCACGTGCACATAGCAGTTCGCGACCTCGAGCAGAGCAGGCGTTTCTACTCGGCGATGTTCGGGGTCGAACCGACGGTCAACAAGCCCGACTACGCCAAGTGGATGCTCGACGATCCGCGGGTCAATTTTGCGATCTCGCAACGCCACGGTGCGCTCGGCGTGAACCATCTCGGCGTCCAGGCCGAGACGGATGAGGAGCTCGAAAACATCCACGCCAACTTGGGGCGCGCTGACGGCACGATCGTGACGGAGAAAGGCGTGAGCTGCTGCTACGCGAAATCCGACAAGTACTGGGTGACCGATCCCCAGGGGATCGCCTGGGAGAGCTTCCGATCACTGGGCTCAGTCCCGTTTTACGGACCAGAGGCGCCCGACTCCGCGATTGAGCAACCGAGGAGCGCATGCGGCAGCCGCGACCAAGCTCCCGCTTGCTGCGGAGGAGCCTGCTGAGCGCGCGGCCGAGGAGCTAGCCGGCCTTGCGGCGGGGCTGCGTCCGTGCGGCTTGGCACTCGCCCTGGCAGCAGTTCTCGGTGAGGTAGCCGAGCAGGTCGCCCATCCGATCGTAGCTGGCGGAATAGAAGACGAAGCGTCCCTCCTGCCGCGGGGCGACCATCCCTGCGTGAGCGAGCTCCTTGAGATGGAACGACAAGGTCGCTCCCGGGAGGCTCAAGCGTTCCGCGATCGCGCCCGCCGGCAGACCCGCGGGCCCTTGCCGCACCAGCAGGCGGTAGATGGCGAGCCGCGTGTCCTGGGCCAAGGCGGCCAAAGCTTTGACTGCTTGTGCGCTTTTCATTTCTGCTCTGTGTGGGACACGCATGCACCGCCGGTCGATAATTCTAGCGCAATCGAAATACGTGGAACAGTCTGCGCCGACGCCAGCCTGTGCGGGTCACGCGTCGAGAACAGGCGTCAAGCGGCCGTGGCAGCCTGCTCCAGCTCGAAGGCGCGGTGCAGGACGCGTACGGCCAGCTCCAGGTACTTTTCGTCGATCACGACGGAGGTCTTGATCTCCGAGGTGGAGATCATCTGGATGTTGATCCCCTCCTCCGCCAGCGTCTTGAACATCTTCGCCGCGATGCCGACGTGCGAGCGCATGCCGATGCCGACCAGCGACACCTTGCAGATCCTGTTGTCGCCGATGATCTCCCGCGCGCTGAAGCCCTTGCCCTTGTCCTGGGCGAGCACGTCGAGCGCCTTCTGGTACTCGCCACGGTTGACCGTAAAGGAAAAGTCGGTGTGGCCTGAGGCGCCGATGTTCTGCACGATCATGTCGACGTCGATGTTGGCGGCGGCGATGGGTCCGAGGATCGCATAGGCAACTCCGGGGCGGTCCTCCACTCCCATGAGTGAGATCTTGGCTTCGTCGCGGGTGAACGCGATGCCCGATATGATCGCCTGTTCCATGGTTTCGTCTTCCTCGTACGTGATGAGCGTGCCGCGAGCGGTGCTGTCCGGATCGTCAAAGGAGGAAAGCACGCGCAGCTTGACCTTGTACTTGCCGGCGAACTCGACCGAGCGCAGCTGCAGCACCTTGGAGCCGAGGCTCGCCATCTCTAGCATTTCCTCGAAGGTGATGGTGTCGAGGCGCCGCGCCTCGGGGACGATTCGGGGGTCGGTGGTGTATACCCCGTCGACGTCGGTGTAGATCTGGCACTCGTCAGCGCTCAGCGCCGCCGCGAGCGCCACGCCGGAGGTGTCCGAGCCGCCACGCCCGAGCGTGGTGATGTTCCCGTCCGCGTCCACCCCCTGGAACCCGGCGACGATGACCACCGTGCCTTCGACGAGATCCTTGCGCAGCGGCTCGACGTCGATGTCGAGGATCCGCGCCTTGGTGAAGGCGCTGTCGGTGAGAACGCGCACCTGGCTGCCGGTGTAGCTGCGCGCCTTGATGCCGAGCTCGTGCAGGGCGATGGCGAGCAGTCCTATGCTTACCTGCTCGCCGGTCGCGGCGATGACGTCGAGCTCGCGTGGCTCCGGGCTGGAAGACAGCTCCTTCGCCAGCGCGAGCAGCCGGTTCGTCTCCCCGCTCATCGCCGACACGACGACGACAAGCTGATGCCCGTCGCGGTGATGCCGCGCGATGCGCTTCGCGACGCTGCGGATGCGCTCGGTGCTGCCGACCGAGGTCCCGCCGTACTTCTGGACGATCAGTGCCATGGCCGCGGGCGCTCGGGTCGTGCTTGCCGGTCCCGGCCGCTGGGGGCGCGAGTGTGGGGCAAGAACCTCACAGCTTGCGAAACGCGATGGTCGCGTTAGTCCCGCCGAAACCGAAGGAATTGGACAGCGCGGCGCGGATCGGCATGCGGCGCGCGGCGTTCGGCACGAAATCGAGGTCGCAATGAGGATCCTGGTTGAACAGATTCGCTGTCGGCGGCGCGACCTGATCGCGGAGCGCCAGAACGGTGAACACCGCCTCGATCGCGGCGGCGGCACCGAGCAAGTGGCCGGTCATCGACTTGGTCGAGGACACCGCGAGCTTGCCCGCGTGCTCGCCGAAGCAGCTCTTCACGGCGACGCATTCGGCGATGTCGCCCAGCGGCGTGGAGGTTCCGTGCGCGTTGATGTAATCGATGTCCGTCGCCTGCAGCCCGCCGTTTCTCAGCGCGTTGGCCATGCTGCGTGCGGCGCCGGCGCCGTCCTCGGGGGGCGCCGTGATGTGATGGGCGTCCGCAGACATGCCGTAACCCGCGAGCTCACAGTAGATGCGAGCATTGCGCGCCCGCGCGTGCTCGAGCTCCTCCAGAACGAGAATGCCGGCGCCCTCGCCGAGGACGAAGCCGTCGCGGTCGATGTCCCACGGGCGGCTGGCACTCGCGGGATCAGCGTTGCGTGTCGACAGTGCCCGCGCGGCACAGAATCCGCCTACCCCGAGCGGGCTTATGGTCGCCTCTGCGCCGCCGGCGATCATCACATCGGCATCGCCGTACTCGATCAGCCGGGACGCCTCGCCGAGACTATGGTTGGCGGTGGAGCAGGCGGTGACGGTGGCCAGGTTGGGACCGCGGTAGCCGTAGTGGATCGAGACCAGGCCGGAGATCATGTTGATGATCGAGCCGGGAACGAAGAACGGGGAGATCTTGCGGAAGCCGCTTTCGACCATCAGCCTTACCGTCTCCTCGATCATCGGCAACCCGCCGATGCCTGAGCCCACGCACACCCCGATGCGGTCGGCGTCCAGCGCGCGGGTGTCGAGGCCCGCGTTCTTCACCGCTTCGGCCGTCGCCACGAGCCCATAGTGAATGAACGTGTCGTAGCGCCGCGCCTCCTTCGCCGAGAGATGCCGGGTGACGTCAAAGCCCTTCACCTCGCCAGCTATCTGCGATGGCAGCGCGCTCGCGTCGAAGCGGGTGATGCGGGTGATTCCGGAGCGCGCCGCGAGGATGTTCTCCCACGCGGTATCGAGATCGTTACCAACCGGGGAGATGATCCCCAGACCGGTTACGACGACGCGACGCTTTGACATGGAGGCGATTGCAGGCGGATGGCGCGAGGCAGGCTCTCGCGCCGATGCCGCGGGCGGCGCCTTGGTCCGCTCGGCGCGTCCCGCTCGGCGAGGCTACTTCTTCTGATGCGACGTGATGTAGTCGATGGCCTGTTGGACGGTCGTGATTTTCTCCGCTTCTTCGTCGGGGATCTCCGTCTCGAATTCCTCTTCGAGGGCCATCACGAGCTCCACCGTGTCCAGCGAGTCGGCTCCAAGATCGTCCACGAACGCCGACTCGCTCTTGATTTCGGCCTCGTTCACGCCAAGCTGCTCGGCGACGATCTTCTTGACTCGTTGTTCTACGCTATCCATGCCGTATCCTCCCCAGGGAGCCAAACCATCGGAAACCGCGTAATTTTACCAGATCGCGCCAGGCCGCAACCCGGCGGCTTCCTCGAGCGCTAACCGAATCGCGCTATGGCGCGCGTCAGCCGCTGGCCTTCTCGCGGGTCGTCCCCATGCGCTCCGCGCGCGGGGAGCCACTCCGCCGCTCGAAGTCCTACGCCATATACATCCCGCCGTTGACGTGCAGCGTCGCGCCCGTGATGTACCCGGCCTCGCGCGAGGCGAGGAAAGACACAGCATGCGCAACGTCTTCCGGCGATCCAAGCCGTCCCAGCGGGATGCGCGCCATCAATTGCTCGCGCTGGGTCTGGGTGAGCGCGCGGGTCATGTCCGTATCAATGAAACCCGGCGCGATGCAGTTCACGGTGATGTTGCGGCTGCCGACTTCCTGCGCCAACGCCTTGGTGAAGCCGACGAGTGCCGCTTTCGCCGCTGCGTAGTTTGCCTGGCCCGCGTTGCCGCTCGAGCCGACCACCGATCCGATGCTGATGATCCGCCCGTGCCGTGCCTTCATCATCCCGCGCAGGACCGCCTTCGAGAGGCGATACGCCCCCTTCAGATTGGTGTCCATGAGCGCGTCCCACTCGTCATCCTTCATGCGCACGAGGAGGTTGTCGCGCGTGATCCCCGCATTGTTCACGAGGATCGCAATGTCGCCGAAGCGCGTCGCGATTCCGGAGACGACAGCCTCGACCGCGGTGCCGTCGGTGACGTCGAGCCGGAGCCCTTCGCCGTCGAGGTTCGCCTCCGTGAGGTAGGCAGCGATCGACGCCGCACCGTCGTCGGTGGTCGCGGTGCCGACGACTTTCGCGCCGGCGCGTCCGAGCGCGAGGACGATTGCCTTGCCGATGCCGCGCGTTCCGCCGGTGACGAGCGCTGTTTGTCCCTCGAGCATATTCCCGTCCTAGCGCGTCGCCGCGACCGCGGCGGCGATCGCCTCCGCGTCGTTGAGCGGCAGCGCCTCGAGCTCGGGCGCGATGCGCTTCGTCAGCCCGCTGAGCACGCGTCCCGGCCCGCATTCGGCGACGTGCGTGATGCCCTGCGCAGCGAAATTCTGGATCGTCTCGAGCCAGCGTACCGGGCTTGCCGCCTGCGCCGCGAGCGCGTTGCGGATTTGCGCCGGCGACTGCGCTACCCGAACGTCGACGTTGTGCAGCACCGGGATGCCGGGCTCCTTCACCGGGACGTTCTCGAGGAAGGCGGCGAGACGCTCTCCTGCTGGCTTGAGCAGGGAACTGTGAAACGGCGCGCTCACCGGTAGCAGCAGCGCGCGCTTGGCCCCCATCGCCTTGGCCCCCGCAATGGCCCGCTCGACAGCTTCCCGATGACCGGCGATCACCACCTGCCCCGGGGCATTGAAGTTCACCGGCTCGACCACCTGCCCCTGCGCCGCCTCGCTGCACGCCTTCGAGATGCCGGTCTCATCGAGTCCCATGACGGCTGCCATGGCGCCGACGCCGGCAGGCACCGCTTCCTGCATCGCCTGCGCGCGAAAGCGAACGAGCGGCAAGGCATCTGCGAGCGTGAGCGCACCCCCGGCGACCAGCGCCGCGTACTCGCCGAGGCTGTGGCCGGCGAGAACTGCCGGCGCCGCACCTCCGGCAGCGAGCCAGGCCCGATACACGGCGATGTCGGCGGCAAGCATCAGAGGTTGCGTGTTGACGGTCTGGTTGAGCGCTTCGTCCGGGCCCTCCGCGGCGAGCGTCCACAGGTCCTGCCCGAGCACCCCCGACGCTTCGGCGAAGGACTCCCGCACGACCGGCATAGCCTCGTAACCAGCCATCATGCCGACCGATTGCGAGCCCTGCCCCGGAAACACGAGCGCGAGCTTCATCGTCGGCTCACCATCGCAGAAGCACCGATCCCCAAGTGAACCCTCCCCCCACGCCCGCAAGCATGACCAACTGCCCGTGCCGGATCCGCCCGTCGCGAACGGCGAGATCGAGCGCGAGCGGAATCGACGCCGCAGAGGTGTTCGCGTGCTTGTCCACGGTGACGATCATCTTCTCGGACGGCAGGTGCAGCTTCTTCGCCGTGGCGTCCATGATGCGCAGGTTGGCCTGATGCAGGATAAGCCAATCTACCGCGGACGCCGGCAGCTGGTTGGCGGCCAAAGCCTCCTGCGCGACCTCGGCCAGCACTTTCACCGCGAACTTGAATACGGTGTTGCCCTCCATGGTAAGCAGCGGACGCCCGCTGACGGCGCCTGCGGCCACGGTTCCGGGCACGGCAAGGATATCGCGGTAGTGGCCGTCGGCGTGCAGGTGCGAGGACATCACGCCCGGTCCGGCTGCCGGCACGAGCACGGCGGCGCCTGCGCCGTCGCCGAAAAGCACGCAGGTGCCCCGGTCGGACCAGTCCAGGATGCGCGAGTAGATCTCGGCCCCGACGACGAGCGCATTCTTCGCCTGACCGCTCTTCACCATGAGATCGGCCAGCGCCAGCGCGTACACGAATCCGCTGCAGACGGCCTGTACGTCGAACGCCGGGCCGTTGCGGGCGCCGAGCTTCGCCTGAAGGATGCACGCCGTGGACGGAAAGACCATGTCGGGGGTGGTCGTCGCCACGACGATCAGATCCACCGCCGCAGGCGCGATCCCCGCCACGGCGAGCGCTTGCAGCGCCGCGGCGCGGGCAAGATCGCTCGTGCACTCCTCCGCCGCGGCGATGTGCCGCTGGCGGATGCCGGTGCGCGTGCGAATCCACTCGTCGCTCGTGTCGACGCGCTGCGCCAACTCCTCGTTGCTGAGCACCTTGGCCGGCAGATAGCCGCCCGTGCCGACGATCTTGCTGTACATGGCTGGGCGTCAGCCAACCGGCCCCGCCGCCGTCGTTGCTGCGGCGGCCCCCGGCACGGGCACAGTCGCCATGCGCTGGGCAATGCGGTCCAGGATGCCGTGCACCGCCTCGGCGTAAGCTTTCCTCAGCGCGTAGCGAAACGCCAGCGCGTCTGCTCCGCCGTGGCTCTTCACCACGACCCCCTTGAGACCGATGAGCGTCGCTCCGTTGTAGCGGCGCGGATCGACGCGGCGCTTGAAGGAGCGCAGGATGGGGAGCGCGAACAGCGCCAGCAGCTTGCTCAACAGGTTGCGGGTGAACTCTTCCCGCAGGAAGTCGGCGAGCATCGTAGCCAGGCCTTCCGAGGTCTTCAATGCGACGTTGCCGACGAAACCGTCGCACACGATCACGTCGGTGGTGCCCTTGTAGATATCGGTGCCCTCGACGTTGCCATAGAAGTTGAGGCCGGATGATTTGAGGAGCTCGGCTGCCTGCTTGACGGTGTCGTTGCCCTTGATGTCCTCCTCGCCGATGTTGAGCAGACCGATGCTCGGTCGCTCGTTGCCGTCCATCGCAGTGACCAGGGCGCTGCCCATCACGGCGAACTGCAGCAGGTGCTCCGGCGTGCAGTTTACGTTGGCCCCCAGGTCGAGAGCCGTGGTGACGCCCCTGCGTGTCGGCAGTTGCGACGCGATCGCGGGACGATCGATGCCGGGCAGCGTCTTGAGCACGAAGCGGGAGATCGCCATGAGGGCGCCGGTATTGCCTGCAGAGACGCAGGCTTGCGCCGTGCCGTCTTTCACGAGGTTGATCGCCACGCGCATCGAGGAATCTTTTTTTCGCCGCAGCGCCTCGGCCGGCGGCTCGTTCATCTCGACGACTTCCGTCGCCGGCCGCACGCTCGCGCGGTCCGACGCGGAAGAGCGCGTCGCGCGCAGGGCCATTCGAAGCGGCTCCTCGAGTCCGACGAGAATGACCGCCGCATCCGGGGTCTCTTCGAGAAAGCGCAGCGATGCGGCGACGGTGACAGGCGGGCCGTGATCGCCGCCCATCGCGTCGACGGCGATGGTTACGCGCATCTTGGCGCGCGCCCGTGCGAAGGCCTCAGCCCTCTTCGGGGGTCTTCAGTACTTTCTTGCCGCGGTAATAGCCGCTCGGGCTGATGTGGTGGCGCCGGTGCACTTCACCGCTCACCGGCTCGACCGCGAGCGGAGGCTTGGCGAGAAAATCGTGCGCGCGGTGCATGCCGCGCTTCGAAGCCGATTTCTTGTTCTGCTGTACAGCCATTATCACACTCCTCAAAGTTGCATCATCGTCTTGGCTTGACACCGGCAAGCGAGGCGAACGGAGAGCGTTTGCCCGGGCCTGCGCCCTGCGCACGCGCGGCCGCCCACCCCGTACCCGGCGCACACCGCCCGTCGCCGTGATGCGGCGCCAGCGGGAGCGACAGCAGCAGCTCATCCTCGACCAACGTTTGCGCGTCGAGAAAGGTCGTGGCGAGCACGACCTCGTCCGATTCGTCGG
>Ga0335084_10003006_pt1 | contig 16395 bp, 18 predicted proteins | sample Lox_Sample_44_FD_206721 | JGI IMG/M metagenome (GOLD analysis project Ga0335084, IMG submission 206721) | Soil microbial communities from Loxahatchee National Wildlife Refuge, Florida, United States - Lox_Sample_4.4 | ecosystem: Environmental > Terrestrial > Soil > Wetlands | place: USA... | reverse complement strand
AAGGCAACGAGTGTGGCCAAGAACAACCCGGCGACCGACCACAGAGGATAGTTGATCGAGGACCAGGGAAGCCCCAGGGGGTCGATGATCTTGCTCAAGCCGAAGGAGACGAACCAATATTGAGCGACGGAGTTCGGAAGAGCGTACGTAAGGATACTGGTCGCTTCACAGAAAAACCGAAGGATAAACCAGCCTCCTAACAGGTTGACGGCAACGATGTCTCCGAGTGATGTTTTGAAGGGGGTTGCCTTCGCGATAAATCTTCGATAGACGGCAATCAGTTCTCCGGCCAGGATCATGGCTCCAAAGAGGTCGAAAAAGATCGCGAAAAGAGCGTCTGAGAGGTTGAGTGACAAGCCAGTCAGATCTCGGAAAAAATAGAAGTCGCAAAAAGGCGCGTAGAAAACTCTGAGCAGGAAGGAATAGCCCTCAAATTGCGGCATCACATCCGCCTTCAAATGGCCTGCGATGAGAATCCCTGGGTAGCCAACCATGATCAGAACTTTCATCAGCCACCTCAACTTATCCTGGCCGAAGATCTTTCTCTGCAGGATACCATCCATCACCATCATCTCGACCAGCTTCAGAATCTTGGCGCTGAAAAAAACTGCCAATACTCCCTTCACAAGGGCCTTCCAGTCCCATTGTCCCTGCCAATAAAGGAATAATCTTAAGAAAATTCCGGCGACAAAAATGATCGCTCCAAGCATGAAAAAGATGACAAAGAGTGGATGTCCCATGGTCTTATCCCTTCTTCCTCAGTCCTGAGTCCGTATCCCTACATTCGCGTTTAAAAATAAGAAATAAGCTTTGTGTAAAATGAGGTCGAACGGTATCTTAACGGAATCTTAACACTTATTCCGGACGCGATCAACGCGGATCACACCCTTCTTTCCCCCTCTTGTCGGATACTTTTTTCCATGTTATTTTTCTGGTAATCTCGAGAAGCCTATGAATCTATCCATTCTAAAGGCCATCTTCGCTTCGATGGAACAAGGGGTCGTCTTTATTGATGATCGGAATCGGGTCGCTTACTGCAATCCGGCGGCGGAGAAGATTCGAAAGATCAAGTTGGGTCGAGTCCTGGACCGATCCATTCTGGATTTCCATCCTCGAAAGGTCCACCCGAAAGTCCTGCAAGTGATTCAAGACTTGAAGTCAGCGAAGGTGGAAGGACACCATCGGATGAACGTCCAGATGGTCAAGGGAAAGTTTTATGACAATACCTATACAGCCGTCTGGGGTCCAAAGAACAAATACTGGGGAACCATCGTCGTCAGTAAGGAAATTACGGAACGGAAAAAGACAGAGGACCAACTCAAGGAGGCGCTGAAAAAATTGGAGACGGCCAATGAAGAATTGACGCGGCTCAATCAGATGAAGGATGATTTTCTCTCGACAGTCAGCCATGAGCTAAAAACTCCTATGATATCGGTCATGGGTTACCTCGGCTTGATTCTCAAGGAGAAAGTTGGCTCCCTGACGGAACAGCAGCGAAAGTTCTTAGAAATATCTTTCAAGAACCTTTTGAAACTTGAAAAGAATATCGACAATCTTTTGGATCTGGCCGAAATGGGGATTCAAAAAGAGTCCTGGATCTTCGAACCGGTCGATCTCGTTAAAGTCATCGAATTCTCATGCTCCACCGTCGAGCCTTTGGCCAAGGAGCATGAAATCCGACTGGAAGCTCAGGTCCCTTCAGAACCGGTAAAGATCGCCGGGGCTGAAGATAAACTCAATCAGCTCTTCGACAACCTCTTCACCAATGCCATTAAGTACAATCGCCAGGGAGGGAGGATCCGTGTGAACCTTGAAGCGGATCCAGAATCTGTCTTCGTCCGCGTTGCCGATACGGGAGTCGGAATTTCCCATCAGTCGCTGCAGGAAGTTTTCACACGCCATTTTCAGGAAAAAACAAAACCCCTCGGAAATGCGAAGGGGCTTGGAATCGGTCTTTCCCTCGTCCAGGAAATTGTAAACCTCCATCAGGGAAAGATCGAAATCGAAAGCGAACTCGGCAGGGGAACAACGTTTACAGTCATGTTCCCTAGGATCCAGCAAAACAAGTTCGGAGCGTTTCGTTCGGAGCTCGTAGAAAAACACTAAGATTAGCTCGGTGCACACGTTCGGAGCTTTGTGCCTTCGGTTTTGAATTTCCGAACTCCTAACCCCGAACTCAAAACTTACTTTTTACTTTCTCCTATCTTCCCTAAATCGATGAGGGGAATTCCTCCTCCGGAAACCTGCGGTAAAATTCCATTCCACTTTTCGATGCTCTTATACTGAACTAAGATGGAACTGATGGACCGCGACAGAGCATCGTTCGCCTTGGCTTGCCCCTGAGCCACGACCAGGATCGCTTCAGCCTCCCCTTTTGCAGTCGCAACCTTTTGTTGAGCCTCGATCTCCCGTTGGGCTAAAATTTGTCTTTCCGTTTCAACCTGCTGCTGGGCGACCTGTTTGGCTTCGACCGCCTTCTCATAATCCGGTGTGAATCGGATGTTCGCGAAATAAATATCATCGACAACGATATGGTATCGAGTCAGATTGTCCCCGAGTTTTGTCATCGCCTTTTTACGAATCTCTTCTCTTTTCGGCAGGATCTCTGTGATCTGATAGATGGGGACAACCTCTTTGACAAAGTCGTTAAAAGCCGGGTCAATGACCTTGTCGGCAAAGTCAAGTCCCACTTTTTGATAAAGGTCATTAACATAGCCCGGATCGATATGGAAGTTCATCATCCCGCTGAGTTTGACCATCTGGTATTCCTTGGAAGCGGCGTCAATCTCCTTGAAGGGATGGGGGCGAACCCTGACATCGATCTTAATCACCCTTTCGGCCATTGGGACTTTAAAATTGAGCCCTTCTCCCATAACCCGGTTTTCAACTCTCCCCCACCAGAGAATGACCCCCCGATGGCCCGCTGGAACGATGACAAAACAACCCCAGATAAAGATGAAGATGATGAAAAGAATGACGATGACTCCAATGGTTCGAGGCCTGGGTCCCCTGAATTCAAAAGATTCTGATGTTCTTTCCGGCATGGTTTCCTCCTCTGAACGATTTGCTTTTCATGCTCCGAGTCTTCAATCCTATTTCCCCCACTTCCAATGAAATGGAGCTCCGTATCCACGTTCCAATCTGGCCACCCCTGTATGAAAGGCTGCCTCCCTCACGCTATTCGATACCTGTTCCGGAACCCTGCGGTTCAAGACGCTCGGAATGACGTAGTCCTCGCTCAATTCCTCCTCTGTAATGATGTCGGCGATGGCGTTGGCCGCAGCGAAGAGCATCGGATCGTTGACCTCTCTTGCCTGAGAGTCCAACAGTCCCCGGAAAAGTCCAGGAAAACAAAGAACGTTATTGATCTGATTGGGGTAATCCGAGCGTCCGGTCGCAATAATCCTGGCTAATCGGCCTATCTGCTCGGGCATGATCTCGGGGTTCGGATTCGCCATGGCGAAGATAATCGGATTCTTCGCCATTTTCTTGATGTCGGTCACCTGAATGACGCCGGGTTCGGAAAGGCCGATGAAGAGATCTGCACCCTTGAGGGCCTTTGAGATCGGCCCACGGATCCGCTCGGGGTTTGTATTTTCCGCGATAAGTACTTTGATGGGGTTCATGTTTTCCTTTCTGCCTTTATAGAGAATACCACTTCGGTCGCATCCAATAATCTGTTTCGCCCCTGAAGATAGGAGAAGTCGTATGGAGGCTATTCCGGCTGCCCCTAACCCGCAGACCACGACTCGGATATTTTCTAATCTCTTGTTGACGACTTTCAGGGCATTGATCAATCCTGCCAAGATTACCACGGCTGTTCCATGTTGATCATCGTGAAAAACAGGAATGTCCAGCTCATTTCTCAATCGTCTCTCGATCTCAAAACAACGCGGGGCAGAGATATCCTCCAAGTTGACCCCACCGAATCCAGGGGATATCGATTTCACCACCGTGACAATTTGTTTTGGGTCTTTCGTTTTTAAGCAGAGAGGAATGGCATCGACACCTCCAAATTCCTTGAAGAGCATGGCTTTGCCTTCCATCACCGGCATCGCCGCCTCGGGGCCAATATCTCCCAGCCCGAGAACCGCCGTTCCATCCGTCACCACCGCGATGGTATTCTTTTTGATGGTTAGGTCATAAGCCTTTGCTCGATCTTCATGAATGGCCATGCAGATCCTTGCCACCCCGGGTGTGTAGGCCATGGACAGGTCTTCCCGTGAATTGAGTGGAATCTTATTCTTAATTTCAATCTTCCCCCCCTGATGAACCAAGAAGGTTCGATCGGCCACCTGGAGAACAGTGACGCCCCTAATTCGCTTCAGTTCTTCCACAACCTTCTGGCCCATCGGGACATCTGCTACGCTTACGATGAGGTCTCGAATGGTGACATTCTTCTTGAAGCCGACAATGTCGATCGCGCCGATATCTCCTCCAGTCTTACCGATGATCGAAGCGACTTTGCCGAGCATCCCCGGTTTTGACAAAATCTCAAGCCGAATGATAATGCTGTAACTTGGACTGGGTCTCTTAATCATAAATGGACCTCCTCGACTGTTCTCTGGTTAAGCTTATAGCAACCACCTCATCTCTATCTTTGATAAAGAGGCTTCCTCTTCCGGGATGGCGGGAGAGGTTGGACAAGACGGCCTGGAAGCTCACCCATTCACCCTCCCGCACAGGATCAGGGTTCATCTCCAACTGAAGAATCCTCAGATCACCGGGTTGGAGTAGCATGGGCCCTAGCAGTTTCTCAAAGAATTTGTCAGGTTGTGATTGAATCCATGAGGGAAACACGCAAAGGAAACCGAGCAATAAAAAAAAGAGAATTCCTTTTTTCATCCCTTTAGTCTCCGTATTGAGATTTTCAAATCAATTTTTTCTCCTGCAAAAATCTCATTGCCGCCTGGCATGACGTGGTGGCCAATGAGATCGCTTCGGAAAAAGACGCCTGGGCCTCCTGAAATTGGGACATGTGAATTCTCCCAATCCCCTCCATCATTTTTCTTTCTAAGCCAGAATAATGCCCCGGTTTCAATACGTTTTCCGACATACGAATTTCTCTGAGCAATCCCTCCAAGTAACCCACCAATATTTTTCTGCCTCCGGAGAATTCTTCATCATTTCTGAGCGATGTCAATTGATCCAAAAGGGTTGTCGCGATGATCAACCCCGATTTCATCTTTTCTGAATATTGAAAATCCAAAATCGCCTCTCTTGCTTCCATTCCCCTCCTCTTCTTTCTGTTTGCTTTTTCTAGCGGTATTTCCCCCGGAAAACGCTTGGCATTTCTTCCTCTCGCTTACCATGATAGACGGTGGTTGAAATCTTGTAAAGAGTTTTTTATATCAAACAGGCGGGTTTTGAAGTGGCGGGCGGACTCAGGAGAATTATCGATATATCTTGAGCCGTTCCAGCAACTTAGGGTCTATCGTCATCCCCAGTTTTCCAGCCTGATCAAAATGCTCAATGGCCAGCTTAAATTCCTGCTTCTCATAATAGAGAACCGCCAGAGCATAGTGTGCGGCCGCATACTTGGGGTCGATGTCCAATGCTTTCTGGAAAGAGGCAGCCGCCTCTTCCATCTTTTTCTGTTGCCGATAGACGCTCCCGATATTGTAATACCCCCTCGCGTACTCCGGTTTGATCTCGATTGCTTTTTGATACTCCGCAAGAGCTTGATCGAATAGTCCCTGCCGGAAGTAGAGGACTCCCAGATTGGTATGCGCCTCTACATAATTGGGATAGATTTGAAGAGTTTTCTGATATTGGGCCATCGCCTCTTTGAGTTTTCCTCTCTCCTGGTAGGCCACCCCGAGATTAAAATGGGCTTCGGCGAAATTGGGGTCAATACGAATAGCATCTTCATATTGCGAAATCTCTTTATTCCATTTTTCCTGCCTTCCATAGATAATGCCGAGGTTAAGGTGGGCTTTGGCATTCTTTGAATCCAATTTCAGCACCTCTTGATACTCCGTGACGGCCGCCCCCAGGTCCCCCCGCTGTGCGGCACTATAGGCCAATTGAAAATGTTCCTCAATCCCCAAAGCTTTATCTTTCTTTTCGGTCTTGCTCCCTCCTGCGCAGGAGATCAGCAGAAGAGTAACGGTAAGAATAGGGATATATTTCGCTATCGCTTTCAAAGGCCTCCTCCTTCGCCAAAGTCCTTTGATTCATTAACAGAAAAGAAAAAGTAAATCAAGAAATTTTGTTGCTCGTGTTCTTCCCTGATGCAAAGATACCTGAACCTTTGCCATCGGAGTCTCCCCTATGCTAATATTCAAATAATGCTTGGCGCTTAACGCTCCGCGCATCGAGTGGTAAGGAGGCCCCGATGTTTGAGTTCACGGAGGAATACGAACCCCTATTGAGAGACGTGAGAGAAATTGCCGAAAAAGTGGTGAAACCCCGTGCCAAAGAGATTGAAGAGAGTGATGAGTTTCCGGTGGATATGGCAAATCGGTTCTTTAAAGAAGGCTATCTTCAAATTTTAGTCCCCAAGCATTTAGGAGGCATGGGAAAAGATATTACCACCTTCTGCATTATCTCAGAGGAGATCGCCAAAGTCTCAGCCTCTATGGCCCTTCTGCTAATTGTGCAGAGCGTGGGAACCCTTCCCCTCCTGCTCTTCGGGACTGATTCTCAGAAGACGGAATGCTGCTCCAAAATTCCGAAAGACCGGCTGATCATGGCGTTTTGCCTGACCGAACCTCTGGCCGGATCCGATGTGGGTTCCATGCAGATGACTGCCACGAAAGACGGGGGCCAATATCTTTTGGACGGTAAAAAGAGTTTTGTGACCAATGGCGGAGTGGCCGATAAATATATCGTCTTTGCCAAAACCAACCCTCCCAGGGGAAGACGCGGTATTTCCGCGTTCGTCGTAGGCAAGGATGCTCCGGGAATGACCTTCAGCTCCAAAGATGACAAGATCGGAATGCGTGGAATTCCCTCGTGCTCCATCAGCTTCAAAGAAGTCCCTGTTTCGAAGGGGCATCTCATCGGAGAAGAGGGCGACGGGTTTAAGATCGCCATGGAAACCCTCAACCGGTCCCGGCCCGCCGTGGGCGCCCAAGCCCTGGGAATTGCCGAAAGCGCCATGGAGACCGCCACGCTCTTTGCGATGAGGAGACGTCAATTCGGGAAGCCGATCGCCAAGTTAGAGGGCATGCAATTTATGCTGGCAGAAATGGCGACGATGATGGAATCCGCTAAGGCTCTGGTCTATAAGGCCGCGTGGCATATCGATAAAGATCTTCCGCACGCGACGAAATACTCCGCCATGTCTAAGTTTTTCGCATCGGATGTGGCCATGAAGATCACCACAGATGCCGTCCAGATTCTTGGAGGCTACGGTTGCCTCAAGAGCGGTAATCTTGAAAGAACCATGCGGGACGCCAAGATCACCCAGATCTATGAGGGCACCAACCAGGTCCAGAAGTTCGTCGTCGCGGAACAGTTGATTAAAGAATTCTTAGAAAAATATGGGATGGGGAGGGACTGGTCGGAATTTCTTTAATGAAAGACGCTACATCCCCAGGTAAGACTCTCTCACCCTGTCGTTGTTCAGCAATTCTTTGCTTTTTCCTTCCAGGGTGATCTGCCCATTCTCCAGGACGTAAGTTCGCTGACTTAATTCAAGCGAGCGTTCGACCTCCTGAGATACGAGCAGAATGGTCAGTCCTTGTTCTCCCAAGACCTTCAGCGTGCTAAATACGTTCGTGGTATAAAGAGGGGACAGACCTTCGGAGGGCTCATCAAGCATCAGTAGCTTTGGCATGGACATCAGGGCCCTGCCAATCGCCAGCATCTGCTGTTCGCCACCGCTCAGAGATCCGGTCTTTTGATTCCTTCTCTCCCTGAAAAGAGGAAAGAGACGGTAGACCCTTTCGCGCGATTGCGCTGCATTCTTTCTCGCCTCGGGAAGATACGCGCCCATTTCCAGGTTATGAATCACCTTCATCTTCGGAAAGAGCTGGCGACCCTCCGGGACCTGGATCAACTGCCTTTTGCAAATTTCATGGGGCGGAAATTCATGAATTTTCTCTCCCAGGTATTCAATCGATCCGGAAGAAGGTTTCAGAAGTCCAGAAATCGCTTTCAGGAGCGTGGTCTTGCCCCCTCCATTCGCACCCACGACCGAAACAATCTCTCCCTCTTTGACCGAAAGAGAAACCTCCCTCAGCACGGTTACTCCTGCGTAGGCCACGCTCAGCTTCTCTACTTTAAGCATGTTTCTTCTTCCCGAGGTAAGCTTCGATGACAGCGGGATTCCTTGACACCTCTTCTGGCTTCCCTTCAGCCAGTTTCACTCCGTACTGCATCACGAATATCTTCTCGCATGTCCCCATCACGGCTTTCATCACATGCTCAATTAAGAAAATGGTCACACTCAGTTCGTCTCTTATTCTGAAAATGAGTTTGATGGCATCCGTCACTTCGGTATCGTTCAGCCCGGAGAAGGTTTCATCGAGGAGGAGAAGCTCGGGCTTAATCGCCAGGGCCCGGGCCAATTCCAGGCGCTTTCTCTCGGAAGCCACCAGACGCTGAGCGGGCACATCTTTCTTTGAATCAAGTCTCACAAACTTCAGGAGGTCGAGCGCCTTTTCCCTCCCCTTCGCCATGCTACCGATATTCTCACGGCCGTACAAAACGGCTGTGGTCACGTTGTCCAGGACGCTGAGGCCAAGAAGGGGCCGGACGATTTGAAAAGTACGGGCGAGCCCCATCTTCGCGATATCATAAGGCTTACACCGGGTAATCTCGTTTCCGTTAAGGAGAATCTTCCCCGAATCGGCTGGATGAAACCCCGTGATGACGTTAAAAAGAGTGGTCTTGCCCGATCCGTTCGGACCGATCAGACCCACAATCTGTCCTTTTTCAACGCGGAAATCAAAATCCGTAACTGCCTTCAGGCCACCAAATCTTCTGTTGACCCGTACGCCCTCGAGCATAACCTTCCTTTCAACCAGAAGTGTTGGAGTAATGGAGGATTCTGACCCATAATTCCACCATTCCGTTAGTCCATTATCTTTTTCATGCCTTTTATATACTGTAGGACACCATCTGGCATGAAGATGATGACGATGACCAGAAGGAGTCCGTAAATAATGCGGGAGATCTCGGCTCCGATGAAAGTCACAATGAGCTGGTTCATCAGGCTCAAAACGACGGCTCCCAGAAGGGGTCCAGTCCATGTCCGGCAGCCACCGAAGAAAGACATCAACAGGAGCAGGAGACTCGTATTGATGTTGAAGGTCACCTCCGGGTGAACGTAAGACATGTAATAGCCATAAACCCCTCCAACCACTCCCGCCAGGAAAGCCCCAAGAACAAAGGCCCGGATTTTTAACCGGGGGGTATTGATTCCCATTGTCTTTGCAACATCTTCGTCCTCCCGGATCGCAATCAAACCGGCGCCGAATTTGGATTTTTCTACCCACCGAACCAGGAGGGTAATCACCGTCGCCAGGCCGAGCATCACTTCATAAAAGATGAATCTGTTGGTCTCAATGCTCACGGGCAGTAGCTTATACCAAAGCCCGGTACTCGACCCCACGAACTCCCAGTTCATGAAGATCAGCTGCATGACTACTGACAGTAACATAGAGGAGATGGTGAAGTATGCCCCCTTGAGTCTAAGGACAGGATAGCCAACCAGGGCAGCGACGATGGAAGCGAACAGTCCTCCCAGAATGGCCGTGGCAAACGGCGAGGCCCCGAAACGATTCATCAGGACTGCCGTTGTATAGGCGCCGGTGCTGAAGAAAGCAATGTGTCCAAGACTGATATATCCGGTATACCCCCCCATCAGGTTCCAGCTTTCCGTAAGTCCCACATACATAAACACGGAGAAGAACAGCGTAAGAAAAAACAGAGGTGGCTTGACAACGGGAAAGACAAACAGAAGGATCAAAATAAGAGGGAGATAAACATATTTCCCCCGCAAGCGGTTTCGTGTCTCATCCATCTTTCTTTGCGATTTACCTCTATTGTGTCATTCGCATCCGTTCTTATAATCCGGAACGACTTGAATGTGTTAAACGCACTAGATTTTCATTGCGGATGAAGTGAAAACCATTACGATTCATGGCACGTCGCTATTACACCCCATCTCCCTATTCCCCTACCACCCTATGTTTTTATTCCTTAGCCTCCAAAAAGTCCTTCCGGCTTGAAAAGCAAGATGACGAGAAGCAATGCAAACAACAAAACATTAACCCATACAAAGGGAAGGAAGGCTCCACAGATGCCGATAATGAAACCAATCAACAGGCCGGCGAGGGCCGTTCCGATAACACTCCCAACCCCTCCCACGATGGTCACCAGGAATACAAACATCGTCCAGACGGATTGCACGGACGGGTAAAAAGCATAGATCAAAGCCATTGCGACGCCGGCTGCGCCCGCAGACCCGATGGATAGCCCGAAGGTGACCAAAGAGACGTGTCCCGGGTTGATCCCCACGAGAGCCGCTCCGATCGGGTTCTGCCATGTGGCCTGCACCGCTTTGCCCGTATAGGTATGATGGAGAAACCAGTAGAGGAGCGCAATGGCCAAGATCGCCATCGAAAACCCGATCAAGGGTCCCTTCGAGATGGCCATCTCCCCCACAAAAAACGAGGTCCCTGTATAAGAGGGTTTAAGAATCCTCGGATCCGGGCGCCAAACGTAGGACATGACGTTCTCAACAACGATGGCCACCCCGAAGGTAGCCACCATGGATGCCATGATCACGTCTCTGGCTTTCGTCACCGGACGGATCACCAGCTTGTAAACCATCGCTCCTGCCAGAAAAAGCAGCACCACCAACAAAGGCAGGGAGAGAACAGGGTCTATCCCTGCCTTCACAAAAAGCCAATATGCGATAAAGGCCCCGAGTACGGCAAAGACGGCGTGGGAAATATTGAGGACCTTCATCGTTCCCCACGTTAAGCCGAAGCCAACGCTGAGGAGGGCATAAATGCCCCCCAACAATATCCCGCTGATGATCGACTGAAGGATGTAGGAGATGGACATACAACTCCGCGCTCTCTCAGGATGAGCCGCGTCCAGGGCGAATCACCCGGGAGACTCTATCCACACTCTTTGATGAAACGTGATGGAAACCACCTTACCGTTCTATGGATTGTCTCCATTTTTTTTCAACGAGTTATCTCTCATTTCGCGGATCTTGTCAACAGATAATACGAATTTCCGAACGCTATAGGAATTCCTCATCCATGAACAACCGACCGTTGTGAGCGCGTCAGAAGAATGGAGCGTGCCTTTATTTGCTCCAGGGCGGTCTTGGGTAGATCAGCGGGGTGTTGGCCACTTCTTTGGGCCAAACCAATCTGTTCTGCCCGCCGGTGGTTTGGACCGTGTAAGCAAAGGGTGGAGGTAGCCCTCGTGAATCAAATTTGATCCCCTTTCCATAAGGGAGGTCAAAGGGCCGCGAACGAAGGTAGTCCCTTATCTTCTTGTTGTCCAAGGTATTGGCTCCCCTTACCCCCAGTTCAAGCGTGTACATCCAACAATAGGCCTGTCCAAAATGGTCGGGAGGCATGGGGATTCCTAGCTTCTCCTTCGCGCCTTCCAGAATCTTTTCATTACCAGGGTAAGGAAGCCCAGGAGCCCAGAAGGTATTCCCAAGCACGTTATTCCCATCGCCACCCAGCTCCTTCATCCATGCCGGCACCTTGGAGGCAATTTGCTGCATAATGAGCTTTGGCGTGTAATTCATCGATTTGGCAGAACGCACAAGCATGACTCCATCATCAAAGTTACTCAGGCAGCAGAAGATCTCTGCGTTTTTCGCCTTGGCCTTGGTTACCATGGCGGTCGCGTCACTCAGAGGGACATTATAGGTTTCGTCGACGACAACCTTTATTCCACGCTCCTCCATGGCCTTGATCATGTTCCCACGTGCGGAAACCCCGATGGCATTATTCATCGTGAAAATGGCGATCGATTTCGGCCAATCGGCTTTGGGGATGAGGTCGTCCACCGGTTTGGCAAAGGAGATATAGGCCCATTCGGCCATTAAAGGAGGGCTCGCAAAACTATAGGTAAACCCCTGTTCGAAGACCTTCAACTGCCCGCCCGGTCCGATGAAAACCTTCTCATGCTTTTCCATCATGGGCATAAGTGCAACGCTAATCGTGCCGGGGGGACCGCCAAAAACCAGGTCCACCTTATCCACAGTGATGGCCCTCTCGTAGTAGGTCACCGACTTGTCCACATTGCTTTCATCGTCATAGATGATCATCTTTACGGGCCGGCCCAGGAGGCCTCCTCTTTTGTTGATGTCCTGTTCCCAGAATTCATACCCTGCCTTGATCCATTTGGCTGACTCTGAGAAGAGCCCGGTCAGAGGTAAGGACCCACCGATCTTGATGGGAGATGGACTCGTAGAAGCGGATGACGTCGCCTGTCCAAAAGCAGGCGACGTCGCCAGAACTATGGTCAATAAAACAAAAAGAGCTTTTTCCAATATCTTTCTCATCTTCATATCTCCTTTCTCCTGCTGGACAAAAAAGTCTGGGAATTATGGGCGGATCAATGCGTCCCTGTCCTACGGAACGAAGGGCAAAACCTTGCACAACCAGTCAGCAATGACCTCTCCGTACTTCCCGGAATCCCGCGCATCGGCAAGCATGTGACTGCCTTCTACCCAGGTAAGGTCCCGCCGTGGGGCCGCCGTCAGGCTCGCGTAAATCTCCTCCGCATTTTTCGGAACGGCGATCTCATCATGGACGCTATGAACGACAAGGGTGGGGATGGTTACCTGCTTCCCGAACTTTACCGTGCTTGCATTGGACTCGGCGGAAGTTCCGAACATATTCAAGAAGGATTGGGCCGACAGTGTTAAAGAAGGGGGTACCGGCGGCAGGAAGTAATCTCGGAAGGTTAGAACCTCTTCACCCCTCCCCTGACGCACGAGGTCCCGAACCCTCTCCAGGAAGGCAGCGTATTCCGCCCTCTTGCCTTCGGTCCACCGGAGCTGAGCCTCCCCATAAGGACTGACGATGGATCCCATCAAGACCAGCGCCCGAACGGAAGGCTCCCGCGTTTGAACCCAGTAATACATGGCCCGCGGACCACCAAGGCTGTGGCCGACAAGGACCAGATTCTCGAACCCGCGTGATTGAGCATATTGGACAGCCGCTCCTACATCTTTCACACAATCTTCGAAACGTGCGAAGGTCCATCCATTCGGGACGCCGACGGTTCGCACGTTTGTGGCCATGAATGCGAACCCCCTGCTCGTAACCGCATCGGCGACCGGAACCAGATCATGTTGACCGCAGAATCCTCCGGTTGCGCTCGGCACATGAAGGACCAGGGTTTTCGTCTCTTTCTTCGGAAGCCAAAGCAGCGCTTGAAGGATCTCCTGATCCACCGTCTTGTATCGGAGAAACTCTGGCCGCGTGTTTATGGAGCTACCCGATCTTCCTGTCGGTTTCATTCTTTCGTCCTCCCTTAATCAATTTGACCCAAAAGGAGACTCCAGCAGGCTGCTAGGCTTGCAGATTCCTTCGGATCTTTTTTAGAACCCGCTTCACGGTCTCAATCTCCGCCGGTTTGATTTCCCGGTAGGCCTGGTCCAAAAGCTCTCGACCAGTCCGGCGAAGCTCTGGCCACATCCGGGTAATCCGCTTTGTCGGCACCACCTGGTTCACCCGCCCATCCCGGGGATCCGCCCGGCGTTTTACCCATCCGTCACGCACCATACGGTCCACGAGTCGTGCCCCGGTTGCCGGAGTGATTGAAAGGCACGCGACCAGCTCCGCCTGGGAGAGTGGGCCTGAGAGAATGAGATGTTCGAGAGCCAGGAACTGCGCTTTGCTCACATCGGTTCCCTTGAGCTTACTCTCAAGGGCGCCCATGAACGCCTTCAAGGTAAGAGCACAATGGAAGCCGATACTTTCGTGCGGATCGAGAGGTTTCATGATTCCCTCCCAGATATTTAGTTAGTATGCTAATTACTTTGTTCATGTTTGTCAACCCTTTTTTGGACGGCCTGATCGGTTCATACTCGCAAGCAGGGGACAGGGAGACTCCGAAGCGATTGCTGGCACAAGAATAGTCGCGTTACGGAATGGGGAGGGAGGATGTGAAGACTCTGTCGATAGCTTGAACCACACATTGGTGTGTGCGGACGAGTTTGCTTGTGTTAAAACGGTGATCGATGAGGCAATGCTTTCGGGATTTCGGCGTCAAAGGTCTTTGAGAAAATCTTTGATTCGATCAAAATCGGATTCGGCGATATGAACAACGAAGATGGATTCATCAGCGTCCTCCATGGCAGAACCGTAGATATAGTCGATGTTCACATTCGCCTCGCCCAATCTCTTCGCCACGCTTCCAAGAATCCCAGGTCGGTTCGCCAGTCTGAATACCAAAACGCGGTCTTTGTCGATGAGGTGGTCGGCTTTGGCCAATGCCTTCTCTGCTTCAGTTGGTTTATCAAGCAATATTCGGATCAGGGAGTAATCCGAAGAGTCCTTTAAGATTCCTCGATAGCTCTCGGCCAGGGCAATCCTTCTCCCCGTTCTCTCTCGCATCTTGTAAAGCTCTTTGACAGAATCTTTTGCGTTTTGAATACTCATGGCTAAGATATTGATACTGGATGCCTTCAAGACATCGCAGAGTTTCGAAAGTTCTCCGGGTGTGTTGACTAAAATAACTGACAGCTGTGTTTTAATCTCCACGGATTCCTCCTTCTCTCGCTATGGATCAACCCGCAACAGATGAGCAAGATACCAGATCGTCCCGGGAAGGTCAAGAACCAAAACGAATCACCTGGAATGGTGCAAGAACTACCGAAAGACCCTTCTCTATCGTGTGGTTGCGCCGGCTGTTTTTACGAAAGACGCTGGATAACCCCTTTTCTGTTCCTTATCAGTAGCCTTAAAATAATTTCCAGTAAGTAAATCTTTGAGAAGTTCCAAACGGGCTGTGTAATATACACGATCACCATACGGGAAAACGAGGTAAGCCACTTTCCCTGAAACAACCCCTCTAATATTATAATTCCCGATGACCCCCCTTATCCTATTTTGTTCCTGGTGTAAGTAGCCATCGCCCCAGGTGAAGAAACCATCCCCTTGAGTGTCACGCCATTTTCCGCTAATGTCTATTTCCGGTGGCTTAGCACCTGATATTGTATTGAGCCACGGATCAATTTCCTTTTGTGTCAGCGCACACGAAATCACAAAGATAAGGGATAGAGCAAAGAACAAAGTTAAAAATAGTCTCATTTTGTTCCCCCTCTTTTTCTTATATTGTGGTGATACACTATGAATTTATATGGGAAAAGTCAACAGCAAAAACTGGAACTACATGAAAGAAATCGCTTGACATTTTTGGGTTATTTTGGCAATCAAAAGGGAGATGAGTGAGCATGAAAGGAGCATTGAGGCATATAACGAAAACGAACAAAAGGGGTGAATTAAGATGAAGAAAAGTCTAGGCATTGCAGGAGAGATAGAAATCGAGAAAGACGAAGCGCCAAGCAAGAATCGGAAGGTCGCTTAAGGGTAAAATGGAAAAAATGGTTTATTCATTGCGTTGCATTAGATGCGGAGCCGTAACGTTTCAGCCTGGGGAGACGGGTCTTTGTCCAGATTGTTACCTACAAGATAGAAAGAAATTGTGGAAGAAGAATAGGTATTCTCCAAGAAAACTATTACAAATCAATTACGACCCTACCCAGCTATGGGCCAAAGGGGTGGCCAAATGAAATCGTTATCGATCGGGGTGGAATCTATTCTTATCGGACTTCTTATCTTTGGCCATGCGGAAGTTTGGGGAGAGGAGTGGAGATTGTATGCAATAATGTCGGATGGTTCACAGGGGTATTATGATGCAAGTAATGTCCTTCGCCCATCAAGGAACATTGTTAGGGTATGGACAAAAGTTATCGCTTCTAACGAAATGGTGAAAGACGCAGTGGAGAAATTTGGCCCCCTTTTCGAAAATCTCAATTACTCTATAGAATTGTGGGAGGTCAATTGTGCAGAGAAAAAACATTTATTGTTGCAAAGCGCTGCGTACGATAACGATGGGGGGACAATAATGATCTCTAAGAATGAAGAAGCGGAAAAAGGATGGAGATTTATCATTCAAAATTCCCGCGGCGATGATCTCTACAAAGCAGTGTGCAAATAAATCGGAAAGGGAGTGAACCCGATTACCCTTCACCGGCCAATGGGCCAAGAGAAGGGAGGGCGAATGAATGGGTGAGTATCAAAAAACTAATTATCCGGGCATTATGAAGTATGCTGGCAAGAAAGACCCGATCTATGTTATTGATTACTACGCAGGTGGAAAGCGACACCGCGAGAAGGTCGGCCCCCTATTGGGCGAGGCTCAAAAGCGGTAAGCCGATATGCGGGACGCGGCAGA
>Ga0335084_10003004_pt1 | contig 16401 bp, 17 predicted proteins | sample Lox_Sample_44_FD_206721 | JGI IMG/M metagenome (GOLD analysis project Ga0335084, IMG submission 206721) | Soil microbial communities from Loxahatchee National Wildlife Refuge, Florida, United States - Lox_Sample_4.4 | ecosystem: Environmental > Terrestrial > Soil > Wetlands | place: USA... | reverse complement strand
CGCTGTCCCATGGCGCAGCCTGCGACGCTCGCCCGAATGCGCGACGAAGCGCCGATCGCAATCGAACCCTCCGGCCGCGAGCGTGCGCGGGAAGAGCGGGACGGACGGTGACGCGCGGACGGGGATGCGGTGACGGCCGGCGGGACGGGTGACGCTGCACGGTTCAAACGCCTACGGAATGCCGGCTCGCGCCGGCGCCGTTGGAAGCCGGCCTTCCCGGCGCGCGTTCACCTCTCGCGCGGGATGGGAGGCGAGGCACCGGCCGGCGTTCACGCGTACTGAACGATGCAGCCGTTGAGATACGCGGACAAGTCCTCGGCCGACACCTGTGCGCTCTGCTCGATCCCGTGCTCCGACCAGTGGACCGTGCAGAACCGGCGCGGCTCGGAGTGCGGCCCGATGCGGCAGGCGCCGGCCGGAACGCGCCGGCTTGCACCGTCCGCGCCCACGACGAGCATCGCTCCGCCCGTGTATGCGAGCCGCGAGGTCACGTTCCCTCCTCCCGGTGCACTCGCCCCCACTGGCCCGCCGCCAGTACGAACACCGGACGCCACGCGAAGCGCGTCACGGTTGCCGCAAGCCGCTCTTTGGCGGCAAGGCACAGGCGCTGCCTCGCCTCCGGCGCCGTGGCGCCGGTCGTCTCGATGTCGATCCCGTCCGATTGCGCCGTCGCCACCGATTGAAGCGTGTGATCGACCGTTCCCGGCGTCAGCAGATGGGTGTGGGCACGGGCAATGTAGCGGCCGCGGTCGTCGCGGGAAACCGTGCCGGTGAGCGCGTAGCAACCGGCGGTGCCAGTGATTTTCTCGACCACTCGCATAGCGAACCCCTCGGGATGGTCGTCGGCCCGGGGTCGCCAATCGGGGGCGTGAGAGGGTAGGAAGTACCAGCGCCTCAGTGAAGCACTGACTATACGCTTTCGCCGGGGTCCTGCTCGCGGAGGACACCAGATCTAGGGCGCACACACACTCTGCAGACGGGCTGATCGGCCTCGATATATTTTCAGGTAAGGGAGACTCTGGAGAAGTGAGCGCGTATAGTGAAGAGAGGGCGGATGCTATCTGACGCCGAGAACACCCGGTGGCGACCCCAAGCTCGGGCCGAAGACAGTTATCCGCCCCCTGTCCTTCCGGTACGCACGCGTCGCCGAGCCGAGTTGCGGTCTTCGGCTCCAGAGCCCTCGATTCGTTTCCTGTAGTGCCGGCAGCGGCGGCGTCGCCGGGATTCCGTGGGGATGCGCCGTCCGCACGCCGGTCGTTCGCGCGACTGAGTCACAAAGCGAGAGAACACAATGACGACACAAGAGCCGGCAACCGAAGAGCAGATCCCGCTGGCAGCGGGGACAAAGGATCGATTGGACCGGATTAGCGCGCTCATGGGCGTGCCGTCCCTGACGATGGCATCACACGCGATAGAGCGTTGGGTGGCCGAACAGGAACGAACGCTGGCGTTGATCGAAGGCCTCGGGGGCCCCGCAGGCGCGGAGATGGGATCTCACCTGAGGGAAATGTTGCGCGTGGGCCTGTTCGCACGGCAGCAGACGATGGCCGGTGGACCGGAGCTCACCAAGGATGAGGTAGGCGCCATCGCCGAGCGGGAGAACCTGTCCACCACCGCTGCTGCCGGACTGGGCGGCGCCCTGCTGCAATCGAAAGAGGGGATCCGCGAGATCGAGCGCTTCATCCACGAAAACATCGAGAGTGCGAAAGCGCAGGGTCAATCCGAAAGGGCGACGGACCTCGAGGGCATCCTCGACCGCTTCAGGAGCGCGCAGCCGTTCTGAGCAGAGGTGGGTCGACCGGGGTGATCCCGGGCACGTCGTCTCCTCTCAAGCCAGCTGTTCGGCGGCCGCGGTCATCTCGGGGCCGAGGTAAGCCCGCACCGCCTCGTCGGCGACCAGGGCGCGCCAGCTCGATCTGCGCGCCACGCGGCCGCCAGCCACCAGCAGGAACTCGTCGGCCACTTCCTTGAGGATCTCGAGGTGGTAGCGCGCCGTCGGGTGCAGGCACACGAGCACCAGGCGCCCCTCGCGCCGCAGCCGCCGGAAGAAGTCGAGCATGAAGCCGATGTAGCCGTCGACGGTGTTGAACTGCGGCTCGTCGAAGAGGTGGACCAGCGGCCGCTCGGTCGGCGAAGGGGCAAGGAAGAGCGACGGGACGACCTTCCGGAAATGGCGCACCTGGTAGGACTGGTGGTAGTGGATCGCCAGGCGGTCGCGCTGGCGGTACTTCACGCGATGGATGTCGGTCCCCGCGACCAGCACGCGGCCCGCAGTCGGCGCGTTCGAGCCGGTCATGATCTCGAACAGCGTCGTTTTACCGGCGCCGTTCGGACCGATCACGCCGACGATCCCCGGCGATTCGAAGGCGAGGTCCGCTTCCAGCGTGAAGGTCGGCCGCCGCACCAGCAGGCCGCGGGTATAGACCTTCCTGACCTCTTCGACCTGCAGCAGGGTCATGTTCCCAAGAGCTTTCTGCGCAGGGCCACATCATCGCGGAGCTTCGCCGCCTCCCCGCTCCACGCGATGCGCCCGCGGTCGAGCACCGCAGCGCGGTCGGCCACCGACAGGGCCACCTCGGCGTTCTGCTCGACGACGAGCGAGGCCACGCCTTCGGCCTTCAGGCGGCGCACGGTGGCGAGCACATCCGCCACCACCTTGGGTGCCAGGCCCTGGCTCGGCTCGTCGAAGAGCACGAGCCCCGGGGAGCCGAGCAGCGCCCGCGAGATGGAGACGAACTGCATCTCGCCGCCCGAGAGGTTCTCGGCCTCGCGGTGCATCAGGTGCTCGAGCGCGGTGAAGATGCCGAACACGTCCTTCAGCGACCAGGCGCAGAAGCGCGTGCGCTTCGCGGCGATCTGCAGGTTCTTTGCTACGGTGAGCGTCGGGCAGAGGCGCCGGTCGTCTGGCACCCAGCCGATGCCGCGCTGTGCGATGCGATGCGTCGGCAGGCGCGTGATGTCGGCGCCGTCGAAGCGGATCGTGCCGCGCCGCGGCGGCGTCAGGCCCAGGATCGAGCGCAGCGTGGTGGTCTTGCCGGCGCCGTTGGGCCCGAGGAGCGCCAGCACCTCGCCCGCCGCCACGGCGAGCGAAACGCCGAAGAGCACCTGCGTCTGCCCGTAGGAAGTGTCGATATCGGTGACCTCGAGGATCATGCGAAGCGACCGAGGTTGGAGCGGCGCACCCACTCGTTCGCCTGCAGCTCGCGCGGCGTGCCGCGCGCCACCACCTGGCCCCAGTGGATCACCGAGATGCGGTCGGCGAGCGAGAAGAGGAAGTCCATCTCGTGCTCGATGGCGACGATGGTGAGCCTGGCCCGGATGCGGCGCACCAGCTCGAGCAGGCGCTGCTTGCCATCGCTCCCCAGGCCGGAGGTCGGCTCGTCGAGGCAGAGCACGCGCGGACGCTGCGCGAGCGCCACCGCAATCTCCAGCGCCCGGCGCTCGCCGTAGGGGAGCTGCTTCGCCGCCACCGCAGAGCGGTGGGCGAGGCCGACCTCGGCGAGCAACGCGTCGGCTTCCTCGGCGAGCGCCCGGTCGCCGGCGACCGCATGGCGCATGTCGAACCCGCGGGTGCGGAAGGCGGGCAGCGCGGTCATCACGTTGTCGCGCGCGGTGAACTCGTCGAAGAGGGTCATGATCTGGAACGACCGCGCCACGCCCTTGCGGGCGATCTGGTGCGGCGCGAGGCCGGTCAGGTCCTCGCCGCCGAGGCGGATGCGGCCGCGGCTCGGCTTCACCCGTCCCGTGAGCACGTTGAAGAACGTGGTCTTGCCGGCGCCGTTCGGGCCCATGATGCCGTGCAGCTCGCCCTCGGCGACCTCGAGGTCGATCGCCTCGAGCACCACGCGGTCGCCGAAGCGTACGTGCACGCCCTGGGCTTCGATCAGCGACGCCATCGCTTCATCCAGTCCTGCGCGAGGCCGGCGATGCCCTCGGGCTTGAACAGCACGACGGCCATGAAGACGAGGCCGAAGTAGAGCATCCACGAGAAGGTGAGCGCGCCGATCACGTCGCGCGAGACGAGGAACAGGACCACGCCGATCACCGGCCCCCAGAAGCTCACCAGCCCTCCGCCCACCAGCGTCATCATCACGATGAGGCCGGACTGGTTCACCGCCATCACGTCGGGGAAGGCCGAGCGCTGCGCCATGGCGAAGAGCGCGCCGGCGAGCCCCGACACCGCCGCCGAGATGATGAACGCGGCGAGCTTGTAGCGCCACACCGGGTAGCCGAGGTGCGCCGCGCGCGTCTCGCTCTGCCGGATCGCCGCGAGGACGCGCCCGAAAGGGGAATGCACCAGGCGCCACAGCGCCACGACCACCACCGCGAACACCGCCAGCACGAAATAGTAGAGCGCGACGTTGTCGCCCAGGTCGAACGCGGCGAAGCCGAAATCGGCCGGCGGCCGCGCGATCTTGAGCAGGCCGTCCTCGCCGCCGGTGATGCGGTAGGCCTTGATGGCGACGGTCCAGAAGATCTGGCCGAAGGCGATGGTCATGAACGCGTAGTAGATGCCGCGGCGGTGCGAGATGAAGAGCCCGACCAGCACGCCCGCGAGGCCCGCGGCGAGGATGGCGGTGCCGAGGCAGATCCAGAGGTTGCCCGAGAGGTTGAACTGCGCCAGGCCTAACGCGTACGCGCCCACCCCGAAGTAGGCGCCGTGGCCGAAGGAGATGAGCCCGGCGGTGCCGAGGAGCAGGTTGAAGGCGAGCGCAAAGATCGACCAGATCAGGATCTCGACGCCGAGGTACTCGTGCAACCCCGCGCGCTCGACCCACAGCGGGACACTGGCGAGGACGAGCCACAGCGCCACCATCGCCGGCGTCACGAGCCGCGCTTCGTTCATCAGGCTTCCAGCAGGCTCTTCTTGCCGAAGAGGCCGCGCGCGCGCACCGACACCACCGCGACCAGGAGGACGTAGATCGAGAGCAGCGACCACTCCGAGGCGTAGGCGCCGGTGAGGCCGATGGCGAGCCCGACGAGCAGCGCCGCCAGCACCGCGCCCCAGAAGCTCCCTACCCCGCCGAGCACGATGATCAGGAACGCGGGGATCACCGCGTCGACCCCCATGTGCGGCCGGATGCCCCACACCGGCGCGAGGACGATGCCGGCGAAAGCGGCGAGCATCGTGCCGAAGACGAACACGCCGAGGCGGAAGCGCGGGAGGTTGATGCCGAGCGCCCGCACCATCTCGCTGTCGTGCGCGCCGGCCTTGATCACCGCGCCGTAGGGCGTCTTCTCGATGAGGAGCCAGGTCAGCGCGATCACCGCCACCGCCAGGCCGGCGGCGTAGAAACGGTAGGTCGACCAGATGAGGCCCTGGAAGACGAACGCGCCGCTCATCTCCGGCGGCACCGGCAGCACGTGGTCGCGCGTGCCCCAGACGAGGCGGATGCCCTCCTCGATGACCATCGCCGCGCCGAAGGTGAGGAGCAGGCCGTAGAGCGGGTCCTTGCCGTAGGTGCGGCGCATGCAGAGCTCGACCGCGATGCCGAGCACGCCCACCACGCAGGGCGCGATGACGAGCGTCAGGGCATAGCGCCAGCCGGGCGCCAGCGCCAGCCACTGCGCGGCGAGCTCAGGCGGAAGCGGCGGCCGCGGCCCCAGGAACTGCAGCGCGACGTAGGCGCCCAGCGCGAACAGCGACCCGTGCGCCAGGTTGATCTGCTCCATCAGCCCGACGATCAGCGTGAAGCCGAGCGCGATCAGGGCGAAGAGCAGCCCCAGCATCAGGCCGTTGACGAGATGCGGGAGCAGGTCCAGCACGGACGCTAGGCATCGACCGTGCGCACCTGCTCATACGGGACGAGCTTGCATTTCCCCGGCGCGGCGTCGTCCTCGACCAGCTGGGGCTGCGTCCAGCTGATGATGTCGAAGTGGTCGGTGTTGTCCGCCGGCTTCGGGTTCTTGCGCGCGAGGTAGATCGTCTGGTTCACCTGGTGAGTGAGCGGATTGATGTACGCGTCGTAGTGCTGCATGCGGTCCGCGGCCGGCATCTTCAGGTTCTCGAGCACCTTGATGATGGCGATGTTGTTGGTGGAGCCGGCGCGCTCCATGGCCCGGAAGAGCTCCCGCGTCGCGATGTAGCCGTTGTACGACACGTTGCCCGGCACCGGGATCGCGCCGGGATCGCCCTTGGTCGCCGCTTGCCAGCGCTGCACGAAGTCGGCGACGCCCGGAAGGTTGAGCTTGTGGTACCAGGTCGTGCCGAACACGCCCGACAGGCTTTGCGGCGCGCCCCACACGTCGGGCCAGTCGGCCTGCGGCTCGATCCACGCCGGGCGGTCGCCGAGCTTGAGCTGCGCGACCTGCTCGCGCAGCGCCTTGTTGTCGTCGCCACCCATCGCGGTCGCCACCACGTCGGGCTTGATCTGCTGGATCTTGAGGAGATACGCGGTGAAGTCGCGGGTGTTCTGCGGCACCAGCATGTTCTCCGCGATGCGGCCGCCCGCCGCCTCGACCAGGGCCTTGGTGGACGCCGCGGTCGAATGGCCGTAGACGTAGTCGTTGGTGAGCAGCACCCAGTTCTTGCCGATGGACGTGACGGCGTTCCGCACCGAGGCCTTGATGAAGTTGGTGCCGTTGCCGTCCCAGACGAACTTGATGCGCGAACAGTTCTCGCCCGCCTCGCTCGGCGCCGAGGAATTGGTGTTGAGGTAGATCGTGCCGTACTTGTTCGCCACCTGGGTGATGGCGTTGGCCACCCCCGAGTGGAGCGCGCCGATCAGGATCGCGCAGTCCTCGCGCGTGATGAAGCGCTCGGCGACGCGCGTCGCGGTCGCGGGGTTCGACTCGGTGTCGGCGGTGATCCACTCGATCTTGCGGCCGAGGATTCCGCCCTTCGCGTTCTGCTCGTCGATCGCCATGCGGATGGCGCGGTGGTCGTCGCGACCGCTGTTGCCGAACTGCCCGCTCGCGTCGTTCGTGAGTCCGAGCTTGATCGGCTTGCCTTGCGCGTAAGCGTGGTTGTGCTTCCAGGGCCCGTAGAAGCTGGTGATGCCGGCGAGCGCGGCTCCCATCGCGGACGTTTGGATGAAACGGCGACGCGTTATGGTCATTTTGTGCCCCCTCCTCAGAGAACGGCGGCTAGCTTAGCTCAGGGGCGGGGCGGCGTCACCCGGATGGCTCCCGCGCCTCTCGCCAGCTCGCGCTCTTCGAGCTGCAAGCGACGGAAGCGCGGGTGGTCGAGATGCTCGCGACCGAGCTCAGGACGCGGCTCGCGAAGGGCGTGGACGAGAAGCGGATTGGGTTCGTGTGACGGAGGCCCGGGGGCTCATCGCCTGAGCCATTCCCCTCCGCACAATGCCCGGCATCATGTTCCGATCCGGGCGCCGCGGACCTATACTTGCGCGAGCGACTGCAGCCCATTCCTCGAGACCGTCATGCACGCAGACCCCATCGCCCAGGCCGACCCGGCCGTGCTTCGCGAAGAGCTCGTCCGCCGCTGGAACGAGCGCCCGTACGTCGAGGACGATCCCAACTGTTACGAGCTCAACGAGTTCGGGGAGTGGATCGTGACCCCCCGGCCGACCCACGAGCACCAGGAGGTCGCTGCCGAGATCGTGATCCAGCTCGTTCGCCAGCTCGGCCCACGCGCGGTAACCGAAGTCTCGGTCTACACCGACCGCGGTATCCGGGCGCCGGACGTAGTCTGGATGCCGGCCACCCGCTGGCTCGAGGCGAAGGGCCAGAACCCGCTCGCCTTCGTCCCCGACGTCTGTGTGGAAGTCCTGTCCCCGAGCAACACCCGCCGGGAGATCCTGATGAAGGTCGGCGCGTATCTGCGCGGCGGCGCCCGCGAAGCGATCGTCGTCGGCCTGAATGGCGAGGTCGAGTTCTTCGGTCTTGGCGGCAAGCTCGAGGCGAGCGCGCTCGGGATCCGGCTCGAGCTGCCGGCCGAGCTGTTCTAGTTCCGTTCTTCGGCGCGGTGGACTTGCCGCGCGCTCGTCTCGACGCGCTCGAAACTACGCGCAGATCTATCTGCTGACGATCTACGGAAAGAGCGATCGATCGGACATCGACAAAGCGACCTTGCATCGGATCGCCGGCAAGCCGGAGCTTTTGAGATGAGCAAGCGCGACATCGGAAGGGAGATCCTCGCCGGCCTCGACGAGATCGCAGCCTGGAGACGGGGCGAGCTGAAGCTGAAGACCAGGAAGCTCAAACTGCCCAGGGCGACCGATGTGCCGGCGATCCGAGCCCGGCTCGGGCTTTCGCAGGAGGCCTTTGCCACCTTGCATGGGAGTGAGCGTAAGCACGCTGCGGAACTGGGAACAGGGTCGTCGCGAGCCGCAGGGCCCCGCTCGGGCGCTGCTCCTGATCGCGGACCGGAAGCCGCGGGCTTTTCTCGAGGCCGTCCAGCTCGCGCGCAAGGAGCGGCGCGCCGCGTAGTCGCCTGCGACGCAAACGACAGCGGCGGACCTTCCTCGAACCACCACCCTAGCCCGCCCGCTTCACGAGCACGGGCGTGGTCGACCCGACCACCGCCGTCCGCAGCCGCACCAGTCGCCCGCGCAACTCCGCTAGCTGCGCGAGGAACGCGTCCCGCTGCTCGGGCGTGGCGCGCTCGAGCAGCGCCAGCGCGACCTGCGTCTGAGCCTCGAGCTGCGTGAGCAGCATCTGCGTGATCCGGTCGATCTTCGCCACCGTGCCGCCGTCGAGGGTCGTCTTGCGAAGGAAGGGTTTCAGGGCGCGGCTCCGGAAAGGTTCGTAACGGAGCCCGATTCTCGGCGTAGGGGTAGCTCATTGAACGAGCCACTCCCCCGCTCGACTGTCAACGAGTGTTAAAGACCCGACGGGCCGATCGATCAGTCGAATCCCGTCTGCCGGAGTTTCTTCACGCACGCGTCGGCGAATGCACGAACGGTAGGCGAAAGAATCCGCGAATGCGGATATAGGAACTGCACCGGCAGCGGGTCGGTCTCGAAATCCTCGAGCACGTACTTCAGCTTCCCCGCCCGCATGAGCGGCGCGACCATGTACGAGAGGAACGAGCCGAGGCCAAGGCCGCTTGCGCAGGCCTCGATGGCAGCGTCGGCCTGATTGCAGGTCAGCACGCTGGTAATGGCGACGTTGCGGGGACTCGATCGGAAGGTCCACTCGGCGCGCGGCGCGAGCCCGGTGAAACGCACACAGCGATGTGTGCGGAGGTCTTCCGGCCGGCGCGGCGTGCCGTGACTGCGCAGATACGCGGGGCTCGCGCAGACGACGCGCCGCACCTTGCCGAGCGGGATCGCGACCAGAGAAGAATCGCCGAGGTGGCCGATGCGGACGGCGGCATCCAGGCCTTCCTCGACCAGGTTCACCACCCGATCGAGGAACAGGAGGTCGGCAGTAACCTCGGGGTGGCGCTGGACGAACTCGTTCACGATCGGGGCGACGTAGCGCCGGCCGAAGAGCACCGACGCGGTCACCGCCAGCTTTCCCTGAGGCGCGGTCCGGCGGGAGTGCAGCGTCGCCTCCGCCTCCTGCACCTGCCCGAGAATCGCGCGGCAGTGCTCGAGGTACTGCCGCCCCTCGTCGGTGAGATGGATCCGGCGCGTCGTGCGGTTGAGGAGCGTCACGCCCAGCTCGCGCTCGAGTGACGCGAGCGTCCTCACCATCGAGGGCAGCGAGACGCCGAGGTCCGCCGCCGCCGCCGTGAGGCTCCCCCGGTCGACGATGCGCACGAAGCTCGCGATGGCCTGAAGCTTGTCCACGCTATCCTCATTGCTGCATTTTCTGAAGCAGTCTAATACAGGCGCCTCTATTTATTCCGGCTCGAGAACGAATCAGACTGACTGACCGGGATGTCCGGCGTATTCCAAATCGGAGAGTCCCAGCCATGAACATCCGTTCGAGTCAGATCGCGCTATCCCTTCCCTTATTGACCGCCATGCTCCTCGGACAGAACGTAGTCGCCCAGACACCATCGAGCGCGAACCTGAGCGAGGCCGAAGCGAAGATGTTCGCGGCGAGCGCGGGTTACGAGAATTTCATGGGCCGGTGGAGCCGCCGCCTGGCGCCGGCGTACGTCGCGTTCGCCGGCGTGAAGAACGGCGATCGCGTCCTCGACGTCGGCACCGGGACCGGAGCGCTCGCGGCCGCGCTGGAGGCGGCCACGACTTCGAGCGAGGTCACCGGCATCGATCCGTCCGAGGCTTTCATCGGCGCGGCGAGGAAGAACGCGAAGTCGGCCCGCATGCGCTTCGAGGTCGGCGACGCCCAGGCGCTGCAGTTCAAGGATGCATCGTTCGACCAGACGATGGCCCTCCTGGTGATGAATTTCGTCCCGGACCACACCAAGGCGATCGGCGAGATGCGCCGGGTGACGCGTCCGCAAGGCGTGGTCAGCGCCTGCGTCTGGGACTACGACGCCGGCATGCAGATGCTCCGATTCTTCTGGGACGAAGTGGTCGTGCTGGACCCGGCGATGGCACCGAAGGACGAGCGCAACATGAAGCTTTCCCGCGCGGGGCAGCTCGGCGAGCTGTGGAAGAAAGCCGGACTGGTCAACGTCCAGGAGAAGCCCGTGGTGATCGAGCAGCCCTTCGCATCGTTCGAGGACTACTGGGGCGCGTTCAAGCGGGGCGCCGGCCCGGGCGGCGCCTACGTGGTGTCACTCAGCGACGAACGCCGCCGCGAGCTCGAGGCACGGATGCGAAAGCGCCTCCTCGGGGATCGTCCGGACGGACCGTTCGTCCTGAAGGCGCAGGCCTGGTGCGTGCGGGGTGAAGTGCCGAAGGCCGGCTGAAGGATTCCTTCGCGCGGTTTTCTCTACTCTTCGAGCATCTTCATCGCCTGCACTACGCTCTTCTTCATGCGGTTGAACGAGCCGGCCAGCACGCCGATCTCGTCCCTGGCGCGCGCATCGAAGTCGGGCACGTCCATGCTGCCCAGGCTCACCTCGTCGGCGAGCCTGGAGAGCCTGGTGACCGGCCGGATCACCATCGCGAACAGCATCAGGTTCAGCGCAATGCCGATGAACAGGAACACGCCGGCGAGCGACAGCATGAAGGTCCGGTACGCCGCGGTCGCACGCCGGGTCGCCACCTCCGTCGGTACCGAGACCACTTGCGCGCCGATGATCTCGTTCAGCTGCCAGCCGAATCCGTTCGCCGGACCATAGCGTTCGACCAGCGTTTTCGGCGCGGCCTCCACGGTGCTGTGGCAGACCAGGCACCCGGGATCCTTGATCTGGATCGGGCGCGCGATGTAGAGCGAGCGGCCGGTCGGCGTATCGCGCTCGCCGATGATCTCGCCCCGGTCGTGGCTGCCGCGGAACTGGTTGACGATGTCCGTCTCCCAGTCGACCGCGCGGTTGCGGGGATTGGTCGGGTTGAGCGCCGCCTCCTTGTAGGCGTAGTCGCTGAACTTCTTGCGCAGGCCGCTCAGGACCTCGGCGGCCGAGTAGGCCGGTATCGACTGCGGCAGGAAGGCGTATTTCATCTGCGTCTCGAGCAACGGCCCGACCTGGCCCGCCGTGTACGCTCGCGTCGCGAGCGCGGTCTCCATCACCAGCCGCGCGTTTTGCAGGATCTCTTCGCGGGCGTTCTCCTGTAGCAGCTGATTGGACGTGTACCCGGCGACGCCGAGCCCGATCAGAAAGATCGCGACGAACACCAGGTTGAACTTGAGGATCAGTCTCATCGTTTCCTCCTGCGGCCTGCGTCGGCCCGCGGTAGCTCGGGATTGTTCTGCGCACGGCGCGCGCGGGACATCGGACAAACGGGCGTGCCCGGCCCGCGGCAAGGCGTTCGCGGCATCGCCGGCCTGGCCGCAGTCAGATTGCAAGTGGCTGTTCCTCCTGGAAGATCTACCCGGTGCGCTACACTTGACCGGGTGGAAAGGGCTAGCCCAAGAGGGCCGGATTGAAGCTCCTGGTCGTCGACGATCACCCGCTGATGCGCGAGGCGGTGCAAGGCGTGGTCGCGCGGCTCGAACCGGGAGCGACCGTGCTCGCAGCCGCCGACTCGGAGCGGGGGTTCGCAATCGCCGACGCCGAGCCCGATCTCGACCTCGTGCTCCTCGATCTGAATATCCCCGGCCTCGCCGGGATCCCCGCGTTGAAGGCGTGGCGGCGCCGCTACCCCGATGTGCCGGTGGTGGTGCTGTCGAGCGCGGACGACCGTCCGACCGTGCTCGCGGCGATCGCCGCCGGCGCGGCGGGCTTCATCCCGAAGTCGTCGCCGAACGAGGTACTGCTCGGCGCACTGCGACTCGTGCTCGCGGGCGGCAAGTACCTGCCGCCCGAGGCGCTGGCGCCGCTTGCGGGATCGGGCGCGCGCGGTGCACGCGCGGCGACGGAGCGGGCCCTCTCGCTCGAGACGCTCGGCCTGACCGATCGCCAAGCGCAGGTGCTGAAGCTCCTCGCTGCAGGCAAGTCGAACAAGCTGATCTGCCGCGAGCTCGATCTCGCCGAGCGTACGGTAAAGGCGCACATCTCGGCGGTGTTCCGCGCGCTGGGCGTCACCACGCGCACGCAGGCGGCCCTCGCTGCAGCCAAGCTCGGGCTGGGTGCCGCCGACGAGGCGAAGCCGTCCTAGCCCGGGACGCGCTCGCGCAGGAGCTGCTCGACGAGCGCGCGCAGCTTCGCCGGTCGCACCGGCTTGTGCAGCAGGGGATAGCCGTGGGCGTGCGCGTCCGCGATGCGCTCGGGGGACGCATCGGCGGTGACGATGATCCCCTGCAGGCCCGCGCCCCAGCGGGCCTTTAGCCGGTCGAGGATGTCGAAGCCGCTCCCGTCTTCGCCGAGGTGCAGGTCGCACAGCACGAGATCCGGCGACGCGCGGCCGGCGGCAATCGCTTCCGTGCCGCTGGCCGCGGTCTCGACGCTGCAGCCCCAGCGCTGGAGCAGACCGTCGAGCGCCGCACGCACGTCGGGCTCGTCGTCGACGACCAGCACGCGCAGGCCCGCGAGCTCCATGCCCGTCTCGGGCGCGGCCGACGCGGGCTCGCCGGGGCGCGGCGGGACGATCGGCACGCGCACGCCGAACACCGAGCCGTGCCCGACCTGCGACTTCACGGTGATCGCATGGCCGAGCAGCCGCGCGACGCGGTCGACGATCGCGAGCCCGAGCCCCAGGCCCTGCGCCCGGTCGCGTTGCGGGCTGCCCGCCTGATAGAACTCCTCGAAGATGCGCGCCTGGTCGGCGGCGGCGATGCCGATGCCGGAGTCGGCGACGACGATCTCCGCCTGCGCGCCGTGCCGGCGGCAGCCGACGACGATGCCGCCCTCGCGCGTATAGCGGACCGCGTTCGCGACGAGGTTGAGCAGGATCCGGCCGAGGAGCGTCGGGTCGCTCTCGGTCCAGAGCGACGTCGGCACGACGCGGAAGCGCAGCCCTTTCTCCTCGGCGGCCGGCCCGAGCTCGTCGGCGAGCCGCTCGAGGACCGGCTGCAGCGGGAAGGTCTGCTTCTCCGCTGCGATCGCGCCGGCGTCGAGCTTCGAGATGTCGAGCAGCGCGTCGAGCAGGTCCTCAAGGGCGGCGACCGAGCGGTCGATGCGCCGCGCGAGCGCCGCGAGCTCCGGCGCGTGCGCGGTCTCGCGCAGCTCCCCGACGGTGAGGGCGAGCGCATGCATCGGCTGGCGGAGATCGTGGCTCGCGGCGGCGAGGAACCGCGTCTTCGCCTCGTTCGCCAGCGCGAGCTGCCCGGTGCGCTCCGCGATACGGGCCTCGAGCGTCGCGTAGGACTCCTCGAGCCGTTCGGCCATGCGGTTGAACTGCGCGCCGAGCGCATCGAGCTCGTCGCCCGTGCCGATGTGGATCCGCTCGCCGAGCTGCCCGGCACCGATGCGGTCCGCGCCTTCGCCGAGCGCCCGGATCGGCCGCACCATGCGCCGCGCGAGGAAGTAGCTCGCGGCGAGCGCGCCGAGAAGGCCGAGCGCACCGAGAAGCGTCGTGCGGGCCACCCCGGCGTACACCGGCGCGAGCGCCTCGCCCGCCGGCAGCTCGGCGAACGCGGTCCAGCCGAAGCGCGCGATCGGTACACCTACCGCGAGGACCGCCGCGCCGGCGAGGTTGCGCGACTCGATCCGCGCCGCCGGGACCCGCGCGATCGCGTCGCTCACGTGCGGAAGCTGCGAGAGATCGGTGCGTGCGAGCACGAGGCCGGGGTCGGGGTGCGACACGAGCTGTCCGCGCGAATCGACCACGTAGGCGAGCCCGTTCTCGCCGATCCGCGCGCTCGCCACGACCTCTCCAACGAACTTGAGGTTCACCTCCGCGATGAGCACGCCGGCCCCCGGCGCGGCGCTGCCGACCGCGAGCGACAGGAACGGCTCGCCCGCGCCCCGGAAATAGACCGGGCTCGCGTGGATGCCGTCGCCGCGCGCGGCGATGAAGCGGGCATCGGCCGAGAAATCGGCGCCGCTCGCCGCCGCGTCGGGCGCGACGCGCGAAACGAAGAGCCGCTCCCGGCCCGCCGGATCGATCCAGCGCAGCTCGGTGACCTGCGGCAGGCGCCGCAGGAGGGCGACCATCTCGTCCCGGCGGTCCGCGGGCTCTGCACCCGACTGCGCCGCGGTCGCAAGCTCCCACGCGAGCGGCTCCTCGATCCCCCAGAAGAAGCTCGCGATGTGGATCGCGACCCGGCCGGCCTTCTCGCGGAGCAGCACGCCTTGCGCCGCTTCGGCGTCCCGATAGGCGAAGTAGCCGGTGACGGCGCCGACCGCGACCAGCACGGCGGTCACCAGGGCCGCGGAGTACGCGGCGTATTTCCAGAGGAGCGTCCGCTGTCGCGGCATTCTTGGGTGCGGCCCCTCGACCGGAGGGGCGGCGCTGGGTGGTCCTGGATTCGGCTCTAGTCGATCCTAACGCAACTCTTTGATACTCGGCCCGCCCTCACCCGGGAGGGACTTCAGGCACGGCTCCTGGAAAGCTCTCGACGGAGCCCGATTCTCGGCCGGAGGGACTGTCAACGAGCGTGAAAGACGCGTTCGTCAGTACGCAAACTTCCAGGCGAGCTCGAGCACGGCGTAACCAGCCGTCAGGGCGAAGGTCCCGAGCATTCCGGCGACCAGCAACACGACGGCGTTCTCACATACGAACTGCACCATGGTCTCTCCCGCGCGCGGGGAAGTTCGCGCGCACGCGGGGCAATTCTCGACGGCACACAGGCTCAGGGGATGAGCCTCAATCGATCACGACTGTGAACGAAGGTAACGGTCCTTGCGCGCGAGCCTGGCCCCAGGGGTCCGTAGTGCGGCCTTCGAAGACGGACACCGCGGCAAGATCGCCCCGGATCAAGCGCCCTCATCGACCCGATGAGCCGGTCGCCCGCGGAGACTACAATGCGCCCGCCCCGGAGAAGACGACGCGCATGAACGACGGACATGCCCGACCAACAAGGACCAGTAAGGCGATGTGGCTCGCCGAACTGGCCGTTGTCGTATCCATCATCGTCTTCCTCGTCGCACCCACCGTCTTCGCGGCCGATACGTCTTCCGGCAACGCTATACCGGTGCGCCTGCAGCTCAAGTGGCGTCACCAGTTCCAGTTCGCCGGCTTCTACACGGCACTCGAGAAGGGCTATTACCGAGAGGCCGGCTTCGTCGTGACCATCATTCCGGCAACCCCCGGCACCGATCCTGTCGAGACCGTTCTAAAGGGCGGAGCCGACTTCGGCGTCGCCTCCTCGGAACTGGTGTTGCGCTACGCCAAAGGCGACCCGGTTGTCGTGCTTGCCTCCGTCTTCCAGCACTCGCCGCTCACTTTGTTCGTGCGCCGCGACGCCGGCATCAATACCGTGCGTGACCTCGCGGGCCACAAGGTGGCGCTCGCGTCGTGGGAAACCGAAATCTTTGCGTACCTGCAGCGCGAGCAGGTGCCGGTCGACCGGCTGCAACTCGTGCAGCATGACTACAGCGTGGACACCCTGCTGCAGGGACGTGTCGACGCGCTCGCAGGCTACGAGACCGACGAGAGCTACTACCTGCAGCAATCGGGCGGGCGATACAGCCAGTTCACGCCTCGTTCCAGCGGCGTGGACTTTTACGGCGACACGCTGTTCACCACCCGTGCAATGGTGGCGAGGCACCCGGAGCGGGTCGAGGCGTTCCGCGCGGCGAGCCTGCGCGGCTGGGAGTACGCCCTCGAGCATCAGGAGGAGATCTCTGCACTCATTCACGCGAAGTACGCGCCCGACCTTCCGGTGGAAAAACTGCGCTTTGAGGCCGAACACATGTTGCCACTGGTGCGCTCGGATCTGGTGGAGCTCGGCCACACGCACGCCGGCCGCTGGCAGCACATCTTTGACGTGTACCGCGAGCTCGGCCTTGCACCGGGAGGCGCCGACATCGACGTCCGCGGACTGATCTACCAACCCCCGCAGCCGACCGACTTGCGCTGGGCGCTGTGGGTGCTTGCAGCCGGCGCCTTCATCTTGGCGGTGGTCACCTGGATTGCACGTCGCTTCTATCGC
>Ga0335084_10003003_pt1 | contig 16403 bp, 14 predicted proteins | sample Lox_Sample_44_FD_206721 | JGI IMG/M metagenome (GOLD analysis project Ga0335084, IMG submission 206721) | Soil microbial communities from Loxahatchee National Wildlife Refuge, Florida, United States - Lox_Sample_4.4 | ecosystem: Environmental > Terrestrial > Soil > Wetlands | place: USA... | reverse complement strand
TCGCGATGCACTCGGAGAGATCACGGAATACGTCGCGATCCAAACCGATGTGACCGAACGCAAGCGGCGCGAGCTCGAGACCGCACAGCTCCTGCAGCGCTTGGGCGAGGCGCAGCGCATCGCCAAACTTGGCTACGTCGAACACGATCTCGCGACCGGCACGCTGCACTGCTCCGCCGAGATCGACCGCCTCGTCGAGGGCCGGTGCAGCTCAAACCATACGAGTTACGAAGACCTGTTGGCCCGGACGCATCCCGACGACGTCGAGCTTGTGCGCCGGCACTACGATCAAGCTGTCAACGAAGGCGCGCCGTACGACCTGGAGCACCGAATCGTCAGCCGCAGCGGGCGCGTCAAATGGGTGCACGTCGCTGGCGAGCTCGATGGCTGGCACGACGGCATGCCCGCGGTCTTCCGGCTCGTGGTGCAAGACGTCACGCTACGCAAGGAGGCGCAGCAGCTCACCCGTGAGAAGGAGTTGCTCGAGCAGACCTCGCACGCCCAGGTCGAGGTGCTCGCGCGCATCAGCCATGACCTTCGCACGCCGTTGCACGCCATACACGGCTTCGCCGAGATGATCGAGCGGCAGGATGCCGGCCGGCTGTCAGAGCGGTCCGGCGCGCACCTGCGCCACATCCGGGACTCGGCTCGCCATCTGCTGGCACTCATCAACGACATCCTCGACCTGACCAGCCTTCGCCAGCGCCGCTTGGCGTTTCGGATTGAGCCGGTCGATCTCATCGGCACCGTGCGCGAGGTCGTGGCGCTGCTCGAGCCGTTGACTGCGGCGCGCGGCGTCAACGTCGAGGTCGTCGAGCCGGCATCGCCCGTCGCGGCGCTCGCCGACCGACAGCGTCTCGTGCAGGTGCTGGTGAACCTGATCGGCAACGCGATCAAGTACAACCGCATGGGCGGCAACGTGGCCGTACGCGTGCGAAGGCGGGGCGAACGGCAGGTCGTGGCCGAGGTGCAAGACGACGGCATCGGAATCGCAGCGGAGCACTTGAGGCGGCTGTTCGAGCCGTTCTACCGCGTCCCGGGCGCCGAGGGCACGGGCGCGGAGGGCAGCGGGCTGGGCCTGGCCATCGCCAAGACTCTGGCGCAGGGCATGCGCGGCGACATCACCGTCGATAGCGCGGTCGATCGAGGCTCGACCTTCGCGCTGACACTTCCCCCTGCGCGCACGGCCGAGGTGGCGGCGAACGAGTGCCGGCACACTTCGCCGCCGGCCCGGGCACCGGGCTGCGGCGCGATCCTCTACATCGAGGACAGCGACGTGAACTGCTTGTTGGTCGAAGGCTACCTTTGCGCCCGGCCGGGCACAAAGCTGATTTGCCGCTCGAGCGGCGTGGAAGGCTTGGAGGCGGCGCGCACGCTGCATCCAGACCTGATCCTGGTCGACATGCACTTGCCGGACATGAACGGGACGGAGGTCATGCGGCGGGTGCTCGCGGACCCGGAGCTTCGCCGCACACCGTGTATCGCGTTCTCGGCCGACGCGAGCGAAGCCGCGGTCGAAGCAGCGATCGTTGCCGGTTTTCGCGAATACCTGCACAAACCGATCGAGACAGCCGACTTTCTGGCGACGATCGATCGGCTACTCGAGGCGCAGGCGTTGGCGACGCGCTTCTGATCCGCGCACGCGGTGTTGCGGGACGTGCGCGGTGCCGTTGTCCGGTTTTCCTGACAACAGTCCATGCAAGCCGCGCCGAAAAGCCAGGGACACTCAGCAACGAAGGAGAGTCCCGATGAAGATGCAATCGATCGTACACAGCGCACTGCTCGCCGCTTCGTGCGCCTGCGCCATCAGCGCCTGGGCTGCCAACGCCACGGCTACCGAGGCCATCGCGATGGTCGGGAAGGGCGTCGCGTTCATCAAGTCCAATGGCAAGGACAAGGGCTTTGCCGAGATCAGCAACAAGCAGGGCCAGTTCGTCGACCGCGACCTCTACCTCACCGTCTACGGCCTTGACGGCGTAGTGCGCGCACACGGCGCGAACGAAAAGATGATCGGCAAGAACCTGATCGAGCTGAAGGACATCGACGGCAAGGCCTTCGTGCGCGAGCGCCTCGAGTTGGCGCAGTCCAAACGCTCGTTCTGGCAGGACTACAAGTTCACCAACCCGGTGAGCAAGAAGATCGAGCCCAAGGCCATGTACTGCGAGCGACTGGACGACGTCGTGATCTGCGGCGGCATCTACAAGTGACGCGATGAAGCTGCGCACCAAGCTGATGGTTTCGCCGGTCCTCGCCGGTGCGATGCTCGTCGGCGCGATCGCGTCGTCGCTATGGGTGCTGGGCGCCTTCAAGGAGCGCAGCGCGGTCAGCCATGGCGCCGTCCTCCAAGCGTATTCGCGCGTCGCAGACGAGCGTGCGCAGCTCGGTGAACTGCACGCGCGGCTTTACCGCACGATCACGATCATTGGGTCGATGGACGACGCGGCCGTCACCGCGATGCGGCAGCGCCAGGCGAAGGCACTCGACGAGATGCTCGCGGCGGTCGGGCGGCGGCAGGCCGAAGCGGCAGGCGACGAGCCGCTGCGCTCTGCGCTCGTGCGTTATGGCGGCGAGTTGCACAAGTACCGCAAGGCGGCCGACGACGCGATCGACCTTTCGACGGTCGACGCGAACACGGGCGCGGCGGCGCTGCAGACGGCCGACAGCGACTTTGCGGCGATGAGTCGCACGCTCGGAGACGTGATCGAGCGCGTCCGCGCGCGCGGCGCCGCCGAGGTGGCGGTGCTCGACGTGTCCGCGCGCCGCGCCTCGCTGCTGATCGCCGCGCTGGGCGCCGTGGCGCTTGCGCTGTCGATCGGCATCGCTTGGGCCACGCAGCGGCGCGTCGCAGCGCAGCTCGCGGCCGCATCGCGGGCTGCCGAGCGGGTCGCGCAGGGCCGGCTGGACGAGCAGCCGCGCAGCGATGCGAACGACGAGGTCGGCGACCTCGTGCGCACCCTGGGCACGATGGTGGAGCGACTGCGGCACTCGATCCACAGCGTGCGCAGCGCAGCCGAGTCGATCGGCGTCGCGTCGAATGAGATCGCACAGGGAAACGCCGACCTGTCTGTGCGCACAGAGCAGGCCGCGTCGAACCTGCAGGAAACCGCCAGCTCGATGGAGCAAATCACCGGCACCGTGAAGCAGTCGGCCGACTCGGCATTGACCGCAAACCAGCTCGCCGGCTCTGCACGCGAGGTCGCACAGCGCGGCGGCAATGTCGTCTCGGAAGTGGTCTCGACGATGGCCGAGATCAATGCCAGCTCGCGACGGATCGCCGAGATCGTCGGCGTAATCGATGGCTTGGCGTTCCAGACCAACTTGCTGGCGCTGAACGCCGCGGTCGAGGCAGCGCGTGCCGGCGCGCAAGGACGCGGCTTCGCGGTCGTGGCCGGGGAGGTGCGCACGCTTGCGCAGCGCTCGGCGCAGGCGGCCCGGGAGATCAAGATGCTGATCGACACCTCGGTCGAACGCGTCGAGACCGGGGCTAGGCTCGTCGGCGAGGCCGGCGCGACGATGAATGAAATCGTCGTTTCAGTCCAGCGGGTAACGGAAGTCATTGGCGAGATCACCGCCGCCGCCGCCGAGCAGAGCTGCGGCATCGGCCAAGTGAACGTCGCAGTGGCGCACTTAGACGAGATGACGCAGCAGAACGCGGCGCTGGCCGAAGAATCGACGGCCGCGGCCGAGAGCCTGCGCCAACAGGCGGTGGTACTGACTGCGGCGGTGGCGGCGTTCCGGCTCGAGGCGGCCTGAGGCGTTTGAGCTCTTCTGATGGACACCGCTTTCGGCCGGCTTCAACTTTCTCGCGCCAAAATTGCCGAAGGACGTGTGATGGCCGCGCTGTCTCCGGCATCGGATCCGTCGTCATGAGCCGAACCGCCGAAACCATCAGGGTCGACCGCGCGGAGCGCCTGTTGCAACGCTTGCCTGGACCAAGGCTCATCGGACGGTGGCACGTGTCGCTGATCGGATCGGTCGCCGCCGCGGCGATCGGGTTCGCGAGCGGGTGGAACTGGAGCTTCTGGAGCGCCTTGGCGGCACTGATGATTGCGGGCGCGTCGGTCGCGGCGGATCGCCATCGTGCGCGACAGCAGGACGCGGCACGTGGCGCCGCGGCGACCTTCGTCGACGGAACCGAGCGGCTCGGCCGCGACCTGCTGCCGGTCTGGAGTGCCCACATCGAGAGCTCGCGCGCGCAGATGGAGCAGGCCGTCTCCGCGTTGACGCAACGCTTCGGCGCCATCGTCGAGAGGCTGGAGCAGACGCTGAAGGCGTCGGTGCAGGATGGCAATGAAGGCGTGGCCGCTGTGTTTGAGCAGAGCGGGCGAGAGCTGCGCAGCGTGCTCGAGTCGCTGCGCGCTGCGATGGCGAGCAACGGCGAATTGCACGCCGAGGTTCAGGGCCTGAGCCGCTTCGTCGATGAGCTGCAGCACATGGCGGCCGAGGTCGCGAACATTGCCGCCCAGACCAACATTCTCGCCATCAACGCCGCCATCGAGGCGGCACACGCCGGCGACAGCGGGCGCGGCTTCGCCGTGCTGGCGCAGGAGGTGCGCAAGCTGTCGTCGATGTCGGGCGAGACCGGCAGGCGGATGACCGAGAAGGTCAAGGTGATCTCGGCGGCTATCAAGACCGCACGCCATACCGCGCAAGAGTCGGCGGAGCGCGAGGCGGCCTCGGCCGTCGCGGCCGAGGCCACGATCCACGGTGTGCTCGGCCGGCTGCAGGGCGTCACCGCCTCGATCGAGGGCTCCGCGGAGGTCCTCAAGCGCGAAAGCGTCGGCATCCAATCCGAGGTCGTCGAGGCCCTGGTGCAACTGCAGTTCCAGGATCGCGTGAGCCAGCGCATGACGCATGTGCGCCAGAGCATCGAACGGCTGCCCATGCTGCTCGCGGAGAGTCGGCAGCACTTCGAGCGCGACGCCGCCCTAAAAGCGGTGGACGCCGCGGCGCTGCTGCGCGAGCTCGAGGGCAGCTACGCGATGGCCGACGAGCGCGCCACGCACACCGAGCGCGCTGCCAGCAGCGACGCCGCAGCCCCGGCAGCGGCCGCCGCTGCAGTGACGTTCTTCTGACCCAGCATCCCCGAGGACAGGCAACACCATGGCCAAGACCATCATGATCGTCGACGACTCCGCCTCCCTGCGACAGGTGGTTGGCATCGCCTTGCGCGGCGCTGGTTACGACGTGCTCGAAGGCTGCGACGGAGCCGACGCGCTGAGGAAGCTCACCGGCCAGAAGGTTCACCTCATCATCAGCGACGTCAACATGCCGAACATGGACGGTATCAGCCTCGTGAAGGCGATCAAGGAGCTGCCGGCCTACAAGTTCACCCCGATCGTGATGCTGACCACCGAGTCGCAGGAGGCCAAGAAGAAAGAGGGCCAGGCGGCGGGTGCCAAGGCCTGGATGCTCAAGCCGTTCCAGCCGCCGCAGTTGCTGAGCGTGGTGCAGAAGCTGGTGCTCGCCTGATTGGCAACGCTGCATGACCCCCAAACAGAAGGAAGCGCGATGAACCCCGAGCAGTCGAGCGCCACGCTGTGTGTCGAAGGCGAGCTGACGATCTACCGTGCCGCCGAGCTGTGCGCGAGTCTGAAGGCCGCCCTGACCGGCGCGGCCGCAGGCGGCGTTCTCGAGCTGAACCTCGCCGGCGTGACCGAAATGGACAGCGCCGGCGTGCAGCTGCTGATGGCGGCCGTGAAGAGCGCCCGCGCAGCGCAATCCGAGCTGCGCCTGGTGGCGCACAGCCCGGCCGTGCTCGAGGTGTTCGAGACGCTGGATCTCTCTGCGCACTTCGGCGCCGCAGGGCCCGCGGGGCGCTGAGCGCCGGCTGCAACTCCCACCGAAGGATGGAACGAGCATGAATCTGGATCAAGCGCTGCAGACCTTCCTCGTCGAGGGCCGCGAACTGCTCGACGAGATGGAGACCGCGCTGCTGCGCGTCGCCGACGAAGGCAGCCCGGCCGAGAGCATCCACGCGATCTTCCGCGCCGCGCACACAATCAAGGGCTCGGCGGGCCTGTTCGGCCTCGACGACGTGGTGTCGTTCACCCATGTGGTGGAGAGCGTGCTCGACGAGGTGCGCGACGGCGCAGTCGTGCTCGGCGAGCCGCTGGTGGAGCTGCTGCTTGCCTGCGTCGACCACATCGGCGCGCTGCTCGATGCGGTCGACGCGCGAGCCGACGCGCTCGATCCGCAGGTGGCAGGCAACGGCGCCGCGCTGCTCGCGCGCCTGCGGCAGCATCAGACCGCCAAGGCCGGGGCCACGCCGCCCGTGGCGGTCGCGCCCGCACGCCCCGACGACGGCGCCAGCGCCGCCGCGCCCACACGCAGGGACGGCAGCGCGAGCGCCGCCGCCGCGGGCGGCGCCGATCACTGGCACCTGTCGCTGCGCTTCGGTCCCGACGTGCTGCGCAACGGCATGGACCCGCTGTCGTTCATCCGGTACCTGCGCACGCTCGGCAGCATCGAGCGCATCGTCACGCTGCACGACGCGGTGCCGGCGCTCGATGCGCTGGAGCCGGAGACATGCTGCCTCGGGTTCGAGATCGCGTTCAGGAGCGATGCCGACAAGGCGGCGATCGAGAACGTGTTCGAGTTCGTGATCGACGACTGCGCGCTGCGCATCGTGCCGCCGCACAGCCGGATCGCCCAATACGTCGAGCTGATCCGGCAACTTCCCGAGGAGCCGAGCCGGCTCGGCGAGATCCTGGTGCGCTGTGGCAGCGTGACCGAGCACGAGCTGGCCGCCGCGCTGCGCGCGCAACAACAGGCCGAGCCGAGCGCGCCCATCGGCAGCATCCTGGCCGAGCAGGGCGCGGTGGCGCCGCAGGTGATCGAAGCCGCCCTGGCCAAGCAGAAGCAGGTGCGGGAGAAGACGCAGGAGAACCAGTCGGTGCGCGTCGATGCCGAGAAGCTCGACCGGCTGATCAACCTGGTCGGTGAGCTGATCACGGCGGCCGCCAGCGCCAACCTGCTGGCACGACGCGTGCGCAACGTCGAGCTGCAGGAGTGCAACTCGACGCTGTCGAGCCTCGTCGAGTCGGTACGCGACAGCGCGCTGCAGCTGCGCATGGTGAAGATCGGCGCCACTTTCGGCCGCTTCAAGCGCGTGGTGCACGACGTGGCGCGCGAGCTCGGCAAGGACATCGAGCTGCGCGTCAGCGGCGAGGACACCGAGCTCGACAAGACGGTGGTCGAGCGCATCGGCGATCCGCTGATGCACCTCGTGCGCAACGCGATGGACCATGGCATCGACCCGCCCGAGGTGCGCGCCGAACGCGGCAAGCCGGCGCGCGGCACGGTGGCGCTGAACGCCTACCACGACTCCGGCAGCATCGTCATCGAAGTCAGCGACGACGGGGGCGGGCTGAACCGCGAGAGGATCCTCGCCAAGGCCGTCGAGCGCGGCCTCGTCGAAGCCGGCCGCACGATGAGCGATGCCGAGATCTACGGCCTGGTCTTCGAGCCCGGTTTCTCCACCGCCGAGCAGATCACCAACCTGTCCGGCCGCGGCGTCGGCATGGACGTGGTCAAGCGCAACATCACGGCGCTGCGCGGCAGCGTCGCGATCGCCAGCGAGCCCGGCCGCGGCACCACCGTCACCGTGCGCCTGCCGTTGACGCTGGCCATCATTAACGGCTTCCAGGTCGGGGTCGGCAAGGCGGTGTTCGTGGTGCCGCTCGACGCGGTCGACGAATGCGTCGAGTTCTCCGCCGGCACCGGCCACGACTACATCGACCTGCGCGGCCAGGCGCTGCCGTTCATCCGCCTGCGCGAGGTGTTCAGCGTGCCCGGTTCGGCCGCGGCGCGCCAGAACATCGTCGTCGTCAAGCATGCCGGCCAGCGCTACGGCCTGGTGGTGGACACGCTGATGGGCGAGGCGCAGACCGTCATCAAGCCGCTGTCGAAGTTGTTTGCCCATGTGGAGGGCATCAGCGGCTCCAGCATCCTGGGCAGCGGCGACGTGGCGCTGATCCTCGACGTACCGGCGCTGGTTCAGCGAGCAGTTTCATCCTCGACACAAGACACGGTGGACAGGTCGGCAAGGCACGCCGCGCTGGCCAGTTGACTCTCTCGGTGCCTCTGATTCAAAAGGAAGTGACATGTTCAGAAACGTGAAGATCGCCGTCCGCCTCGGCATGGGTTTTGCGCTCCTGGTGCTTCTGCTGCTTGCGGTGGCGTACCTCGGGCTGTCGCGCATGAGCGGCATGAACGACGGCATGGAGCTGATGCTGAAGGACCGCTATGCCAAGGTCGTGCTGGCCAACCGCGTGAGCACCGACGTCAACAACATCGCGCGCTACATGCGCAACGCGATCATCAGCACCGACCCTGCGGTCGTGCAGGAGAATACCTCGAAGATCTACGACACGCGCAAGTCGATTGGCGAGACGGTCGAGCAGCTCGACAAGATCGTCAAGATCGACAAGGGCATCGCGCTGCTCAAGACGATCAAGGAGAGCCGCGCCAAGTTCATCGAGGGCCAGGATCGCATCCTCAAGCTGGTGCAGGAGGGCAAGCGCGACGAGGCGGGGCGTTACCTGCTGGGCGAGCTGCAGCCGGTGCTGCGCGGGTACACGGCGACCACGCAGGCGCTGGCCGATTTCCAGGGCGAGCTGATGACCAAGGCGAGCGAGGAGGCGAGCCAGCAGTACCAGGCGGCACGCAGCCTGATGCTGTCGCTCACCGGCGCCGCTTTCCTTCTCGCCGTCGGCGTCGCGTTCTGGATCTCGCGCAGCATCACACGTCCGCTGGCCGAGGCGGTGCAGGTGGCGACCCGGCTGTCCGGCGGCGACCTGACGATCAAAGTCGAGGCGAATTCGCGCGATGAGACCGGCGTTCTGCTGCAGGCCATGCGCGACATGGTCGAGAGGCTGTCCGCCGTGGTCACCGAGGTCAACGGCGGCGCCGAGGCACTGGCCGGCGCGTCGGAGGAAGTCAGCGCGACCGCACAGTCGCTCTCGCAGGCCTCCAGCGAGCAGGCCGCTGGCGTCGAGGAGACGAGCGCGTCGATGGAGCAGATGACGGCGTCGATCTCGCAGAACACGGACAACGCCAAGATCACCGACAGCATGGCCACCAAGGCGGCCGCCGAGGCCGCCGAGGGTGGCGAAGCGGTCAAGGAAACAGTGGTCGCGATGAAACAGATCGCGCAGAAGATCGTGATCATCGACGACATTGCCTACCAGACCAACCTGTTGGCGCTCAACGCGGCGATCGAAGCGGCGCGTGCGGGCGAGCACGGCAAGGGCTTCGCGGTGGTCGCTGCCGAGGTGCGCAAGCTGGCCGAGCGCAGCCAGGTCGCGGCTCAGGAGATCGGCACCGTAGCCAGCTCGAGCGTCGAGCTGGCCGAGCGCGCCGGCCAGCTGCTCGACCAGATCGTGCCCAACATCAAGAAGACCTCCGACCTGGTGCAGGAGATCACGGCGGCGTCGGAGGAGCAGTCGTCGGGCGTGGGCCAGATCAACTCCGCGGTGACGCAGCTCAGCCAGACGACGCAGCAGAACGCGTCGAGCTCCGAGGAGCTGGCCGCAACCGCCGAGGAGATGAGCAGCCAGGCCGAACAGTTGCAGCAGACCATGGCGTTCTTCAAGCTGTCGGGCCCAACGGCACACGCGCGCGCCGCCACGAGTGCCATCGCCAACGCCGCGGCGCGCAAGCCCGCCCTGGCATCGCGCGCCGCGCCGCGCCGCGCCGGCGCGCCGCGCACCGGCAGCCCGAGCGCTGCCGGCACGAACGCCGAATCGGTCGACGAGTCGCAGTTCGAGCGTTTCTGAGGAGGCCCGCGCGATGAATGCTTTGATTCAGGGCCAGCAGGCCCGTGCGCCTGCCGCGCAGGCGGCGCCAGCGCGGCAGGATCCGACGCAGTACCTGACCTTCATGCTGGCCTTGGAGGTGTTTGCGATCGGCATCCTGGCGATCAAAGAGATCATCGAGTACCGCGGGCTGACCGAGGTCCCGATGATGCCCGCCTGCGTGCGCGGCGTGATCAATCTGCGCGGCGCGGTGGTGCCGGTGATGGATCCGCTGGCGCGCTTCGGCCGGCCGCCGAGCCCGATCACCAAGCGCACGTGCATCGTGATCGTCGAGATCGCCGCGGGCGACGAGCGCCAGGTGATCGGCGTGGTGGTCGATGCGGTCAACGAGGTGCTCGACATCGAAGCGACCGACATCGAGCCGCCGCCGAGCTTCGGCGCCAAGATCCGCAGCGACTTCATCCAGGGCATGGGCAAGGTGAGGGGCAAGTTCGTGATCCTGCTCGACGTCGACCACGTGCTCGCGCTCGACGAGATCGCGCAGGCTGGCCATGCCGCTGCCGTCCCGCTCGATGTCGCGCATGCCGACAAGGTGCCGGCAACTGCGCTCGAGCCGGCCCAGCCCACCTCGCAGCAGTCGCATTAGGGGCCGACGGTGGCGGCAACGCTCCGCCACGCGTCGCCGTTCGTTCTCGAACTGAATCGCCCGAGGTCGCCGTGAAAACCCAGGCTCCGCCCAAGTTGTTCGGCTCGCTGCTGGTGGTTGATGACAGCGCAGTGCAACGCACCCACACGGTCGAGCTGTGCCGCGATCTGGGCGTGCCGATGATCTACGAGGCGGCCAGCGGAGCCGAGGCGCTGGAGCTGCTGGCGATGCTGGTGTGGCCGCCGGACCTGATGATCATCGATCTTGAGATGCCCGGCATGGATGGCGTGGAGCTGATCCAGCAGTTGCCGTTGCGCCGCATCATGGTGCCGCTGATCGTCGCTTCGGGACGCGAGAGCTCGTTGATCCAATCGGTGGAGACGATGGCGCGCAACCTTGGCTTGCCGGTGCTCGCGGGGCTGCGCAAGCCGCTGACCTGCGCCGCGCTCGGCGCCGCCTTCGCGCACGTCGGCCGGCCGAGCGGCATCGGTCCACCCGTGCACGCGGCACCGGTGTCGTCGATCGGACCGACCACGCTGGCCGACGCGATCGCCGCCGGCGAGATCGACGTGCACTATCAGCCCAAGGTCGACATGCGCACCGGCATCGTCCGCGGCGTGGAGGCGCTGGCGCGCTGGCGCCGGCCGATCGGAGAGATGGTGGCACCGGAATTCTTTGTGGCGTTGGCCGAACGCGAAGGACTGATCCACGACCTGACGTTGGCGGTGATGGCCAAGGCGCTGGCGCAGGCCGCGACCTGGAACGCGCGCGGCCTGCGGCTGTCGATGGCGGTCAACCTGTCGCCGCGCCTGCTCGACCGGCCGGCGCTCGTCGACGAGGTGTCGGATCTGGTCGCGCAGCACGGACTGCAGGCGCAGCAGGTGGTGCTGGAGATCACCGAGAGCTCGGTGGTCGACCGCGCCGCGGTGGCGCTCGGCGTGCTGGCGCGCCTGCGCCTGAAGGGCTTCGGGCTGTCAATCGATGACTACGGCACCGGCTTCTCGTCGATGCAGCAGCTCGCCCGCATCCCGTTCACCGAGCTCAAGGTCGACCGCTCGTTTGTGCACGGCGCGCACGAACGCAACAACCTGCGCGTGATCCTGCAATCGGCGCTCGACATGGCGCGCCGCCTCGACCTCGTGACGGTGGCCGAAGGCATCGAGACGCTGCAGGACTGGCGGCTGCTGCAGCAGTGCGGCTGCAACATCGGCCAGGGCTATCTGATCGCCAGGCCGATGGCCGCGCCGCAGTTGCCCGCGTGGCTCAAGCGCCATCAGCTTGCGCTCACGCAGCTGCGCGCGGACGCGGCGGCCTCGGACGTGACATGAGCGGGGCGCACGTCAAGGCCTGCGCGCGATGAACAACATCACCGAGCACGAATTCGGCCGCTTCCAGCGCTTCATCTACGATGCGGCGGGCATCACGTTGTCGCCGGCCAAGAAGGCCCTGGTCTGCGGGCGCCTGTCGAAGCGCCTGCAGGCGCACCGCCTGTCGAGCTACGGCGAGTACTACGAGCTGCTGTCAAGCGGCAGAGCGCCGGCCGAGGTGCAGACCGCCGTCGACCTGCTGACCACCAACGAAACCTATTTCTTCCGCGAGCCCAAGCACTTCGACCTGCTGCGCCGGTTGGCGGTCGGCGCGGCCGGGCGCGCGCAGCCGTTCCGCGTCTGGAGCGCGGCCAGCTCCACCGGCGAGGAGTGCTACAGCATCGCGATGGTGCTGGCCGACTGCCTGGGCGGCGCTGCGTGGGACGTGCTGGGCACCGACATCAGCACCCGCGTGCTGCAGCGCGCCCGCCTGGGACACTATCCGCTGGAACGCACACGGCACATCCCGCCGGAGTACCTGAAGCGCTTCTGCCTGAAGGGCACGGGTGCGCAGCAGGGCACGCTGCTGGTCGAGCGCGAGCTGCGCTGCCGCGTCAGCTTTGCCCATGTCAACTTGAATGCCGAGCTGCCGTCCATGGGCAGCTTCGACGTCATCTTCCTGCGCAACGTGATGATCTACTTCAACGGCGACACCAAGCGCCAGGTGGTCGCGCGCGTGCTCTCACTGCTCAAGCCCGGAGGGCACTTCTGCATCGGCCATTCCGAAAGCCTGAACGACATCAGCAACGCGGTACGGCAAGTGGCGCCGTCGATCTATCGCAAGCCATGAGCCGTCCGGCCGCTCCGAAGCCGAGTTCCACAACGCGCCAGCGCGAGGGATGCGCAGTGAGTGCCATCGGACGGCCGGCGACGAAGCCGATCGACGTGTTCCTGCAACCGGGCGAGTATTTCGTGGGCGACGCGGGGTATCGCATCCGCACGGTGCTCGGCTCGTGTGTGTCGGTGACGCTGTGGCACCCGCTGCAGCGCGTCGGCGCGATGTCGCACTTCATGCTGGCCGCGCGCGGCCGCCCGAACCGGGCAGGGCGACCGGGCGCGCCCGAGCTCGATGCCCGCTACGGCGACGAGGCACTGAGCCTGATGCTGCAGCAGTTGGCCGCGCAAGGGGTGAGCGCGCCTTCATGCCAGGCCAAGGTCTTCGGCGGCGGCGACATGTTCCCGGGAAGCCGAACGCGCCTCGCATGGGCCGTGGGTCGGCGCAACGGCGAAGCCGCACGCGCCCTGCTCGAGGCGCACGGCATCGAACTGATCTCCGAGAGCCTGTTCGGCCTGGGGCACCGGCAGATCGTCTTCGATGTCGGCAGCGGCCACGTCTGGTCGCGCCAGGTCGAACCTCGGGCAGATGTGCTCCAGCGACCGGAACGAGTGCAAGACGCATGAGTTCGGTGAGGGTCATGGTGGTCGACGATTCGGCCGTCGTGCGGCAGGTAGTGGCCGGGCTGCTCGCCGCCGCCCCCGGCATCGAGGTGATCGCGGCGGTGGCCGATCCGCTGCTGGCGATCGAACGGCTCAAGCAGCAATGGCCCGACGTGATCGTGCTCGACGTCGAAATGCCGCGCATGGACGGCATCACGTTCCTGCGCAAGATCATGCAGGAGCGCCCCACGCCGGTGGTGATCTGCTCGACGCTGACCGAAAAAGGCGCCAAGACCACGCTCGAAGCGCTGGCCGCTGGCGCGGTGGCGATCGTGACCAAGCCCAAGCTCGGCCTCAAGCAGTTCTTGACCGATGCGTCGGACGATCTGGTGGCCACGGTGCGCGGCGCGGCGCGTGCCAACGTGCGGCGGCTGTCGCCGCGCGCCGACCCGGCGCCGGTGGCCGCCCCTGCCAAGCACAGCGCCGATGTGATCCTTGCGCCGGGTCCGGCGCGCGCGATGACGCAGACCACCGAGCGCGTGGTGGCCATCGGCACGTCGACCGGCGGCACTCAGGCGCTCGAGCAGGTGCTGACCGCACTGCCGCGCGTCTCGCCCGGCATCGTGATCGTCCAGCACATGCCGGAGAAGTTCACGGCCGCCTTCGCTGCCCGGCTCGACGGGCTGTGCGAGATCAGCGTCAAGGAAGCGGAGCACAACGACCGCGTCGTGCCGGGCCGCGCGTTGATCGCGCCCGGCGGGCGCCACCTCGTGCTCAAGCGCAGCGGCGCGCAGTATTTCGTCGAGGTGGTCGACGGGCCGCTTGTCAACAGGCACCGCCCGTCGGTCGACGTCATGTTCCGTTCGGTCGCCAAGTGCGCGGGCGTCAACGCGCTCGGCATCATCATGACCGGCATGGGCGACGACGGCGCGGCCGGGCTGCTGGAGATGCGCAGTGCCGGGGCGCGCACCGTGGCGCAGGACGAGGACAGCTGCGTCGTGTTCGGCATGCCCAAGGAGGCGATCAAGCGCGGAGGCGTCGAGAAGACGCTGGCACTGGCGGCGATCGCGCAGGAGATTCTGAGGCAGCTTTGAACACTGAACGGTGTTGATGCGCTGGCCGCGCGTGTGCGACCGGCCTCGGCACAATGCGCATCGAGCCGAAGGACCTGGCGCCGACATCAGCTTCTTCGGCGGTGGACCCCCAATCGCGGCGAGACCATCGGGGCATAGTATTCAAACGCACTCGGGGTCGCCGTGTGACGGGCCTGCGGCGGTCTTAGGCGCTTGCCTGCTTGCCTGCTGCGGTCTGTAGTGCTTGGATTTGGCGACCATGACGTCGCGCAACGCTGCTTCGGCAGGGCCCTTGAGCGTTCCAAGGTTCGCTGGAGGCCACGTCCTCAGGGTTGACCCTCGATTCCGATGGCGCTGCGCTGACACGTCGCACGACGCCGCCCCGGCTGCGGTTTGGCGTTGCAGCCTGGGGCGTGGTGTTTGTGACGGCCGGCGCGGCTCAGAGGGCGAAGTCATGCCCCGCCTGGCGCGCTCGGCCCCTGGGTGTCGGCTGCGCATCCAGCCCAAGGTGGGTGAGGATCTTCTCGATCACCTGCCGCTCCAGGATGGCGGCGATGATCTTGAGTTCCCCGGCGGCGCAGTTCGGGCAGTGCTGCATGTCGATGTCAACACCCGCTTGAGCAGCCGCGCCCAGCTGATGCGGCCGGGCCGCGCCTGGACGGTCTCGATCTCGCTTTCGGCGACCGCTGCGGATTCGGCGGTTGGTTCTGCCTCAGCCAGAGCCTTCGGCACCACCAGCGGCCGCAACTTGGCGTTGGGTGGGAGCACCCCATTGAACCGGATGAGATGCAGGAGGAACCAGCGCCGCCAGCCGCTGCATGAACTCCAGCGGCGTCATCACCAGGTGCGTCGTCCCGTCGCGCCACGGCGTCTTGAGCTTCAACTCCACCTGCCCGGCAGCGTTGAGCTGCACCCGCTCGTCCGATAGCGCGGGGCGCGTGATGTAGCGGCACAGCTGTTCGAGCCGCCTGCGGTCGTGCGCTTCGACCCACACGGCCGCGTGCAGACTGAACCGTCGATGTCGGCGCACAGGGGCTGGCGTGCTGTGGTCTCGCCCGGCATCGCGCCCCTGAGGGTGAGCACCTTCTGCTCAGCGCGGGGCCCGAAGGCGATGCGGTAGGTAACGGTCGCCGCCTGCAGCGGCCGCGGCGTGCGCGCCTCCTCACCATCGGCGTCGGGGTCGGCCAGGTAGGTCTGGCCCATCTCCTCGATCAGCACGCCCCGGCGCGTGAGCATCTTCATGAGCCGGGTGATGGGGGTCTGCAGCAGCGCATGCAGCTCGTCGTCCGTGGGCGCACTGGCTTCGACGAACGCCGGCAGACCATCGGCACCGCACCGGTACACGCCCTCCAGCACCAGACGGTGCAGGTGGATGCTGAGGTTGGCGGCGGACCCGAAGCGCTCGAGCTGGCGGTTCCTGCAGGTTCGACGCGGCCTGCTCTGTGCGCACAGACAGGTCGGCGTTTCCCTGTGCGATCTCATTCGACGCGACGCCGACCGACTCGGCTGCGCTGCGCACGCTGTGGATCGGTGCTGCAGGTGGGATCAGCGGCACGGCGCCGCTGTGACCATCGTCGGCCTTGAGCTCGGCGGCGTCGAGCAGGCGGCGTGTGACCACGCGCTGCACGATCCGCGACTGGCGGCCGGACCGCAACATCGGGGCAGTCAGGACCAGTGGTCCACCGCGGATGGCGATCGTCGACGTCAATCGTTTTGTCGGTACATGTCATCTTCATGACATTTCAGACGCGACGGCACGGTGGCCAAATTCAAGCGCTTCAGCCCGCGGCGGATCGGTCCCGAGGCTGCTTCGGGCTTGCTGCAGCGGCGTTTGAAACTCCCCAGGTCGTGCTCAGCCTCGCGCGGGAGCTGTTGCCCCGCGCACTCGGCTTGACGAGCGTCAACACCGGGCGCAAGCGCGGTGGCCAAACTCGTTCGTGACGTGCCGCACGGCTTGCCCGATCGGGAGGAGAGTCGGTGAAGCAGCAGGACTTCGATTTCCGCGTCGTTGTCGACTCCACACCCGTGCTCGTCTTCAGTGCACGGCCCGATGGCTACATCGACTACTTCAACCGGCGTTGGCTCGACTTCGTTGGCGTCCCGTTCGAGAGCCTCGAAGGCTGGGCGTGGACGGAGTTCATCCATCCCGACGATCGCGAGCAGCACCTCGCGCGATGGCGTT
>Ga0335084_10003002_pt1 | contig 16407 bp, 15 predicted proteins | sample Lox_Sample_44_FD_206721 | JGI IMG/M metagenome (GOLD analysis project Ga0335084, IMG submission 206721) | Soil microbial communities from Loxahatchee National Wildlife Refuge, Florida, United States - Lox_Sample_4.4 | ecosystem: Environmental > Terrestrial > Soil > Wetlands | place: USA... | reverse complement strand
TGTTCGACGGCGACACGTTCAGGGCCTTCTCGCCGATCACCGTGATCGTCGCCGGCGCATCGATCAGCTGCTGCTCCGTCTTCGACGCCGAAACGACGACGGTCTCCTTGTACGAGACGTCCTGCTTCGGCTCGTCGGGCTTCGGCGGCGTAGGCTTCTGCGGGTCGGGCTTCTGGCTGGACTGGCTCGACGAGGTCGCGGCCCCTTGCGTCTGGCTGGCGCGCGCGCCCGGCGCGACCGCCAGCAAGAGTGTGACCCCGACGACCACGGGGCGAATGGCGTGCATGGGACCTCCAGAAGCCGGAGCGAACGCGGTGCAGTTGTTCGCGGGCCGAATGGCGCCCTATCATAAGCGATTCGCAAACGTGTGACGCGCTCCCCGAAGCCTCGCACTCACGAACGTTCGCGTCCGGTCACCCGGACAGACTGGGCGGACCTCCCGGACGAGGCGCTGCTCGACGTGCGCTTCTGCGAGCTCGGACTCACGATCGAGGGCAGCTGGCTCGAGCCGCGCATCGCCCAGCTGCACGGCGAGCTCGCCGCGCGCGGACTCGCCTTCCAGCCGCACTTCTGGCTCTCGTCTGAATGGTTCTGTCCCGACGGCGTGCCCGGGGTCGCGATTCCGTTCTACCTCGCGCACCCGCGGCTCATGCGGCTCGAGAACGCGCAGATGCTGGAAGTCGAGGGCGGCACGCCCGAGTGGTGCATGAAGATCCTGCGTCACGAAGCCGGGCACGCGTTCGACAACGCCTACGACCTGCGGCGGCGCCGCAAGCGCACCGAGCTCTTCGGCCGGCCGTCCACGCCGTACCCCGACTTCTATCTGCCGAAGGCGTACTCGAAGAGCTTCGTGCTCCACCTCGACTCGTGGTACGCGCAAAGCCATCCCGACGAGGATTTCGCCGAAACGTTCGCCGTCTGGCTGACACCGGACAGCGACTGGCGGAGGCGCTACGCCGATTGGCGGGCGCTGCGGAAGCTTGAGTACCTCGACGAGCTGATGACGAGCCTCGCGGGCGCCGCGCCGATCGTGCGGTCGCGGCGACGCGTCGAGCCGCTCGAGCGGCTGCGCACGACGCTCCGCCGTCACTACAAGAAGAAGCGCGAGCACTACGGCCTCGAGCACCCCAACTTCTACGACCGCGACCTCCGGCGTCTGTTCTCCGACGCGCCCGAGTACCGCCCGCACCGCAAAGCCTCGCGCTTCATCCATGGCGTCCGCCGCGACGTGCGCCGCCTCGTCGCCGAGTGGACCGGGTCGTATCAATACACGATCGATCAGGTCATCGAAGCGATGATCGCGCGCGCGAACGAGCTGAACCTGCGCCTGAAGTATCCCGAAGACCGCACCAAGCTCGATTTCACGATGCTCGTCACGGTGCAGACGATGAACCATCTGCATTCCGGACGGCATCGCGTCGCGCTGTAAGTGGTGCCGCGGACTATACTCGTCGGATGACCGCCAGGCCTTTCGCGCTCGCCGTGGCCGTGCTCTGTGCCGCCGCGGGCGCGCTCGCTCAATCGTCCTCCCCCGCGTGGCTCGAGCCGTACCGCCCGATCGCGCAGCGCATCATCCAGCAGTCGGAGTCGAGCGACTTCGCCTGGCGGCGCCTCGCCGAGCTGACCGACACGTTCGGCAATCGCCTCTCGGGCTCCGAGACGCTCGAGCAGGCGATCGACTGGGCCGTGGCGGCGATGAAGGCCGACGGACTCGAGAACGTGCGCAAGGAGCCCGCGATGGTGCCCAAGTGGGTGCGCGGGCGCGAGAGCCTCGACCTCGTCCTGCCGGTGAAGCAGCCGCTGGTCATGCTGGGCCTCGGCGACTCCGTCGGCACCCCCGCCGGCGGCATCGAGGCCGACGTCGTCATCGTCAAGAGCTTCGACGACCTGGACCGGCGCGGCGCCGAGGTCAAGGGCAAGATCGTGCTCTTCAACGCGCCCTTCACCGACTACGGTCAGACGCGGCCGTACCGATCGGACGGCCCGTCGCGCGCAGCCAAGCTCGGCGCACTCGCGACCCTCGTGCGGTCGGTCGGTCCGGCGGGGCTTCGGACGCCGCACACGGGCGGGCTGACGTACACCGGCGACGCGCCGAAGATTCCCGCGGCAGCCATCCCAACCGAGGACGCCGACCGCTTCCAGCGGCTCGCGGACCGCGGCGTGCGCGTGCGCGTCAAGCTGAGCATGGAAGCGCACTTCGACCCCGACGCGCAGTCCTACAACGTCGTCGGCGAGCTGCGCGGACGCGAGCTGCCGAACGAGATCCTCGTCATGGGCGGCCACTTCGACTCGTGGGACGTCGGCGCGGGGGCCAGCGACGACGGCGGCGGGTGCATCGTCACGTGGGAGGCGCTGCGGCTGATGAAGCAGCTGAACCTCCGGCCGCGGCGTACCGTGCGCGTCGTGCTCTTCGTCAACGAGGAGAACGGCACGCGCGGCGGCAACGCGTATCGCGACACCCATCAAGCCGAGCTCGGCAATCACGTCGTGTTGCTCGAGTCGGACGGGGGCGTGTTCGACCCCGCGGGATTCGGCTTCTCAGGCCCGGAGGCCGCCAAGCCGACCCTGGCCGCGATCGCGAGTCTGCTCGGTTCGATCGGATCCGCTGACGTGACGTCGGGCGGCGGCGGCACGGACATCGAACCTGCGGCGACTGCCGGCAAGATTCCGATGATCGAGCACCGCACGAACGGCGAGTATTTCCTGATTCATCACACGCAGGCGGACACGATCGCCCGCATCACGCCCAAGCAGATGTCGGACAACTCGGCGGCCATTGCGGTGCTCATGTACACGATCGCGGATTTGCCGTGGAGGCTCGGGGCGGAGAAGTAGGAAGTGAGAAGGCAGAAGGCAGAAATCAGAAGGCAGAAGTTTGGTGTGAGCACCTGACGGTCCGAAACTTCTCACTTCTGGCTTGTCCCTTCCTACTTGATCGTATACACGAGATATTCGGCCCGCCGTCGCTCCTGGGCATCTGGCGCGATCGTGTCCAGGTTCGCGACCGGCAGCATCGACAGGACGACGATGCGCTTGCCGGGCAGGCGGCGACGGGCGCGCTCGGCCGTGCCCTCGCCAAAATCGGAGTGAAACGCGCCGTTGAAGTGGATGACGAGCGGCGGCTTGCCCCCGGCGGCGCCCGCCGCATACGCCAGCGCGATCGACTCGCCCATCGTCTCGTCCTTGAGGCACTGCGCGAAGTAGAAGCGCTCGAGCGTCTGACGGGCTGACGCCACGGCGGTCGTGTCCGTCGCACCGCCGGCCGGGTGGTCGCCCATCGCCTCGCCGAACCGCTTGAAGTAGTCGTCGTCGAGCGGGCACTGCAGATCCTTGGCGAACCACTGGCGCTCCTCGCTGGTCTTCGACGACAACACGTCGAGACCGCCCCTCGAGACCTCGGTCGCGAGATTCCGTGGCACGTTCGAGGCGATGATCGGCCAGTTCTTCTCGATGGCGAAGTCAACGAGCGGCTTGTAGTCGGTGACGTACCGCGGCCACGGCCGGCCGACCTGCAGGAAGTCCGCCTCGCTCGTGTGCCCCATCGAGAAGTGATCGAGCGGCTCCTGCACGTCGCGCTCGAACATCTCCATGGCGACAATGGCATCGGGGCGGCGGCGGGCGACGCCTGCGAGCACCGCCAGCTCGAGCCGGTGGGTGTTGGGATCGTCGTGCTGCTCGCCAACGAAGACGACGTCCGCCCGCGCGATGTCCGCGACCATCGCTTCGAAGTCGGTGAGCGCTCCGCGCCCGCTGTCGAACACGCGGACGGGCACGTAGCCCGTTTGCGCCACGAGCCCTCCAGACAGCCATAGAATCGCGACGCCGATCAGCCACCCGCGCCTGGTCACGTCAGGTCTCCGCCTTTCATGCTTCGTCTCCCGGCGCACCGTGCAGCTGAATGGGCTGGCCCTTGCCACGGACGCGAATGTTGATCATCTCGACGAACACCGAGAAGCCCATCGCGAAGTAGATGTAGCGCTTGTCCATGTGCTGGCCGAGGCCCTCGGCGACGAGCGAGATGCCGATGAGCAGCAGGAACGACAGCGCCAGGATCTTGATCGTGGGATGCGTCTCGACGAACGCGCTGATGGGCTCCGTCGCGAGCATCATGACCAGGACGGCGAGCACGATGGCCGTCACCATGACCCAGAGCACGTTGGCCATCCCGACGGCCGTGATCACCGAGTCGAGCGAGAAGACGATGTCGAGGATCATCACCTGCACGATCACGCTGCCGAAGGAGGCCGCGCGGCGCGTCGTACTGTGAGCCGCGCCTTCAAGCTTGTCGTGAATCTCGTACGTGGCCTTGGCCAGCAGGAACAGACCGCCGCCAATCAGGATGACGTCGCGTCCGGAGATCCCGCGGCCGAGAATCGTGACGAACGGCTCGGTCAGGCCGGCCAGCCAGCTGATCGACAGGAGCAGCAGGATGCGCGTCAGCATCGCGCCGAGCAGACCGATGCGCCGCGCGCGCTTCTGCACGGCCCGCGGGAGCTTCGACGAGAGGATCGAGATGAAGATGATGTTGTCGACGCCGAGAACGATCTCGAGGACCGTCAGCGTGACGAGGGCGGCCAGAAGCTCAGTCATCGATTGGGGTTCCTGGGGGGTCCCGCGGGGTTCCTAGGAGGTTCCTCGGGGCTTCCCGGAGGTTCGCTGGAATCGCACCTGGAGCTCGGCCCATCCGCTCTCCTCGAAGTATTCCACGCGCAGGCGGTGCCGCCCGCCGGCGATCGGCGCGCGGTCGAGCACCGATTCGTGCACGGACCAGCGGTCGACGACGAGTCTGTCGTCCACCCACACGCGGACGCCGTCGTCGCTGATGACCATCAGATCGAAGGCGCCCGAGGGCAGCGTCACCGAGCCTTCAGCGCGAAGGGCGACGTGGTCGCGCGGCAGGCCGGGGCCAAGAACGCCGCCAGTGACGAAATCAAGGTGCGCGAGTGTGTCGGTTCTAATCGGCGCCTCGCTCAAGTGCGCGGCGAACTTGTCCGTGGCGGTCACCGGATCGGTCGCCGTGTCGAACGACCAGTACTTCGCCGTCCACTCAACGGGCGGATCGAGCACGCTGAAGGCCACCGGCACGGGCTTGCCGGCGGCGTACTTCTGGCCGCGCGGCGTCACGACCTCGGCGCCCTTGTACTCGAGCGCGAGCTCGAGGTCGCCTGAGACCGCGGGCGTGACCGAGATTTCGCCCGGCACGTCGCCAGCACGGGTGCCCGCCGTGCCACCGGCAATGGACCTGAGCGTCCACTTCCCCGCCGGACCAAGCACGCGCAGCTTGAGTGGCCGGTCCGTCAGTTTGCCCACGGGCCAAATCTTCGGCGACAGGTAGTCATACGGGCCCCACGCGTCCACGATGATCGTGTCGCGGCCGCGACGGGCGTTGTCAGGGAGCATCGCGTTCATGCCGCCGGGAAGAGGCAGCGGCGTACTCACGAAGCGGTCCGGCTGGGCGCCATCGGTGCGCTCGCGCAGATCGACAACGTCAAGGCCCGCACGCACGGGCTGCGTGACATTCTGCATTTCATTTGAAGCCAGGACGAGACCGTGCGTCTGGGCCACATCGAGCGCCGCGCCCACTCCGACAAACGCGTTTGCACCGATCCAGTAGTCACGGCTCGCCGTGTCGCGAGCCTTCGGATAGCCCCACGTCGGGTCCTGATTCGGATTGGCCCAGAGATGGACCGCAACCGGATCCCCCTTGAACGTGTTGTATTGGATCGTGATGTTCTGGCCGTGCTCGATCGAAATGTCCTCACTGTTGCCTGCGAACGAATTTCTCGCTATCAGCGACTCATAGCTGTAGCCACCCCAGATCCCGTGCCAGCAGTCTTCAATGCGGTTGCCAACGATGGCGTTCCGACTGAAGGTGGCCTCAATGCCGTTCGCGACGGCGTGACTGACATCGTTGTCTAGAAACACGTTGTCGTTCGCCCCGCCCTGCCCCGTGTCCATCGTGGACTGCCCGGCCCACAGGAACACGCCGTCGCCGCCGTGCGTGATCGAGTTGTAGGCGACGATGTTGTTGCTGGTCTGCTCGAACATCAGCAGACCGGCGGAGTCCTGGCCGCGGTTGTAGAAGCCGTGGCTGTAGCCGCGCACGTCGTAATCGAGCCGGTTGTGCATGATGCGGCTGTCGGTCGTGCGGTACATGCCGATGCCGAGCCCCGACATCCACGAGAACGTGTCGTTCCACACCTTCGCGCGCGCCGACTTCGTGATGAGCAGACCGTTCTGCCCCTGCACCGCGCGGTTGTTGTCGATCTCCGCATCGTCCGACCCGGCGAGATAGATCGCTGCGCCGTAGCGCAGCCACTCGTCCTGCTCGTTGTGGTGGTAAGTGAGCCAGTCGACGAGGCTTTCGTGCTCGATGCCGCTCAAAAGGCGCGGCTTCCAGTTGTAGCTGAAGTCGCCGCCGGTCACGTGCAGCGCGGGCGCGCGGCGCGCGAGGAGCGCGACCTTATAGCCGCGAATCGCGCCGCCGCGAATCGTCACGCCGCGACTGCCGTCGACGAGCACCCCGACGCCCGTGTCGCGATCCGGATTGCCGAACGGCTCGCCGCCCTCGAGCGTGACGCCGGTCAAGTCGACCGTCACGTTGTCGCCGCGGATGATGATGGCGGGCGCGTCAAGATCGCGGCTCGCCAGGCGATAGGCCCCAGGCCTCAGGCGGACGGAGTGGTCGATCACCAGCCCGGCGGCCGGGACGACGGTCGGCACCTGTGATTGAGCGACGCCGGCGGCCGAGAGCGTGAGGGCCGCGGCGAGGCCGACGAACCCCTTGGGCACCCCCAGGAATCCCGGAGGAACCCCGAGGGCACCGCGACCATCAGACACCATAGATCTCAGGCTTCCATTCCAGCCCCAGCTCCGATGGCGGCGCCATGTACCCGATCAGCGCTGAGGCCGCCACGACCGCCGGGCTCGCGAGGTAGCCCTCGCCGCCGAGGCCCATCCGGTTCTGCCAGTTGCGATTGAACGAGGTAATCGCGCGCTGGCCGGCCGTGAGCGCGTCCTGGCCCTGGCCGAAGCACGGCCCGCACCACGACTGCCGGATCACGGCGCCGACGGCACGAAAGACGTTGGCGATCGAGTCGCCGTCCAGCCGCTGGTCCGGCCGCTCGATCTGTTTCGCCACGCCACCGGACCCCGGAAACACCTTGAACTCGCGCGCGGCCTTCGTGACGCCCCGGGCCTTGGCCGCTCGAATCACCAGCGCCGCCTGCAACAAGTCGTCGTAGCTGCCGTTCGTGCACGATCCAATCAGCGCCTTGTCGAACGTCAGCCGCTCGCGCGCGACCTCCTCGGCCGGAAACGCGTTGCCCGGGCTGAACGGCTTGGCGATCATCGGCGCGACGTCCGACAGGTTGAACGTCTCGTCGATCTCGTACACCGCGTTTGCGCCCGGGGCGAGCGGCGGGTACGGCAGGTCGGTCAGGCCTTTCGCGCGGTACCATGCGAGCGTTGTCTCGTCGGGCGCGAAGATGCCGTTCAGCGCCTCGGCCTCCGCCATCATGTTCGCGATCGTGTTGCGCGAGACCATCGGCACCTGGTGGTCCCGATCGACGAACTCGACCGACATGCCCTGCGACTGCTTGGCGCCCCAGCGGCGCAGGAGCTCGAGCACGATGTCCTTGCCGCCGACCCAGGGGTTGAGTCGCCCGACGAACACCACGCGCCGCTGCTTCGCGAGCGTGAAGTAGATGGAGCCCGTGGCCCAGCCGAACCCGAGTGTCGTGGATCCCACGCCGATCCCGACCGCCCCGTACGCGCCGTACGCGCGGCTGTGCGAGTCGGCGCCGGGAATGAACTGTCCGGGCAGCACGAGGCCCTGCTCGGGGAAGTAGAAATGGAAGATGCCGTCGCCCGGCGTCGCGTAGTACGGCTTCTCGAGGCCGTGCATCTTCGCGAACGCGCGGCCGATCGACGTCTGCTTGTCGTCCTCGTCCTTGCCGGTGAAGACGAAGTGGTCGTTGGCGATCGCGGCCTCGCGCGGGAAGATCGTGTCGCCGCCGGTGATCTGATTGAACGTGTGGATCGCGAACGGCGCGGTGCCGTCCGAGGCCGGCAGGAGATCCGCAAGCACGCGGAGCGTCGCGCCCGGCTTCAGATCGGCCCGCGTGAGGGCCTTGTCCACACGGTGGGCCCACACGATTTGCTCAGTCGTGGTCATCCCGCGCGCGAGCGAGGCGTCCGGCCAGTCGAGCTCGGGCGCCGCTGCCACCGACGCCTTGAACTCCCGCCGGCCGACGGCGAAGATGCCGCCGCTCCGCCGGATCTCCTCTTCCTTCGTCGAGAGCGGCACCGGTGTGTACGCCTGGCCCTGCGTGACGTTGGCGATGCCGCGCGAGATCGGATCGAACGTGAACTCGTCGCCGTCGCGCGCGTCCGCCACGGCCTCGGGACACTGGACGACGTGGAGGCCGAGGTTGAACGCGTTGCGGCGGAAGATGTCCCCCATGTTCTGGCCGCAGATGATCACCATCTCGCGGCCGACTTCCTCGGCGACGCCCTTCAGCCCGGCCGGACTCATCTCGCGCGACGATCCGATCGCGAACCGGTCGCCCGCGATGAGGAACGTCTCGCCCCGGTGCACGCGCGCGCGAAAGTCCGGCATCAGATACCGGAACGCGCCCGCCTTCCAGCGCTCATCGAGCGTGTCGAGGCTCTCGGACACGCAGTCGGCAGCCGGCGTGATCTGATCGGTGTCGATCGCGTCGAGCTTCTTCGTGCCGGCCGGCGCTTTCGGGTCCCAGAAGATCAGCGCGCGGCCGCGCACGAGACCGTGCATGTGGCCACCGGCCGCGGGCGCCGCTGCGCCCTCCGGAATCCGATCGAGCAAGACACCAGGCTTCAGGCGGGCAGGGGCGATCCGATGCATAGGCTTGAGCTTATCAGTCAGCGCGGAAAGAGGACCACGTCGTAGGTCGGCCGCGTCACGCCGTTCGCGAAGCTGACGCCCTGCGGCGACCACGCCGCGATCGCCGGGTCGTCGTCGGGCCGCTCGTACGCGCACGACAGGCGGACGATGCCGAGCGAGGCGACCGACTGCACTTCGCCGGCCTGGGCGAGGCCATCGGCGTTGCGATCGCGCCAGACGGCGAGCCCCGCGAGTTCGCGCCCGCTGAGCGCGCCGTCGCCGTCATCGTCGAGCGCGCGCATGGCCTCGTAGCCGTTCTCCCAGAACAGCCAGAACGTCACGGATCCAAACCACTGCAGTGCCGACGTGATCTCGCCACGGCCCTGCCGGTCGAAGACGAGCCAGCCCGCGTCGGGCGTGATCCACGTCCAGCCGCGCTTCACCCCGCTGCCGTCGGCGTCGAAGACAACGCGCGCGCGATCGTCGACGAGACGGCGAACGTCATCGCGAACACCGATCGGCACGACGACCGGCGTGATGGGGCGCCGGCTCATCTGCTGCGCGAGCTGGCTCACGTGGCTCTTCAGCGTCGCGATTTCATCGGCGTCCTTCGCGGGATCGAGGAGCGGAATCAGGTACCCCGCGACTTCCGTGGTCGTCGGCCGGATGTTCTGAAGGCCGGGAAGCTTGCCGCTGCTCTCGTCCTGCCAGATCAACTCGATCACCCGGCGGTAGCCGGCGATCGCCCGCGTCTTGTCGCCGGCCTGATCGAGGCACCAGGATTGGCCGAGCAGTGCGACGGTGCTCGACGGGTCGAGCTTCAGCACGGCCTCGTACTGCGCGATTGCCTGCATGAGGCGCGTCTTCGCCGCGGCCAGCACCGCCGGATCGGAGGTCTGCCGCGTCTGCACGTTCTGGAAGCCGGGGTACGGGCCGTAGTACGGCTCGCCGATCGGAATGCGGCCGATCGGCTTCGTCAGGACCGGCACCGTCTCCGTCTTCGAGGCCCACGCCATCGCATAGATCCGCGCGAGGTTCAGCCGTGTCTGTACATCGGAGGGATTGGCGGCGACCTGCGCCTCCAGGTTCTTCGTCACGCGATCGATCGGTACGTTCTCGGTGTCTGCGGGAGCAAAAAGGGCCCGGACGGGGCCCGCGCCAAAGACCGCCAGCAGCGCCACCGCCGCGCCCACCGCCCGGCGAGTCATCGGGGGACGTCCTCTTTCTCGTACCCGGGGCAACGGCGCATCGGCAGCGCCGGATAGCGCTGGAACGCTCGATCGGTCTTCGATCGCTCGCACATCACAAACCGGCTCCCTCGGTCGCTCGTCACGACGCGCGCGTGCCGGCACGAGCCGCACAATCCGGCGTCAGCTTGCCGCGGCTCCGGGCGATCGTTCATCATGATGGCGTCATGTCCATGTCCGAGGCAACCACGCAGGGCGTGCGCGTGTCGGTGAACGCGGAGTTCGACCGCGAGCGCTCGCGTCCGCTGCGCCGCGAGTGGTTCTTCCGCTACACCATCACGATCACGAACCAGACGGCCGAAATGGTGCAGCTCCTGTCGCGTCATTGGATTATCACCCACGGCGACGGCCGCACCGAAGAGGTCCGCGGCCTCGGCGTCGTCGGTCAACAGCCGGCGCTCGGCCCCGGCGAGTCGTTCACCTACACCTCCGGCGCCAACCTCCCGACGCCGACCGGGCGCATGGAGGGGACGTATCACATGGCCGCGCAATCGGGGCAGTTGTTCGACGTGAAGATCGCCGCGTTCACGTTGGAGGAAGCGCCCACGATTCACTGACGGGGTTCCCAGGAGGTTCTTCTGCCCTCTGCCTTCTGCCTTCTGCCTTCTGCCCTACAGGAACGAACACTCCCGCGCCAGCGCCGGCTTGAGCATCGCGAGGTACCGCGCGCGCGGAATTTCGATCGCGCCGAATTGCTCCAGGTGGGCAGTGAGCCATTGCACGTCGAGCAGCACGAAGTTGCGGCGCACGAGGCGATCGACGAGCGCGACGAGCGCGACTTTCGACGCGTCGGTGACTCTGTGGAACATCGATTCACCGAAGAACGCGCCGCCGAGGTGCACGCCGTACAGGCCGCCGGCGAGCGACCCGGCGTGCCACGTCTCGATCGAGTGCGCCACGCCGAGCCGATGGAGCGCCGTGTAGCTGTCGATGATCTCCTCGGTGATCCACGTGCCGTCGTTCTCGCGGGCTGCGCAGGCGCGCATGACGTCCTCGAAGCGGGTGTCGACACGCACCTCGAACGTGCCGTGCCGTACGACGCGCGCGAGGCGCGACGGCACGTGAAACGCGTCGAGCGGGATGATGCCGCGCGGGTCCGGCGAGAACCAGCCGATCTCCCCGCCCTCGAGGCCCATCGGAAAAATGCCCTCGCGATAGGCGCGCACGAGCAGCGCGGGGTCGATCACCGGGTCAGTACTCCGGCGGCGGCTCGATGAACGGCTGCGGCGTCGGGCCCGGGTCCGGGCGGCCGCTCCCGGCCAGCCGGCTGATGGCGCGCACGGTCATGTCGTGGTCGCAGAGGATCTGACACGACAGCCGCACGCCCGACAGCCCCTTCCTCGCCAGCGCCGCCTGCTCGGCTTTGGTCGATCGCTCGGGCGCGCCGGCGACGAACTCGACGCGGCAGGTCGTACAGCGCGCATGTCCGCCACAGGCATGGAGCTGATCGATCTTCGCGTCCTGCTCGAGCGCGAGCACGAGGCGCTTGTTCGGCGGCACGTCGAACGAACCCACACCTTCAACGGTCAGCGTTGGCACCCGCCGATCATATACGTGTCTTCGCGCCCCTCCCTCTGGTCCGCGCGCATCGCTCCAGGTACGCGTGCAGCGACTCGAGCGTCTGCCTGAGACCCCGGCCGAGCTCGATCGCCGGCTCGCTCGCGCGCCGGGAGAAGTACCCGCGGTCGATGCCGTCCTCGACCGCGACCAGCGCGGCGCCAAGCGCCTCGAGCCCGTCACCGAGGCATCGAGCCGACGCTTCGTCGGCGCCACGCCGGAACGCCTCGGCCACGCTGCCCTCGATCGTGCGCGCGCTCCGGAAGAGACGCACGCAGAAGCGCATGTCGGCGCTCGCGATGGGGCTGCCCTTGAGGAGCCCGCAGACCTCGACCGTGAACGCGTGCGCGAGCTGCCAGGCGCGGACGTCCTCGAGCCGCAGGCGCTGCATGCGGCAGCGCATTGCAACCTGTATTCCCGTTCGCGCGCGACAACACGGCTGAAATCGAGAGGCCGGTGCAAATTCTGCGACGCGAACGGACCGCCGCGATCGCAGATTCTGCAGCTACGCGCGATAGCGCTGCCGAATGGTGGGAATCAGGTAGTCGCGAAACGCGCGGCTGAAGTCGTATGCGGGCGCGAATCCCCAGTCGCGCCGCGCGGCCGTGTCGTCCACGTCCTCGGGCCAGGAGTCCACGATGCCCTGTCGCTTCGTGTCCACCTGATAGGTGATGACGGCCGACGGAAACGCGCGCAGCACCTCCGCGCGGACCTCGTCAGCGGTCGGGGCGAACGCGCCGAGGTTGTACGCCGTCCGCGTGAGCCGGTCGGGCCGGGCCGTCGCCAGCGTGAGCAGCGCCGCCACGCCGTCGGGCATCGCCATGAAGGGGATGCGCGTGTCCGGCCGCACGAAGCAGGCATACGGCTCGCCGCGGGCCGCGGCGTGAATCATCTCCGGCGCGTAGTCGGACGTCCCGCCCGACGGCACGGTCACCGCCGAGATCAGGCCCGGGAAGCGGACGGCCCGGAAATCCACGCGCCCGCTCTGCGACTCGGCCGACAGCTGCTTGTAAAACCGCGCGTAGTAGTGGCCGAGCTGCTCGCAGTACAGCTTGTTGCACCCGTACATCGTCCGCGGCTGCGTCCAGTCGGACTCGCGGACGCGGCCGGCGTGCTTCTTGGCTTCGAGCGACGGCAGGCCGTAGGCGGCGATCGACGACGGATAGAGAAAGGTGACGGGCCGGCCGTGCGACTCCGCCTCGTGCTGGGCGAACTCGAGCAGCTGCAGCGTGCCCTCCACGTTCACCTGGTGGGCCGTGACCGGGGAGAACTCGGACCGGGTGGACAGCAGGGCGGCCAGGTGGAAGATCAGATCGACTTCGAACTCGGAGAGGATCCGCTCGAGCAGGCTGTGGTCGAGGATCGACCCGGTCACCTCGCGCTGCACGAGCCTGGCCTGGGGCGGCTCGAGCGGCGCCAGGTCGAGCGTGACGATGCCCCGGCCGCCGTCGGCGGCGAGCCGTTCGATCAGGCCGTGGCCGATTTCGCCGGACGCCCCGGTGATGAGAACGACAGGTCGACGCACGCCTACCGCCCCAGGAATGCGAACACGACCGACGCGACGATCGAGAGGATGGAGACCGCGAGACAGCCGAGCGCGATCACGAGGTGGTTGATCCGCTCGGGCTTGAGGGGATCCAGCACGCGGCTGGCGAGATACCCGCCCAGAAACCCGCCGGCGTGGGCGTAGTTATCGACGCCCCGCATCACGAACCCGAAGACGAAGAGCACGACGGCATAGTAGAGCGCCTGCGAGTGTATGACACGCGAGCCCGAACGGCGCCCGTAGTGCACGAGCGCGCCGAGCAGGCCGAAGATGGCCGCCGAGGCGCCCACAGTCCACGGCGCGGGCTGCAGGAACGGCAGGAACGACAGGAAGACGCCGACGACCGACGTCAGCAGGAAGCCGGTGGCACCGGCGACCGAGTAGATGATGATCATGCGGCCCGGGCCGTAGATCTCGGCCACATCGGGCGCGAGCTGGCGCACCCACATCATGTTGAACAGGATGTGCAGCGCGCCGCCGTGGAGCCACGACGCGCTGAAGATCGTCCACCACCGGCCGTAGCCCAGCACCGGAACATAGCCGCTCGACCCGAGCACGGCGAGAACCGGCTGGTACGGCACGAGGAAATCGAGCGCGCCGCCCATCGTGGTGATGTTCGGGCCCGAGAGCAGCAGCGAAATCCCGTACATGACGATGCAGAACGCCGTGACGAAGGGGACGAATCCCGCATCGTGGCCGAGCCGGCGAATCGCCGGTGCAAAGCCCCAGAGCCCCGGGTTGCGACGCCCGCAGTGATAGCAGCGCTCGTCGTTGACGCCGACGAGGTACCCGCACGAGACGCAGACGACCGAGCCGGTCGTCTGGCGCTTGAACATGCCCGAAAGCATAACGTAGGACAATGCGCTATGCGCGTGCTCGTCACGGGCGGCACCGGGTACCTCGGGCGCACCATCGTGCACACGCTCGCGGCCCGCGGCCACGAGGTCATCGTCTTCGCGCGAGGGGCCACACGCGCCGGGCTCCCTGGTCGCGCGATTGACGGCGACGTGCGGGACCGCGACGCGTTCGAGGCGGCCGCGCGCGGCGTGGACGCCATCTGCCACTCAGCTGCCCTCGTGAGCCAGTGGCGCCGGGACCCGCGCGAGTTCGACGCCGTCAACGTCGGCGGCCTCGAGCACGCGATCGCGATCACCCGCGACCTCAAGATCCCGCGCCTCGTCTACACGTCGTCATTCCTGGCGCGGCCGCCCGCCGGCCACGACGCGCCCATCCTCGCCAACGACTACCAGCGTACGAAAGCGGCCGCCAACGTCATCGCCCAGCGCGCGCGCGATGCCGGCGCGCCGATCGTCACGCTGTACCCCGGCGTGGTCTACGGCCCGGGCGTGATGTCGGAGGGCAACCTCGTCGGCCGGCTGCTCGCGGACCACCGCGCGGGCAAGCTGCCCGGCGTCATCGGCCCCGAGCGCATCTGGTCGTTCGCGCACGTCACAGACGTCGCGCTCGGCCACGCGCTCGCGCTCGAGAAGGCCACGCCGGGATCGCGCTACGAGCTCGGCGGCGAGAATGCCCCGCAATGGCGCGCGTTCGAGATCCTGCGCGACCACCTCGGCACGCGCCTGCCGCGACGCCTGCCCTACTGGCTCGCCGACCTCATCGGCGCCGAAGAAGAACTGCGGGCGCGCGTCACGGGCAAACCGCCGCTCGTCACGCGCGGCGACGTCGAAGTGTTCAGGCACGACTGGCCCGTCGCGAGCGCCGACGCGATCCGCGATCTCGGCTTCTCCGTGACGCCGCTCGCAACCGGACTCGCCGGCACGCTGACGGAACTCGCGGCGCAGAACAGAAGTACGTAAATTATCGTAGAGGAAAGATACTGCCCGGTCCCGCGTTCCTAACCGGCCGGACAGCGACCCGTCTAATGAAGCAGATGCATTCGGACGACGCGGAGGCCGTCGCCAAGGCTCGTGGCGGCGACCAGGACGCCTTCCGGGTGCTCGTCGAGCGGCACAGCCGCAGCATCTACCGGCTGGCGTACCGCATGACCGGCCGGCCCGAGGACGCCGAAGACGTCGTGCAGGAAACGTTCGTCCGGGCGTATCGACAGCTTGGCCGCTTCGAGGCGAGATCGAATTTCGCGACATGGCTCTACCGGATCGGATTCAACTGCGCGATCGATTACATGAGAGCCCGGCCCCGTCGCGAATCCGCCGAGTCGGACGAGCACCTCGAGCAGATGGCGCCCACCTCGTCGGCCCCGTCGATCGACGACCTGGTCTACGCAGGCGAGATCGGCGAGCGCGTGCAGGAGGCGCTTGGCGCCCTGAGCCCGCAGGAGCGGGCGGCGTTCTTGATGCGGCACTATCACGGCTGCTCGATCGAGGAGATTTGTCAGACGCTGGATCTGAAGTCGAACGCCGCGAAGCATTCGATCTTCCGGGCGGTGCGCAAGATGCGAGTCGCGCTCAAACCGCTCATGGAGCTGAAGGGATCGTGAAAGTCAGGGAGTCGGGAAGTCGGTGAGTTCGAAGTTCCAGGTTTGAAGTGATGACCATGTGGCACCCAAGCGACGAGGACCTCATCCTCCATTTCTACGGCGAAGGCAGCCCTAACGAAGAGGGCCGCATCGACGAGCACCTCGCGACCTGCGGCACGTGCCGGCAGGCGTGGGCGGAGCTCGGCGAGACGCTGAGGATGGTGGACGCGGCCGCGGTCCCCGAGCCCGGCGACGGGTTCGAGCGCACGATGTGGGCGCGGGTGCAGGCTTCCCTGCCCGAGCGCCGGTCCACCGGGTGGATGTGGCGGCTGGTCCCGGCCATCGCATTCGCGGCCGTCGTGGTCATCGCTGTGGCGATTGGGTACGAGTGGCGCTCGAGCCGCGAGCCGCGGCCGGCGGGCGGCGTCCCGACGGCCCCGGCGACGGTCACCGCCGCCGCAGCGAGCGCGCGCGGCCAGGCCCGCGATCGCGAGCGCGTCCTGCTGACCGCACTCGACGATCACTTTCAGCAGACCGAGATGTTGCTCGTCGAGCTGATGAACGCGCCCGATGACCGCGCGGATCTCTCGTTCGAGCGCGCGACCGCCGATGACCTCGTCGCCTCCGGCCGGCTGTATCGCGTGACGGCCAAACAGAACGGCGACCTGCAGTTCGCGCAGATGCTCGACGACCTCGAGTCGGTGCTCGTCGAGGTCGCCAGAAGCCCGGAGCACGTGGCCGCGAAGGATTTCAAGTC
>Ga0335084_10003001_pt1 | contig 16408 bp, 10 predicted proteins | sample Lox_Sample_44_FD_206721 | JGI IMG/M metagenome (GOLD analysis project Ga0335084, IMG submission 206721) | Soil microbial communities from Loxahatchee National Wildlife Refuge, Florida, United States - Lox_Sample_4.4 | ecosystem: Environmental > Terrestrial > Soil > Wetlands | place: USA... | reverse complement strand
CGAACGCTGAAGGGGCCTCATCGAGAATGGATTTCGAGTCTCTGCCCCACACCGCCTTTCGTCTCCTTCAAGACGGCGCTCTGCTGACTCTTGGCGTGTTGGGCTATTGCGAAGTCAAGCGGTACTCCGAGCAACGGCTCCGGGGATGGACGAAGACCGCGCTCCACGGCTTCATCTTCAGCTTCATCGGTGTGTTGACCATGATCGATCCGGTCTTCGTTGCCACCGGCGTGAGGCTCGACTTGCGCAATGCCGCAATCGTCACTGCAGTTCTCTTCGGCGGCGTCGATGTTGGCGCCGTCTGCCTCGTCGTTCTGGCCGTATATAGATTCACGTTGGGCGGCGCCGGCGCTACAGCCGGCATCATCAGTCTTGCCGTCGCGTTCGTCGTCCCCGCGGTCGAAGTGTGGGTTTGCCATCGCGACGGCGCGCCGATCCGGCATCGCCACTTGGTTCGGGTCACGTTAGCCGTTGCCATTGGTGGCGTCGCCGTCATGGGGCTGTTTCCTCCGACGGGTATGAGCGAGCTTGCCCTGTTGCAGACGGCATCCATATGGATCGTCGTCCTGCCACTGAGCATCCTCGCGGCCGGCTCGCTTATCCAGCATTATGAGCACGGCCGCTCGCTGAAGGAGGCCCTCCAGCAGCGGGAGAGCGAGCTGCGGGCGATCCTCGACAATTCGCCCTTCGCGATCTTTCTAAAGGATCGCGAGGGACGGTATCGGCTGATCAATCGGACCTACACCGACTGGTTCGGGGACCCGCCGGAAGCGCTCTATGGCAAGACGGCTTCCGAGGCTTATCTGCCCTCGATCGCCGAACCGGGCGCGCGCACCGATCGCGAGGTCCTGGAACAAGGCAAGATCACCAGCCTCGAGCGGCCGACGGAATCGGCCAAGCCCGGCATCAAATATGTGCAGACCACGAAGTTTCCGATCCGCGACCACGAGGGCCGGATCAAGGGCATGGCTGGTTTCATCGCGGATATCACGGAACGACGACAAATCGACGAACAGCTCAAGGCCAGGGAGGCCGAATTGCGCGCCATCTTCGACAATGCCCCGTTCGCCATCGTCCTCAAGGATACGGCCGGGCGATATCGGCTGATCAACCGAATCTATGCGGACTGGTTCGGCTGCCGGCAGGAAGAGATACGCGGGCACACCGTATATGAAGTTTTTCCTTCGGAGATCGCGGATAGAATCTCCGCTGGGGACCGCACCGTGATCGAGACCGGCGCGGTACTCAGCTACGAAGAGGTGGCCCTGACCACGAGACCCGAGATCAAGCACACCCAGGTGACCGAATTCGCGATCCGCGACGGTCAGGGTACGATCATAGGTGCCGCGGGGATCGTGGTCGACATCACCGACCGGAAGCGCGCCGAGGAAATCGTGCGCCACAGCGAGGAGCGCTTTCGCGCCCTCATCGAGCACTCGAACGGAATTGTGACCATCATCCGCCCCGACGGCGTCATGGCCTATCGAAGCCCCGGTGGATTTGGCGTGCTGGGTTACTCTCAGGAAGAGGTGACGGGCCAGTCGATATTCGACTTTATTCATCCCGGCGAGGTCGAGGCAGTGAGGGGAATCCTCCATAGGATCGGCGTCACGCCGGGTGAACGCGCCAGCAGCCGGACACGCGCCCGGCACAAGGACGGCTCCTGGCGGCATATCGCATGGACCGCGCGCAACGCCGAGGACATTCCGGGGGTGGGGGGCATCATCATCAATGCCCAGGATGTCACCGAGACCCAGAGACTCGAGGAGCAGCTGCACCGCTCACAAAAAATGGAGGCGGTGGGGCGTCTGGCCGGCGGCATAGCCCATGACTTCAACAACATCCTCGGCGCTGTCCTCGGCTTTGCGGGCCTCTTGCTGGAAGACCTGCCGGAAGGAACCGCCCAGCACGGCTTCGCCGAGCGGATCGTCAAAGCCGGGGAGCGGGCAAAGGAACTCGTGCGTCAGATCCTGGCCTTCTCGCGAGGAACGAGCGTAGAGCGCAAGCTGACCGACCTCAACCAGATCGTCGTGGAAACGAGGGAAATGCTGCGCGGGTCGCTTCCGTCCTCGACTCAGTTCGATGTTGCGACATCGAACGAGGATCTGATCGTCGAAGTCAACGCTGCGCAGATGAACCAGGTCCTGGTCAATCTCTGTCTCAATGCAAACGATGCCATTGCGGGGGAGCCGGGGCGCATTTCCGTGGAGGTTGCGCGTGCCACGGAAGAGGAACTCGCTGCCCTGACGGCCCCTCAGAACGGGGGTTACCGGCATTCTCCGTACAATGATGAGATTGTCGTCGGGACGGTGCGGCGCGATGAGAACTACGCCCGGCTCACGGTGACGGACACGGGGAGCGGCATGAACACCGAGGTTCTGGAGCGGATCTTTGATCCGTTCTACACGACGAAGGACCGCGGTCGGGGCACAGGTCTGGGCCTCGCCGTCATTCACGGAATCGTGTTGGGGTATGATGGCGCCTGCGTCGTCAGGAGCAGACCGGGTGCCGGGACGACGTTCGTGGTCTATCTGCCTCTTGCAGCACCGGGCTTGCAGCCCGAACCGGAGGCTTCGGCCACGCCGATGCTGCGAGGCCGGGAGCGCGTGCTGATCGTCGACGACGAGACTGATCTCGGCGATGCCCTTGCGATTGGCCTCGAACGGCTCGGCTATGAGGTCGTGGCGATCGAGAATCCCGAGGAAGCGTTGCAGATCCTCATCGAGAGCCCGGATTCATGGGACGTCGTCATCAGCGATCAGGTCATGCCGCAAATGAAGGGGTTGACCCTGTATGACCGATTGAAAGAGTTTCGTCCGGCCCTGCGGTTCATTCTCTGCAGCGGATACAGCGACGGAGCGACGGAAGAATTGGCGCTGTCGGCCGGTGTCGACGCCTTCTTCCTCAAGCCGGTAGGACCGGAAGAGCTGGCAGCCGCGATCCGGCGCTTCGTGGGCGGCAGCATCCAGATCGAGGCCGCGTCCGACACCTGACCTCCAGTATAGAGCATGCCATACCAAAGAGCCGACCATCCATACCTTTGGGGTCGCCGCGTCGGGACTTGCGTCGCTTAGCATCATCCGCTCTTTTGCAATGGAATCGCCATGGCGACGATACTGATCATCGATGATGACCCGTCCTTTCGGGACTACCTTGTGTCGCTTTTGCAGCGCGCAGGTTACCAAGTCCGCGTGGCGGAGAGCGGCGTCGACGTCGAGAACATCCTGCAAAGCGAGCAGATCGCCGCCGTCGTGACCGATCTCTACATGCCGAACGCCGACGGTATCGAGACGACGCGCGCCGTGAAGAGAGTTGCGCCGGAGCTTCCGGTCATTGGGCTTACGGGCGCACATATTCACGGCACCGAAGTTTGCCTCCGGGCGATGATCGCTTTCGGCGCGGTCGCTGCCTTGTCGAAACCGCTCAACGTCCCGGCCTTCCTTTCGACCGTGCGACGCGTGATCGACAATCCCGGCCGGAATCCCGCTATCACGTCGAGTGCGGGCGCAGTCCTGTGAGCCTGCAGCATGCAAATCACATCGCCATCCGAGAGAAAAGCGCGCCGACGCATCGCGTCACGCCTCTTCGACACGGCGATCATATCCAGTAGGTGCGACGTCAAGGTTTTCGCCCCAGTTAAGAAGCTAATAGGAATATAAACCGATACCTCGCCAACGGGGCCCAGTCAGGCGGTCGTCTTCAACCCTGGCGGATCATGCGGGTTCCCTGAACCCGGCTTGTGGACTACGCGCAAGCGAGACTGAACCCTAGCCGCGCCCGGAAGGGCGGAGGAATGACTGTCATGCAGCTCAGCAATTGGAAGATTCGCAACAAGCTTCTGCTCCTGGTCGGCGTTATGGCCCTGCTCATCGCCGTCGTGTCCGGCGTCGGACTGTTCGCCATCCGTGACATCGTCGACCAGCAGAGCGTGATGGACGAGAACGACAGCGAAGCGCTGCTCAGCGCCAGCATGAAGCAGAACGTGATCGCGCTGAACCGCGCCGAGTACCGCATCGGCGGCGATCCTTCCGCCGAAACCTTGAAGCTGGTCGCTGACATGGTCGCCAAGGAGAAGCAGGCGATGGAGGATCGGCTGGGCAAGCTGCGCGAGACCGCCAATAGCGAGCAGACCGGCATGCTCAAGGCGATCGAGGAGGACTACAAGGGCTACCTGGCCCAGATCGAGGACACGTTCGCAAAGGTGCGCCAATTGGGATCAACCGTGTCGCTAAGCGATGCCCAGCGCACGATCCAGGAATCGGTCAAGGCGAGCCAGGTCGCTGCCGACAAGCTACAGGAGACCGTTCAGTCCTACGCCGACAACGCCGACCGGAACAGCAACAGCGCCACCGAGGCCGCGACCAAGACGGCCTCCTCGCTGCAGCTGGTGATGGTCGTGGTCTCGATCCTGGGCATCGTCGGCGGTATTGCACTGGGTTATCTGCTGGCCACCTTCGGCATCAGCAAGCCCATCGCCCGCTCGATCGGCAACCTTAACCAGCTCGCGAAGGGCGATCTCAAGACCGAGATATTCGGCGCCCGGCGCAAGGACGAGATCGGCGAGATCGCCGCCGCGCTTCAGGTCTTCAAGGACACGGCGCTCCAGGCCGAGCAGATGCGCGCCGAGCAGGCCAAGGAGCAGGAGCGTAAGGAGGCGCGCCAGCGCGCAGTCGAGGGCCACATCAAGAACTTCGAGGGGTCGGTCTCGGGGCTGCTCGACGTCCTGGCCTCGGCGGCGACCGAGATGCGTTCGACGGCCGAGAGCATGTCGGCGACGGCCGAGGAGACCTCGCGCCAGTCGACCGCCGTGGCCGCCGCCTCCGAGCAGGCCTCGACCAACGTGCAGACCGTCGCCTCGGCGGCCGAGGAGCTTTCCGCCTCGATCGCGGAGATCAGCCGGCGGGTCTCGGAATCGACCCAGATCGCCGGTCAGGCTGTCAACGAGGCCACGCGCACCAACGCCGAGGTCAAGGGGCTGGCCGAGGCGGCGCAGAGGATCGGCAATGTCGTGCAGTTGATCAACGATATCGCCAGCCAGACCAATCTCCTGGCGCTCAACGCCACGATCGAGGCGGCGCGCGCGGGCGAGGCCGGCAAGGGCTTCGCGGTGGTCGCCTCCGAGGTCAAGTCGCTCGCCAACCAGACCGCCAAGGCCACGGACGAGATCGCCAGCCAGATCCAGGCGATGCAGAACGCCACGAACGGCGCAGTCGGCGCGATCGAGGGCATCGGCGGCACCATCACCAAGATCAACGAGATCTCGACCACCATCGCCTCGGCGGTCGAGGAGCAGGGTGCGGCGACGCAAGAGATCGCCCGCAACGTGCAGCAGGCCGCAGCCGGCACCCAGGAGGTCTCCTCCAACATCGCCGGCGTCACCCAGGCCGCGAGCCAGACCGGGGCTGCCTCGTCCCAGGTACTTTCGACCTCCGGCGAACTCGCCAAGCAGGCAGAAGTGCTGCGTGGCGAGGTCGACAAGTTCCTCGCCAGCATCCGCGCCGCCTGAGGCCATTGCTCCCACCCGGGCTCCGATTGTTCGCGCGGAGCCCGGGTGCCGCGATTTGCGGAGTCTGTAACATGAATGCGCCGCAACCGAAGCCGACGTTCGAGGCCGGGCCGTTGTTCGACTGCATCGCGCTCATTGCCTTCGATTCGGCCAGACAAGCGCGCCGCGCGGCTCAGGATCTGTCGGCAGTTTGGGACCGCTATCTGGAGGATATGGAGACAGACGGCCGGCCCGGGACGCCCGACGCCGGCTTGCTGCGCCGCAAACTGGCCGAGCTGCGCGGTCGGTTCGGCAAGATGGCCGCATTACATTTGGAACTTGGCGCTCAGACGGCACGCCTGAATGAAATGGTGCAGGCGAGCATGACGGCTCAGCGGGGCTCCTCAGGGCGCGGGGTTATCGACTTGGCGCGCGTCAGGCTCGATCGTCAATGCGAGACTTCGGACCATATGATTCTGAGCATTGCGGAAATGGTGCTGCAAACCGGCCGGCGCGTGGCCGAACAGTTCGCGGAGATCAGGGCGGACATCAACGATTTCGCCTTCATGCTGGCGGTTGAAGCCAATACCGCCGACTCGACAGCAGAGAAAAGTGGTGCCGCAGGAGGGAATTGAACCCCCGACCCACGCATTACGAATGCGTTGCTCTACCCCTGAGCTACTGCGGCGACCGGGGTATCCCGTCCGAGGCGGCGCAAGCTAGTGCAGGCGCCCCGGTTCCGTCAACCATGGTAAAGCCCGCGAGATTGGCGCACCAGCCAGCGATTCAGGGTCACGGAATCCGGCTGGAAACCTATCCCGCAAATGGTCAATAGAGCCTTAGTGACGGCCGGGCGGGCCTCAAGGTGCCGTCGCCCACGGGCTTCCTTGCTCGCATCGGGCCTGCCAATTTGATGCCATTGAAACGGCTGCGTCACACGCTCGCCCCGGATGCCGCCTAGGGTCCCCTCGCAGGCCCTATCACCCCGCACCGATTCGGGAGAGCGAAAGATGCGCAAGCCCAGGACCTCGCCCATCCGTGACCGTTCCGCCTCGCCGCAAGCCAAGCTCTGGCCTTCCATCTCGCGCCGCTGGCTGCTCCGGGCCGGCAGCGCCGGGCTGGGCACGGCGCTCCTGGCCGGAGCGGGCCGATCGCTGCTGATGCCGTGCCCGGCGCTTGCCGCCGGCAGCCGTCCGCTGATCACCCATGGGCTCCAGAGCGGCGATGTCGGCGCCGACGGCGCCGTCGTCTGGGCCCGGACCGACCGGCCGGCACGCATGATCGTCGATTATGCGCTCAGCGACAGCTTCGCCGATGCCAGTCGCATCGTCGGCCCGGCGGCGCTCGAGGAGGGCGATTACACCGCCCGGGTCCAGCTGGCCGGGTTGCCGGCCGGCCAGGCGGTGTTCTATCGCGTGAGCTTCGAGGATTTGAGCGATCTCGCCAGCCTGAGCGAGCCCCTCACCGGCCGTTTCCGCACCGCACCCGCCGACAAGCGCGATGTCAGCTTCGTCTGGGGCGGCGACGTGGCGGGCCAGGGCTGGGGCATCAACCCCGATTTCGGCGGCATGACGATCTTCAAGGCGATGGCCGGGCTCGATCCCGACTTCTTCCTCCATTCCGGCGATTCGATCTATGCGGACGGGCCGATCGCGGCCGAGAAGGATCTGCCGGACGGATCGAAATGGAAAAACCTCGTCACCGAGGAGAAGTCCAAGGTGGCGGAGACGCTGGCCGAGTTTCGCGGCGCCTATAGATACAATCTGATGGACGACAACCTGCGCGCCTTCAACGCAGCCGTCCCGATGCTGGCGCAATGGGACGATCACGAGACCCGCAACAACTGGTATCCGCGCCAGGTCATCGGCAATGACGACCGCTATCAGGTGAAGAGCCTGGCGCTGCTCTCGGCCTACTCGGGCCGCGCCTTCCACGACTACATGCCGATGCGCGTCAACCCGCAAGATGCGGAGCGCGTCTATCGGGTGATCCGCTACGGTCCGCTGCTCGACGTCTTCATGCTCGATATGCGCAGCTATCGCGGCGACAACTCGAAGGACCTGCAGCCCGTGGCCGGTACCGATACCGCCTTCATGGGCCCTGGGCAGCTGAATTGGCTGAAGCAGGAGTTGAAGGCGAGCAAGGCCGTCTGGAAGGCGATCGCGGCCGACATGCCGATCGGGCTGGTGGTTCCCGACGGCGAGAATTTCGAGGCGGTCGCCAACAAGGATGGCGGGCCGCCCTTGGGCCGCGAGCTGGAGATTGCCGATCTCTTGAGCTTCATCAAGCGCAACGGCATCGCCAACACCGTCTGGTTCACGGCCGACGTGCACTACACGGCCGCGCATTTCTACGATCCCAACCAGGCCAAGTTCCAGGATTTCGAGCCCTTCTGGGAATTCGTCTCAGGGCCCCTCAATGCCGGGACCTTCGGGCCGAACGAGCTTGATCCGACCTTTGGGCCCCAGCTCAAATTCATCAAGGCACCCGATGCCGGCCAATCGAACCTGGCACCGACTGCCGGCTATCAGTTCTTCGGCCATGTGCGCATCGACGGCGCCAATGCCGCCATGACGGTCATGCTCAAGGACATGAAGGACCAGGAGCTCTACCGAGTCGAGCTGACGCCGGCGGTCTGACGGCAAGCCCGCAGAGATCGCACCGAACGGGGCAAGCGCGGCGTCCCCAGGTCGCGCTTGCCCTCTTTTGCCGTCGCCTGCGGCGTTCTACAGTCTCAACCTGGATCGGGGTCGCATGCGTGCCGTCGCAACCGGCCCGCCTGACCGCTTGGCAGCCAAAAGGGGAGTTGCAGGAATGGGCATCATTTCGTGGATCGTGCTCGGCCTCATCGCCGGTGCCTTGGCCAAATTCATCATGCCCGGCAACGATCCGGGGGGCATCATCGTGACGATCGTGATCGGTATCGTCGGCGCTGTCGTCGGCGGCTTCATCGCCACGCAGCTCGGCTTCGGCAGTGTGAGCGGCTTCAACCTGCACAGCCTCATCATCGCCGTGCTGGGCTCGCTGGTCCTGCTGGTCGGGTTCCGCCTGATCAAGCGGGCTTGAGCCGGCCCCAGATCCAGCCGCCGAATCGGGATTATGGCCGGCGGATTCTCCGCCGGCCGCGTGCCGACCCGCCTTCCGGAAGATTCTTCAGGTGATCAAGCGCGCGGCGTCGATGGGCGCCGCGCTGTCGGCGGGTTTGGCCTCGCCACCGGCCGACCCAGCCGCGGGCGGGCTCGCTGGCGCCATAGCGACCGGCAGATAGCGCGCCTCGCTCGCGCGAGGCTCGCCAGCAGCACCCAGAGCCAGTTGGACCCGCGCGCCCTCCTTCCAAGCCAAGCTGTCGAACTCGCCGCAATGACCACAGCGCGCGGCCCAGTCCGCGGCCGTGGCGCCGCAATGGCCGCAGACCCAGGCGGGGTCGGGCGGCGCCTCGGTCGCCGCCATCAGCCAGCGACGCGCCGCGGCGAGATCGCCATGCTCGCCTTCTTCGAGCCGCGCCATCAGACGGCAAAGCCGCGCCGAGGGCGCGGCGCGCTCCGCCGCCGCAACCGCCTCCAAGGCCTTGCGCGCCGGCCCCCAGAGACCCGCCGCCATCGCGGTCTCGGCAACCGTAAGGCGGCTCTCGGTCGCCTCGGGCCGGCTCTGTGTCAGCCGTTCGAATCGGCGCGCCCGGTCGAGGGCCGACTCGTTCGGCCTGAGCGCCGCGTAAGCGCTGGCGAGCGCCGGATGTCCAAGCCCGCGCCCCCAGGCCTTCTCCAGAACCTTCTCGGCCTCGCGCTCGCGCCCCGCTTGCGCCAGAACACGCGCTTCGATGGCCAGGGTGGGCACGAAATCGGGCAGCAGCCGCGCCGCGTCGCGCGCGAGCGCCGTCGCGCGCACCGGCTCGGGCTCGAGGCGCGCCTGCTCCAGGAGCGTGATGGCCTCGATGCGTCGATAGCGGTCGCGATCGATGACCTTGAGCTTCTCCGCCGCCTTGGCCGTGCGCCGCGCGGTGACCCACTCGCCCTGCTTGAGCTCCAGATCGAGGAGGGCCTTGGCCGCCCAGCCGGCCTGCGGGCGCTCCTCATGCGCCTTGGCGGCGAGCTTCAACGCCTCGGCGCTGTCGCCCTTGGCCAGCGCCTGGTTGAGCAGGCCGCGCATGCCGAGGAAGGCCGTCTCGGGCCGTTCCAGCATGGCAGTGAAATAGCGCCGTGCCGCGGTCTCGTCGCCGGAGAGCTGCGCCGCCTGGGCCGCCAGCAACAGCGTCAAGGGCGGCTCGCTCAAGAGCCCGTGGGCGATGCGGGCCTGACGCTTGGCCTCGTCAGCGTCGCCGGCCGCGACTGCGACCATGCCTTGGGTAAGCGCGCGATAGCCCTTGAGACGCAAGCGTTCGCCGCGGCGCTCCCGATAGCGGCGCGGGCCCCGCACGATGAGGCCCCAGAGCCGATAGAGGATCGCCGCCAGCGCCATGAGCAGCAACAGGGCGGCCAGCAGGACTCCGACGCTGGTGTCGATGCGCCAGCCCAGCCAGTCGAAGCTGACATGGCCGGGCCGGTCCGCGACCCAGATGGCCGCCGCGACCAGGATGGCAAGCTTGAGGAGAAACCAGAGCGTGCTGCGCATGGGCCTTGCGCGTCCTTCCGCTCTCAGCCGCCGCCCGTGGCGGCGGAAGGCGGCACCAGGCGGGCCAGTGCCGCCTGCTCGAGCGCGTCGACGGCAGGCTCCGCCGCCAGGCGGGCGGTGGCCTCCTCGCGCCAGGACTCCACCACGCCGGCGGCGGGCTCGGTGAGGCCGTCGAAGGCCGCGGCCGTTCCCGCGAGGTCGCCCGCGGCGGCCATGGCCTCGGCCCGCGCCAGATGGTCCGAATTGCTGTCGCCCGTGACGGCACCATCGCTCGGCCTCACCTTCACCAGCTTCGACAGCCCCGCCATCAGCCGGTCGAGCCAACCCTGCCCGGACGGCGCTTCCGCGAGCGCACCGCCCGATGCTTGCAGCGCCTGATCCACCAGCGCCGGCACCTGCTGCAGCAATGCCGAGGCGGTGGGGATTCCGGCGGTCGCATGATCGCCCAAGGTCAGATGCGCCTTGGTCAGCACATCCGCCAAGCCGTCGTCATTGGCGGCCAGGCCATCGACCGCCTGCAGCTCGTCATGATAGGGCCGTCCGGAGGCGATCGCGCTCTTGAGCCGCGCCGTGGCCAGGACCAGCGCCGCGCCCTTGGCCTCCGCACCGCCCGCCGGCCGCGCCTCGAGGGCGCTCACGCGCTCCGCCGTCTGATCGAGCGCTGCCTTCAGCGCCGCGTTCTCCTGCTGCAGCTGATCGAGCGCGCCCAGTCGCTGGGTCGCCTGGTCGAGATTCGATTTGAGGGACGCGTTGTCGTCGGTCAGCAGATCGAGCGAGGACTGCAGCTTGGCCAGCGCGGCAGCGTCGGCCGTGCCCTCGCCAGCGGCAGCCGGTGTCGCCGCGGCCAGGCTGTCGAGCTTGGCGCGCAAATCGGCAAGCTCAGCCGGCAGGGCGGCGATATCGTCAGGCAGCGCCGGCGTTGCTCCCGGGACAGCGGCGGTTTGCTGCGCCATCCGGTCCTGCAATTCCGCATGGGCCTTGATCAGCACGTCCAGCTTCTGCGCGAGCTCGCCTGCCTGTTTCTCCAGCGCGCCGATCCGTTCCCATTGCGCCTGGCGCTCCGCGGTCGCGCGCTCCATGCCGGCTTGAATGAGCGCGAGGTCGCTCTCGAGCTGCGCCGTCTCGGCCTTGAGGCCCGCCAGTGCCTGGGCCGTGTCGGCGCCCGCATTATCGCCTGTCGAGGCCGTCGTCGAGCCGGAGCCGCCCGAGGTCGGCGCGACGGTTTCAGAGGTGGCGGTCAGCCGATCGAGGAAGGGCTGCCAGACCGGACGCGAGGCGACGATCGCCACCACCAGCACCAGCAGGCCCGCGACCAGCACGAAACGGCGCGCCGGCGGCGGACGGCGGGCCATGCGCTTCAAGGCGGCCTCGATCTCGGCCGGCGCCGGCGTCTCGCCGCGGCCCGGCTCATCGCGTGGTGCGCTCGCCGCGGCCTGGGGTCGCGACATCTCGGCCGCCTGATCGACCAACCGCAGCATCGAGGGCAGGTCGGGCTTCGGTGCCGTCATCATGGAGCGCCAGGGCAGCCCTTGCGCGGCTTTCTCGACGGCGGGGCTGAGACAGAGCGCAGTCGCCTGCCCGATACCTTGCGCTGCCGCGTCGCCCGCCCCGCGGACCAGCGTCACGAAGGTCTCGGCGGTGCGCGGCGAGAACAGCAGGACCAGCCCGATCTCGCCCCGTTCGAGCCTGCCCTTGGTGTCGTCACTGAGAGCATCCGCCTGATCGGCCGTATAGAGCACGGAGCGCCTGAGCTCGAAGCCTTGCTGCCCGAGCAGCCCCGCCAGGTCGCCCGCGACCGCGGAGCCGGCCGCATGAAACAGGATGCCGCGCTTGGGATCGAGACGCCGCGCCACCAGGCGCGCCAGATCCTCGATCGCCCCCGACGCGCTCTCCACCGTCTCGAAGCCGGCCGCGCGGGCGGTGCGTGCCGTATTGTCGCCGACGGCGAAGACCGGCAGATCGCGGCGCGGCGAGAGATTGGCGAAGGCGCGCACGCCATTGGCGCTGGTGAAGAGCAGCGCCTGCACGCCCTCGAGATCGACGGTGGCGTCGCTGACCGGCCTGACCGCCAGCAGCGGCTCGCGCGCGACCGTGATCCCGCGCGCGATGAGCGCGGCGGCCAAGGGCTCGGCGTCATCGTCGGGACGGGTGATGAGAGCGGTCAGCGCCATCGCAGATTTCCCCGGTTTCGCCTTTCAGGCCCCTTGCAGCCGCGCGAAGAAGCCCGCGCCGGCCTTGGCCCGGAGCGTCTGGCCGGCCTTTCGCCCGAGCTCGGCCGCCTGCTCCGTCGTCCCCTCGATCGTTTCGCGATGCGACAGGCTGCCGTCGGGGAGCGCGATCAGCGCGCGCAAGGTCAGCCGATCGTTTCGTATCTCGGCGAGGGCCGCGATCGGCGTCCGGCATGATCCATCGAGCTCGGCCAAGAGCGCGCGCTCGGCCGCGACGGCCATGCGCGTCGCGCCATGATCGAGCGGCGCCAGCCAGCGCCGGGTCTCCTCGTCGTCGGATCTGATCTCGATCCCGATGGCGCCCTGCCCAGGTGCCGGCAAGATCTCGTCGGTCGAGAGGACCGCGCTCGCCCGGTCCGCCATGCCGAGCCGCTTGAGGCCGGCCAGCGCCAGAAGCGTCGCGCCGATCTTTCCGTCCGCGAGCTTCTGCAGCCTGGTGCCGACATTGCCGCGCAGATTGACGACGGAGAGATCGGGGCGGTGCATCAGGATCTGCGCCTTGCGTCTGAGCGAGGCGGAGCCGACCACGGTGCCGGCGCGCAAGCTGGCCAAGCTGGTGCCCTCGCGGGCGATGAGCGCGTCACGCGGGTCCTCGCGCTCCAGCATGGTCGATATTTCGAGGCCCGGCGGCAGATGCGTCTCCACGTCTTTCATCGAATGAACCGCGAGATCGATCTGACGATCGACGAGCGCCTCCTCGATCTCTTTGGTGAACAGCCCCTTGCCGCCGATCTCGGCCAAGGGCCGATCCTGCACATTGTCGCCGGTGGTCTTGATGATGCGAATCTCGATCGCGTCCGGCGCCCGCAAGCCATCATGCGCGGCCATCAGCCGGTTGCGCAACTGATGCGCCTGGGCCAGCGCCAGGGGGCTGCCACGAGTGCCCACACGAAGGCGCGCGGCGGTCATGGCCTGCGACTCGGAATCATCGGCCGTCCTTGGCTGAATTCGATGCTCGGGCCCAGCTTTAGGGCTTTGGCCCGCGGCTGGCAAGCGGCCCTCCCGAGGCGCTTTTCAGGCCGCGAATGTCAATTTGTGGGCTGAAATGGGGCGTCCATCGGTCACGACTCGCCCGACTGGCGGCGGATCGCGGCCGCGACTAGGATCGCGCCCGCTGCCGGTCCCGGTGGGCCCGGGCGGACGCTTCACCCAGTTGCAGCCCGTGGTCCGCCTCGATCTCTCCCTTCCTCCTGTCCGAGTGGCTTCATGCGCGTACTAGGTATCGAATCCAGTTGCGATGAAACGGCGGTCGCGATCGTGAACGAAAGGCGCGAGCGCATCGCCGAGCTGGTGCTCTCGCAGCTCAAGGAGCATCGGCCCTTCGGCGGCATCGTCCCGGAGATCGCCGCGCGCAGCCATCTGAACCAGCTCGACCGGCTGATCGTCCAGGCTCTGGCCGAGGCGGGGCTGACGCCCCATGACCTCGATGCCATCGCCGCCACGGCGGGACCGGGCCTGATCGGCGGCGTGCTGGTCGGCGTGACGATGGCCAAGGCCATGGCGCTGGCGCTGAACCGTCCCTTCCTCGCCATCAATCACCTCGAAGGACATGCGCTCTCCGCGCGGCTCGATCCTGGCGTCGAATTTCCCTACCTGCTGCTGCTGGTGTCCGGCGGTCATTGCCAGTTGCTGCGGGTCGAGGCCGTCGGGCGCTATCGGCGCCTGGGTACGACCGTCGATGACGCCGCCGGCGAGGCCTTCGACAAGGCGGCCAAAATGCTGGGGCTGGGCTATCCGGGCGGGCCCGCGATCGAGCAGGCCGCGTCGCGGGCGGCGGCGGCCGGCATCGATCCGAAAGGCTACGGATTGCCGCGCCCGATGCTGGGGCGGCCCGGCTGCGATTTTTCCTTCTCGGGTCTCAAGACCGCGCTGCGCCAGCGGGCCCAGGAGCTGAGCGCGGGCGGCGCGCTGCCCGAGCGCGAGCGCGATGGGCTGGCGCTGGCCTTTCAGGAAACGATCGCGGCCGTGCTGGCCGACCGCACGAGCCATGCGCTCGAGATGAGCGCCGCCGAGGGCCGCGGTCTGACAGCGCTGGTGGTTGCCGGCGGCGTCGCCGCCAATCGGCGCATTCGACAGGCGCTGGATCAGGTCGCCCGTGCCAAGGGCCTGAAGCTGGTGGCGCCGCCAGCGGATCTTTGCACCGACAATGCCGCGATGATCGCCTGGGCCGGCATCGAGCGACTACAAGCGGCCACACCGGGGAGCGCAGGGGGCGACGGGCTCGATTTTGCGGCGAGGCCGCGCTGGCCGCTCGACCCGACGGCGCCGCGCGCGGCCGGCGCGGGCGTCAAGGCGTGAGCCCGGCATTGCAACGCTGGGGCATTCTCGGCGCCGGCGCCTGGGGCACGGCATTGGCGGTGACGGGGTTGCGCGCCGGGCGCGACGCCCGGCTCTGGGCGCATCGGCCGGAGCTGGCGGCGCTGATCGCGGCGCGCCGCGAGAATCCCGACTATCTGCCTGGCATCGCGCTCGATCCGCGCATCGAGGCCGGCGCCGATCTGGCGGCCCTCGCCGATCGCGATGCGCTGCTGCTCGCGGTGCCGGCACAGCATTTGCGCGCGGTAACCGAGAGGCTGGCGCCGCTTTGGCCGCGGGACCGTCCTCTCGTGGTCTGCGCCAAGGGGATCGAGCAGAAGAGCGGTTGCACCATGACGGCGCTGCTGGCCCAGACCCTGCCGGGGCGACCCATCGCCGTGCTCAGCGGCCCGACCTTTGCCGGCGAGGTTGCCGCGGATCTGCCGAGTGCCGCCACCGTCGCTGCCGCCGATTCGCAGCTGGGACAGGCGATCGTCGAGGCCCTCGCCGCGCCGCGTTTCCGTCTCTATTGGTCGAGCGACGTGACCGGCGTCGAACTCGGCGGTGCCATCAAGAATGTGTTCGCGATCGCCTGCGGCATCGTGATCGGACGAAGGCTGGGCGACAATGCCCGCGCGGCGCTGATCGCGCGCGCGTTGGCCGAGATGATGCGTTTCGCCGTGTCGCGAGGCGCCAAGGCGGAGACTCTGATGGGACTCTCGGGGCTGGGCGATCTGGTTCTGACCTGCAGCGGGCGGCAGTCGCGCAATCTGTCCTTGGGCATCGCGCTCGGCGAAGGCCGGGAGCTGGCCGAGTATCAGGCGAGCCGACGCAGCGTGGCAGAAGGAGTCTGGACCGCATCGATTTTGCGGGCCCAGGCAGAAGCGGCTGGCATCGATATGCCGATCGCGACCGCCGTCGACGATATCCTCAATCGCGGCGCGGCGATCGACGCGGCGATCGGCGCGCTGCTTGCCCGACCGTTGCGCGCGGAAGGATAAGAGGCGTCAACCGTTGACAGCCGCCGCCTCGCGCGGCTTCTCGATCTGCGAAACCATCCGATCCGGCGGCAGCCGCAGCGTCACGGTGGTGCCGACATCGAGCGCGCTGTCGAGCAGCAGCTTGCCGCCATGGAGCTCGACCAGGGACTTGGCCAACGGCAGGCCGAGGCCGGTGCCCTCGTAGCTGCGGGAGAGTGAGCTGCTTACCTGCACGAACGGCGTCAGCGCCGAGGGGATGTCGGCGGGATCCATGCCGATGCCGGTATCGCTGACGGCCAGCTCGAGCCAGCCGTCGGCCGCGACGTCGGCGCGGATCGTGATGCTGCCGCCGCGCTTGTTGAACTTGATCGCGTTGGTGAGAAGGTTGAGCAAGGCCTGCTTGATCGAGCGCATGTCGCAGCGCACCGAGAGCGGCAGGCAGCGCAAGTCGGTCGAGATGGAGACCTCGCGCTCCTCGGCGCGCACGCTGACCATCCTGAGGCAGGCTGCAACCAGCTCGCCGAGCTCGACCTCGAGGTCGGACAGCTCCATCCGCCCGGCCTCGATGCGCGACAGGTCGAGAATGTCGTTGACGACGGCGAGCAGATGTTCGCCGCTCTGGCGAATGTCGCGGGCATAGTCGGCGTAGGTCGGCACGCCGAGGGGGCCGAACATCTCCTTCTCGAGGATCTCGGAGAAGCCGATGATCGCGTTCAGCGGCGTGCGCAGCTCGTGACTCATATTGGCCAGGAACTGCGACTTGGCGCGGTTGGCGGCGACCGCGCCCTCCTTGGCGAGGCGAAGCGTATTGT
>Ga0335084_10003000_pt1 | contig 16411 bp, 15 predicted proteins | sample Lox_Sample_44_FD_206721 | JGI IMG/M metagenome (GOLD analysis project Ga0335084, IMG submission 206721) | Soil microbial communities from Loxahatchee National Wildlife Refuge, Florida, United States - Lox_Sample_4.4 | ecosystem: Environmental > Terrestrial > Soil > Wetlands | place: USA... | reverse complement strand
GGTATAAGGACGAGTATCTAAAGGAAAGCTCTCAGCCGTCAGCCATCAGCCGTCAGGAAAATCATTGATTCGCGAGTGATGACGTTTGCTGAGGGCTGAGAGCTGAAAACTGGGTTTTGAATGATCAAAGCAGTTCGAGGAACCCGCGATCTGTTGCCACCAGAAACGGCACAGTGGAACTTCGTGGAAGCGGCGGTGCGCGATGTATTCCGCGCATACAACTTTCAGGAAATTCGCACGCCCATCTTCGAAGCGACGGAGTTGTTTTCGCGCGGAGTAGGTGAAGACACCGACATCGTAAACAAAGAGATGTTCACTTGGGATGACAAAGCAAGGGCGCAATCAGAGAAAGGACAATCTCTCACCCTTCGACCAGAGAATACAGCCGGTGTCGTTCGCGCCTATATCGAGAATCACCTCTGGGATCGTGGGCTGAACAAGCTTTATTACATCGGTCCCCAGTTTCGCCGAGAACGGCCTGCGAAAGGGCGTTACCGGCAGTTCTATCAGATCGGGGCGGAAGTAATCGGACCAACCGCCTCTGGCAGCGAATCTCCGTTGCGCGATGCGGAACTCCTCGAGATGCTGGCTACGCTCCTCGACCGACTCGGCATTACAGACTGGAATCTCGAACTCAACTCCGTTGGCTGCCCGAACGATCGTTCGAAATTCAACGAGGCTCTGCGCAACGCCCTTGAACCAGTAAAAGACAAGATGTGTGCCGACTGCCAGCGGCGGGCGGTAACGAATCCTCTGCGCGTATTCGACTGCAAAGTTCCCGAAGATCAACCGATCATTGAAAAGCTGCCGCGGATCAGCCAGTTTTTGGATGAAAACTGTCGCGCTCACTTCGATGCGGTGCAGGCGATCCTGACGACGGTCGGCGTCAAATTCACTCTGAACGATCGCCTCGTCCGTGGTCTTGATTACTACACCCGCACTGCGTTCGAATTCACACACGGAGCGCTTGGCGCACAAAATGCAATCCTCGGCGGCGGACGCTACGACGGCCTCTCGGAAGCACTCGGGGGTCCTCCTGCTCCGGGGATCGGTTTTGCGATCGGGGAAGACCGCTTGGTGATGTCACTTCAGGAAAAAGCCTCGGCCGAGAGCGTGCTACGAAAGCCAGATGTTTATGTAGCTCCGATGGCAGGTATGAATGGAGACGCTGCCAAACTGGCGCGTGAACTTCGACGGCACGATCTTGTCGTCGAACTTGGAGACGACAGTTTCCGGCTAAAGAAGTCGTTTGAGACGGCGACCAAGGCAGGCGCGAAGTACATCCTGATCGTCGGCGAGAATGAAGTGAAGGCGGACGCGTTCGCCCTGAAAAATCTTGGTACCGGCGAACAGGTTTCCGTCACGCGAACGGAACTGGCTTCACGCATTCAGTCGTAACTTTGTTCGTAGACCGAGCGGAGAGCAATTGGGCAAGATTCATTCAGATATCGACGAGCATCTTGCGAAGACAATTCAGAACCAGCACGTATTCTTCGTCGCCACCGCCCCGCTCGATCCAGATGGCAATCTCAATCTGTCCCCGAAAGGCCTTGACTGCTTCCGCATCCTGGGACCCAAGACGGTCGCCTATCTCGACGTTATCGGAAGCGGCGTGGAAACGATTGCTCATCTGAGGGAAAATGGACGAATCGTCCTCATGTTCTGCATGTTCGAAGGCGCGCCCAACATCATTCGCCTTCACGGCCACGGGCGTGTGATCGAGCCCCATTTACCCGAATTTGCGGAGTTAGCCTCGAAGTTTCCAGCGTACGAAACTACGCGAGCGATCATCCTGGTGGATGTGACCCGAGTTTCTGACTCCTGCGGGTTCGGCGTCCCGCTCATGAAATATGAGGGTGACCGGGATCAGCACTTTGCATGGGCCCGAAAGAAGGGTCAAGATGAACTCAAAGCTTACAAGCAGCAGAAGAACCGGCGCAGCATCGATGGGCTGCCGGGGTTGGCAGAATAGATTGGGAGAACACCGATGAAGCGCACCTGCGTTGCGGTCATCTTTCTTTGCAGTGTTATCGCGTTCGCACGAACGCGTCCGGAAAAGCCACCCACGGCTCACGAGCAAACGTTGATGAACGCGGAAAAGAGTTTCTTGGAAGCGGCGAAGAAGGGTGACGTGGCGTTCTTTAAAAGCACATTGACCGCTGACTTTTCCTTCGTCTCTTTCGATGGCCAACTCTACGAGCGCCAGGACATGCTGGACCAGTTCGGGCAACCTGGCACCGACATCATGCCTTACGAAATGAAGGTCGTCTCAGCGGGAGACAACGCCGCGATCGTGACTTACAACGTCGTGCTGCGAGTTCCTCCCTCCGAAGACCAGGGACCTCCCCCGCGATATCAGCACTTCAGCACAGTGTGGGTTAAGCAAGGCGATGCCTGGAAAATGAAGTTCCTGCAGATGTCCGCTGCCCACTGGGGTGACTGGTAGATCCTGACTACGTCCACACGTGACAAATGTCATAACCCGGGGTTGACGAATCGCACTGGCAAGTGCATTCTTGCCCCGCTAGGCTCTCGAAAAGAATTAGGATTTGAGCCTTGAGGAGCGGACAAAGTGAATCGAAGACTGGCATTAATCCCGTTTTTACTGGTCATCACCGGCTGCACGTGGGGCCAAATGGCCGGTCCTCCCGGCCCGGAAGTGAAGAAACTTGACTACTTCGTTGGGAGTTGGACCACCGAAGGAACCATCGCTCAAGGTCCGTGGGGCGCGGGCGGCAAGTTTACAGGCACAGGCACGACAGAATGGATACCAGGCAGCTTTTTCGTCCAGTCGAACTCGGAAGCTAAAATGCCTCCCGAACTCGGCGGAGAGAGTAAGGCCCTCATGATCATGGGCTACGACACGCAGCAGGGCACGTACACTTCCGACCGATTCACGAGCCTTGGCCAACATGAGTCTTCGAAGGGGTCCTTTAGCGGCGATACCTGGACCTGGACGAACACATCGAACTACGGTGGCATGGAAATCCAGGGCAAGTTGACAATGAAAACGCTCTCGGCCACCAGTTACACGTTCAAATATGAAATCTCGATGGACGGCAAGAACTGGTCGCCATTCATGGATGGGAAAGCCACAAAGAAATAGTAAGTGTCCTGTTGCACCCAACGGAAGGGCCTCGGCCTCTCGACTGAGGCCTTTCCTATTCTTTATCGAATGACCGCTGACGCTATCTGCTTCCGCTCCGCGATCTCTGCCCGTTTCGTGGCGGTTCATTTCATGTTTTGCCAGTTGAAGACCTAATCCAAGTAAGGATCAGGGCCGAACTTACGAAAATGTGTAGGGAAAATCGACAGGGGCTCTTGACTTAGAGTCAAATCCTTGTAATAACTATTCGGTCCGTCCGGACGAGTCTGGGGGTGTGTAGATTTGGCTGAAGTAAGGCTTCAAGAGGGCGAATCGTTAGAAAACGCCCTACGCCGCTTCAAGCGCAAGGTGCAGCAGGAAGACATTATCAAGGAAGTGAAACGCCACTCCTTTTACCTGAAGCCCGGCGAGAAGAAGCGGGTAAAAGCTGCGCTAGCTCGAAAGCGCGCCAGAAAAAAGACACGTAAAGAACAGGATTAACGGCAGGAAAGAGCCGCTCCTTCCCGGAGCGGCTCTGCTCAATCTGGCCCCCCACCCGTTTGAGCTGCAACAGGGACCTCATACTCTAAAGTTTTCCCGGCATAGTTCGAATAGTTTGTAACCCAGGTGCCGTTTTCAGGCGCGTGGCGGGGCCGAGTCCAAGGGGCTGTACCGAGGGGGAGCAGTAGACAACCTGTCTTTCGGTGTTCCACCGCCGTTCTTTCCCCGCGAGTGGGCGCGACGGAAACGGGCTGAAGGAGCCATCCTCAATGGAATTTCAGGACAAGGTGCTGAAGTGTATCGACTGTGGGTCCGACTTCATTTTCACGGCCGGGGAACAGCTTTTCTTTCATGACAAGCAGTTCAAGAACGAACCCAAACGCTGCAAGACCTGTAAGACAAAGCGCGTTGCGGTTTTAGGGGCCGCTACCGCGCCCGGACAGAACTATCGCTACACCAAAGTCGAGACGCAAGCCACGTGCTCTGGGTGCGGGAAACAGACCACGGTCCCATTCCGTCCGACTCAGGGGCGTCCGGTTTTTTGTAGAGAATGCTTTCAGGCCCGGAGAACCCAGGCCACGGCCTGATCGCTTTCCCGTCCACCAGAGAATCCTCAGGGTGCGTTACCATGAAGTGTGCCCGGATTCTACGTTGAAAACTTCGGTTGTCGCGCCACCCAAGCAGATGGTGCCGCTCTTGAACGTCAGTTCGAAGAGCAAGGGCTGATTCGCGTCTCATCGGCCCGCAAGGCCAACCTTGTCATCTTGAATACGTGCACGGTGACAACCGGTGCCGACCAGGATGCCCGCGCTGCAATCCGCCGAGTTCGTCGTCAGAATCCCGAAGTGAAGATCGTGGTAACCGGCTGCTACGCTCAACGCGCGCCGGAAGAGATCGCAGCCCTTCCGGGCGTAGATCTGGTCGTGGGTAATTCCCACAAGCATCAACTCGCACAAATCGCTCTACATGTCTCTGAGATTATCGAGTCCTCTGCCTCAAACTTCGTGCCGCTCGCGAGTTTAACTGAGAACCGAGGACTGAGAACTGAGAACTCGATTTTCGTCTCCGACATCTTCGCCCACACCGAACTCCTGGCCGCTCCCGTCTTCGATGCCGCCAACGAGCGCACGAGGCCGAATCTAAAAGTGCAGGACGGCTGCGACAACCGTTGTTCATTCTGCGTAATCCCGTACGTGCGAGGGCAGAGCCGCTCTCTGACTTCAAATCGAATCGTGAACGAAGTCAACACGCTGGTAGAAGCTGGGTACCGGGAAGTAGTAATCAGCGGCATCAATCTAGGCCGCTGGGGAAGGGACCTGGGCCTACGGCATCAGGCATCAGGCGTCAAACCTCGTGCTTCAAACCTGAGCATCTCCACGGCTCGTGTAGGGGCGGACGCATTCGTCCGCCCAGGCGAGCAACGCTCGCCAGCCGCAATCCAGACGCCTGACGCCCGACGCCTGACGCCAACCTTCGTGGACCTCATCCGTTGCGTTCTCCACGAAACCAACCTCGAGAAACTGCGCATCTCATCAGTCGAGCCCATAGATTGGTCGGACGAACTGATCGAACTGGTTGCAACTTCCCCGCGAATCGCCAAGCACGCCCACGTCCCGATGCAATCCGGCAGCGACGCGGTTCTACGAAGAATGCATCGCAAATACCGCCCATGGCATTACCGCGAGAACATCGAGAAGATTCACGCGGCCATGCCGCAAGCTGCCATCGGCGCAGATGTCATGGTCGGCTTCCCCGGCGAGACCGATGAAGAATTCGAAGCCACACGAAAGATGATCGAAGACCTGCCATTCAACTACCTGCACGTCTTCACCTATTCGGCACGTCCGGGAACTCCGGCCGCTGAAATGAAGAATCAGGTTCCGGTGCATGTAGCGCGCGAACGCAACCGCATTCTGCGCGAGTTGGCTTCAGAGAAAAAGCTGGCATTCATGCGTAGCTTCATCGGAAAAACGGTTGAGGCGATCACGCTGAGTGTCGTTGGTAACGACGAAGAGGGTGAGTTCACAAAAGCCTTAACTGACAACTACCTGAAGTTGCGTGTACACGGACGGCATGATCCGAACCGGTGGCTGCGCGCGGCGATCACAGACGTCGTCTCTGGTGCGCTAGTCGGCTGGACGAAAGGCAAATAACCACGAAGGGCACGAAGGTCGACGAGGAAAACGAGTTCCTTCGTGAAACTTCGTGTCCTTAGTGGTGAATGCCTCTAGCTCGGTTTCTTGATCGAGATCCCCAGTTCTCGCAACTGCCGCTCATCCACCGGCGTCGGAGCGTCGCACATCAAATCCACGGCGCGTGCCGTCTTCGGGAAAGGAATCACCTCTCGCAGACTTTCGGCTCCTGCAAGAATCATCACGATGCGATCCAATCCCAGCGCGATCCCTCCATGCGGAGGCGTACCATACTCCAGAGCCTCAAGGAAGAATCCGAAGCGTTTCTTCGCCACTTCGTCCGTCATGCCGAGCGCTTTGAAAATCTTCGCCTGGATATCCTGACGATGAATACGAATCGATCCTGAACCTAACTCGGTGCCATTCAGCACAACGTCGTAAGCGAGCGCCCGCACCGCGCTTAAAGTCGACTGCGGATCATTCACCGAATCCACGCCCTGCTCGAGCAGTCCCATATCCTGCTCGTGCGGCGACGTAAACGGGTGGTGCGCTGCCATCCACTGCTTCTCACCCTCATCCCACTCGAACATGGGGAAATTCGTGACCCACAGGAAGCGGTAGTCGTGCGCAGGATTGCCCGTCTTCTTGAAAATCCCATGGCGATCGGCATATTTCTGCGCCAGCGCTAGCCGCAGCAATCCCGCCGATGCATAGATCGACAACTCTGCGGGCGTAACCTTGCGGTGCGCCGGCATCGCCGTCTGAGGCCCAGCTTGAGCCGACCCGGCAACCAGCACAATGAGGTCCCCTTCTTCCACACCCGTCTTCTTGGCGATCGCAGCGGCCGCGTCGGGATACTTGTTCCCAATCCGCTTGAAGTCCTCGTAAACGCGTGCTCCGCCCTTGGAGTGGAACATCGGCTTGATGTCGTCGCGCTCTTTGCGCGACAACTCACCGACCTTGGGCGTGCGGATCGCGATCACCGGCAGATTAGGATTAATCGCGAGTTCTTGCAGATTCTGCTCGCTGAAGCACTCGCGCACGTCCGAGAACGGAGGGATCCGTAGATCCGGCTTGTCGATGCCGTACTGACGGATCGCTTCGTCGTAATCCATACGCGGGAAGGAAGTCTCGATCTTTTCCCCCGCGGCCTCGAAGGCCGCCTGCAAAAATCCTTCGACCACTCCCCAGACGCTTTCCGGCTGGGGATAGGTCATCTCCAGGTCGATCTGCGTGAATTCGGGTTGGCGGTCGGCGCGCAAGTCTTCGTCGCGGAAGCAGCGCACAATCTGAAAATATCTATCGAACCCGGAAATCATCAGGATCTGCTTGAACATCTGCGGCGACTGCGGCAGGGCGTAGAACGTCCCTGGCTGCACGCGGCTGGGCACGAGATAGTCACGCGCACCCTCAGGCGTCGAACGCGTCATGAACGGCGTCTCGATCTCGAAAAATCCCTGTGACGACAAATAATCGCGAATAGCCTTCGCCACGTTGTGGCGCGTCTCGATATTGAACTGCATCGCATCACGGCGCAGATCGATGTAGCGATACTTCAGCCGCGTCTCTTCATTCGTAAGTGCTGTGTCCGAAGGCAGGAACGGCGGCAGTTTCGATTCGTTCAGAATTCGAATGTCGTCAGCGACAAGTTCCACTTCGCCCGTGGGCATGTTCGAGTTGATGGTGTTGGCATCACGCAGTTTCACAGTTCCGATCGCTGCGATGACGAACTCGTTCCGAAGCGTTTCCGCCTTCTCGTGAATGGCGGCCTTCTCCGCATTGACCACCACCTGCGTGACACCCGTCCGGTCCCGCAGATCGATAAACAGCAGGCTACCGTGGTCGCGGCGCTTGTTCACCCAACCCATCAGGACCGCGCTCTTACCAGCATCCGACGCGCGCAGCGTCCCGCACATGTGGGTACGTCGTAAATCGCCTAAGAAGTCGAGCAAAAGTATGTCCTTACTGTAGGAATTACGGCAGTATGCCGAGCCCCTGATTATAAACGGTTTGGCGGATCAGCCGTCTGCCCAAGCCCGCGTAAGCATCTGCGTTTTACCTCGGGAATCCACATTTCGATATGCCCTCCCGGCTATCCGAAACCGCCGCACCGCATCTACTATTAGGAAATGTCCGCCGTCGGGCCAACCATCAAAATCGCCCAATCCGCGCCCGTTCCGCGGCTGTTGGTCGATCTGCCGTCCTGGCCCGGACTGTTCATCGAGAACCTGCGCGATCTTCTCCTCCCGCGACAGCTTCCGCCCTTGGCGTTGCGATCTGCCCCAGCTCCATTCTGGAATGACGTTTTCGTCAGTCTCCCTCTTCCCTGGAACAGCTTCCTCCAGTCCGCTCTGTATCACATCGCCGCGGGAGCAGCGCTGATCGCTCTGGCGCACCTGCTCTCGTTGCAGCCGAAGGTCGTCTCGACACCTACCTTCGATCGCTCCCAGGTGATTTACTACCAACCTTCCGAATACCTGCCGCCCCTCGATACTCGCGATTCCAGTGCAGATCGACCGGCGAAGGCCGACCCTGAATTCTCTCCTCAACCCATAATCTCGGTGCCACGAGAGAGCGACAACCGCTCTCAGACGATCGTGACGCCGCCGAATGTAAAGATCGCCCATAATATGGCCCTGCCGAACGCGGTGGCTTGGTCTGACACGGTACAGAAGCCGCGCCTGGAGATTCCTCCGGCACCGCTGACGCCCGCAGCTGACATCACACGTATTGCCCCAAAGCTGGAGAACCAAGCTGTCGCTCCGCCGCAAGACCCGACTCAGTCTGCCCATCGTAGAAATTCGCCGACCTTGCAGGATCCCGTGGTCGCACCTCCAACAGACATCCGGAGTTCCTCCGCAACTTCAGGTATTCCGGGACTGCAGCCGCAACTGGTTGCCCCGCCGACCAGCCTCGACAGCGTACCCGTTCGTACACTCGGCAATCTAAACATCGCCCCGAGCAACGTCATCGCTCCCGCTCCCGCGCTCCCTGTAGCCGCACAGCGCACGACGCCAGGAGGCAGGACCGCCAGCCTCGGAGCTCCGCAGATTGCGCTTCCACCGCCCACTCTTTCGGCATCGGGTTCGGGAGTCGCCGCCGGATCGACCGGGCGAATGATCGCCCTTAGTCTCCATCCAGGGGTGAGTGCGCCACCAAATCCACCGGAAGGCAATCGCCGTGGAGCATTTGCGGCAGCGCCCGAGGGACACGCCAGCGCATCAGGTACGCCCGGAACCGCCTCGGGAAGCGCAGGCTCTGGCGCAAACTCTGGCACCGTAGGCGGCAGAAATAGCGGAGCGTCAGGGGCGAAAGGATCCAGCGATCTGCCTTCAGGACTTTATGTTGGAGCAGCGGCGAAACCGTCATCCCCAGTCGCGGGTGAGCCCACAGGAAAGACGGCGTCGAATACAGTCAATCCCAATCTCGTCGCCAGCGTTCATCCACCACGCGTGACTACAGCGCGTCCCATGCAACCAGACACGACCGCAAAACTCAGCGAACCCGAACGCGCCGTCTTCGGCAACCGCCACTTCTACTCGGTGACGCTCAACATGCCGAACCTGAATTCCGGTGGCGGAAGTTGGGTCATTCGCTTTGCGGAACTGAATCACCCGTCCAGCATCCAGGCTCAGGATCCAAGTGCGCCGGCCTCCGACATCTCCCAGCCAATGGCCACCCGCAAAGTCGACCCGGCGTATCCAATGCAACTCATGCGTGAAAACGTCCACGGTACGGTGATCTTGTATGCAGTGATCCATGCGGATGGGACAGTAGGGAGCATACGCGTCCTGCGTGGTGTTGATGACCGACTCGACCGCTTCGCCAGCGATGCGCTGGCACAATGGAAATTCGAGCCCGCTACGAAAGAGGGCGCCCCCGTCGACGTAGAGGCTACCTTCCAAATCCCCTTCCGTCCAGCCCATGTGGGATCAAACTTTTAGCTGCTATTTTCTCGTCGGTGCGGGGATGAGGACGACACAGCGCAGAATTTCGCTACTACCCGTTTGCGCCCTTGCGCTTTTCCAGCGCCGCGTAGATCGCCTGGTCGGTACACACTTCGTAGTACGAGCGGTCCGTCCAGCCCCTTACAGAGAAATTAATTGGATCAATCCGCGGAATGCGGCTCTCCCGCACAACGATCTTGCGGAATATGTCTTTGTCAACCGGCACCGTGGCCGTGAACATTTTGTATTCGCCTCTGTCTGACGAGGCCAGTGCCGCAGGCAGCTTCACCCTCAGCGGTTCAAACGTGATCTCTTGTTCCATTTTGCGAAATGCTGTCTCATTCATGCGGATCCCGCCGAGGTTAAAGTTCAAAATCACGTCCTCGGGATTCCCATTCTCATCCAGCTCCGCCGCCTGGAACGCATAGACGTGGAAAGGCCCGGCTTGAGGCTCCATCACTTTCCGCACTCGCTTATTGCAAGACGACAGCCGATCGCTCTCGTTCAGAGCTTCCGAAATCATGATCTGATGCTCGCCATCCATGAGGTACAGCGGCGCAGACTCCTGCAGGGTGATTCCTAGCCCCAACTCCAACTGGGGCATCCCCGAACGCTGCATGAGTTCGTTGTATCCACGGACAATTTCGATAATTTCCCTCGCGAGCACGCACATCCGGCTTACCGCCAGTCCCGGTTCGCCTTCGCGTTCCAGAATCGCCAGGATGATCGCGTCGCCTTCCAGGAAGACCTTCTGCGCACCGTACTTCTCCAGAAGCTTGTTGACCGGATCGTAGAAATTCAGGCTGAAGTATGAAGCCGGATTCAGGCCCTTCTCCATCATCATCCGGGTTAGGCGGGTCGAGTCGCGCACGTCCGCCTTGAGCACGACATGACGCAAGACGCGCTCGGAGTCCGTCTGCCCCTGTTCTTCGGGAAGCACGAATTCATACAACGTTCCATTCACCCGCGAAAGTTCCTGCAGCCGCTCATTGGCGACAAGGTTTACCGAATCGAGCGCGGCATTGAGCGTTTCCAGCCGCCTCAGGTCGCGATGATAGTGAAAGAAATCTGCCAGGAACCGGGCTGCCACCTTCGCACGCTCAGAACCTCGGCAACTCGCCACCTTCGCAACAGCTGCATACAGGCTGTTCGGCGAGAGCTTGCCATGCTCCTGAATCATCCGCTCCACGCGATCGCAATCCGTGCGGTCGATCAGAGCGTTTTTCAGCTGTTGTGGATTGATCCGCGGTGCAAATTCGCCGAGCAGCGGCACCACGTGATAGGAGGCGATTACGTTCTCCATCACCTGCTCATCCTCGAGCAGCCGGACCCACGCAGCCAGCCGCTCCTGCTGCGCGAGCCCCTCCGAGGAGTCCTCCGGCGTTCCAGTGCCCACCAATTCGCGGGCGTTTTCTGGAACGTTCATCCACGAGTCGATGGTTTCCGCGGTCGTTTCCTCGCCGTACATTGACCGCAAGAATCCTGAGACAATTTCTCGCATGCGGCCATAGCGATCGGGATCGCGATCCCAGTTGCCCAGCATCACATAGTGCTCGGCACACAAATAGTCATCGCGGCCGTCCTCGGAAAACAACAGCCGATTCAGGAACAGCGGATACGTGAAATAACTGCCACCACTGGTCTCTTCACCAAACAGCGAGCGACGTGTGCGACCTAGAGTGCTCTTCTCAACTTCGCGAAGCGTTTCAAAGATCTCCTGCCCAGTCTTGCGCAGGATGATCTTTTTTCGCACCTGAAACGCCGCCAGCTTCTCGCGGTATTCGTGCGCCTTCAACTGCCGTGTGTTGTCGTAGCTCTTTAGCAGGATGCGGCAGCGCTCAACCACCTGCGCAAACTGCTGGTTCATCTCGCTGCGCAGGAACTTGGTCACTGCCAGTCGACACAGTAGATCAACCGAAAGCTTGAATTCCTTCTTCGCCCGGTTGAGCGAGGCCATCTGCAATTCGGTCAGTGCGGCTTTCCATTCGCCTGGATCATTTTTTGGACGCGCCGGTTTTCCCAATTGACTGCGGAGCCATGACGGCGCCTGCGTCGTCTGGGCGGCCTCTGCCCCCAGCAAACCTTCCACCTCACCGTGCCTGGCGACCAGACGCGCGATTTGCGCTCGCGCCAACTCCATGAATTTCGGACTGAGCACGACATCGTGCCGCAGATTGTCTACACCCACGCTGAGCCCGTCGAGCGACACGAAGGGTGTCGACGCCGACAGATTGGGAAGCTCCGGTTTTTCCGGGGCTCCACCGAGCCGAAAAATAGGAATGCGCGGCATCCAGGATCGGATTCAGTTCGGAAGTTACTGATTACACAACTACATATCGAGGCTAACAGGACGATCCTGCGGACGAAAGTTACCTAGGTTACAAGGATTAACTTGTGCGGAATCAATGTTGGCTGCAACGGTAGACCAAACGTGCTCATGCGAGGTGAATTACAGCCTTCCTCTCGGTACTCGCGACGGTATACGACACTCGAAGCTACTGCTGGCTCTTCACTCGAACCGTCTCAAACTCGTCGCCTTTCAGCCAACCTATGAGCTTGGGCAGGCTCGCAGCCTCCCACCCTAGCGCGAATCCGAATCGTGCCATCGCCGAATTGCCTACAAAATCCATCTCGGGATGGTATTCATCACTAGGCTGATGATAATGCTTCTCCACGTAGTCCTTCTCTTGGTCGAGCCCCCACGACTCCGTATGCCCTTTGAATTTCATTCCCTCATTAATTGAGAAGGATGGGATGCCTACGCGCGCCAGGCTGAAATGATCTGAGCGGTAGAAGTGCCCCGCCTCCGGTCGTGCATCGGGCCGAATCGCCAACCGGAACTCCTTCGCCGTAGCTTCCACATTCGAGTAGAAACTCGTCCGCTCCGCCCCTGCGACTTGTACTTCCTCGGGCGCTCCCAATGGCTTTACGTCGTCATAGTTCAAATCGAGAGAGATCTTCCCCGCCGGAATGGGTGGATGTTTTCCCAGATATTCCGAACCCAGGAGTCCTTGTTCCTCCGCGGTAACCGCCGCAAAGATGATTGACCGTCGAGGCCTTATTGTCGCAGTACCAAACGCCCGCGCAACTTCCAGCAGAACACCGCATCCGGTCGCATTGTCGTCGGCGCCGTTGAAGATGTTGTCTCCCGGCAGGTCGGGGCGGATACCGAAGTGGTCGTAGTGCGCCGTGTACATCACCGCTTCGTCCGCTACCTTATGATCCGATCCTGGCAGGATCGCGATGACGTTATTCGCCTCGAAGTTTCGCACCTTGCTGACCATTCGCGCCTTCAACTTCGCGCCCAGATCGACGGGATGAAAATCGCGCGACTGCGCCGAGGCCATCATCTTGTCCAGGCTCATCCCCGAGGCCGACGCCAGGCGGTTCGCCACATCCAGATGAATCCACGATGCCACCTTCAGGGCTGATCCATTCAGCTTCAAGTACGACTTCTCACCAGAATTCGAATTCCGCACCACTTCCCACGGATAACTCGCCATCTGCGTCTGATGCACAAGAAGCACGCCCACTGCTCCCTTGCGCAGACCTTCTTCGTACTTGTAAGTCCAGCGGCCGTAATAGGTCAGCGCCTTACCCTTGAAGAACTTGGGATCATCTGAGGAGGGCTCGCTCACCAGCATCAGGAGTACTTTCCCACGCACATCCACACCCTTGTAGTCGTCCCAGCCATACTCGGGAGCCTCAATGCCATATCCGACGAACACGACGTCAGCGTCAATGTCCGACTGCGGCTGCTGGCTCTGGTCGTACGCAACGTATTCGTCCAGCGGGCGCAAGTTCATCGCCTCGCCTTTTTTCGGGATCAGCGAAAATTGCGTTTCCGGCAAGGTTGTGATTCCGACGAAAGGAACGCGTTGCATGTAGGTACCGTGGTCGCCGGCGGGCTTCAATCCATATTCGGCAAATTGCGTGGCGATGTACTCAGCGGCAAGATCGCCTCCACGCTGTCCCGTACCGCGCCCCTCCAGCAGATCGTGCGACAGATAGCGCACATGCCAACGAATGTGATCGGGATTGATAGTTTCGAGCGCAACAAATGCCGGACCGGGCAGCCGGACGGAGGGCGCTTTGGCACCTCCCGATCCTGCTCCGCCTTCCGCCCAGAGGGGCAAGCTTACGCACACCGTCAGACACGCCAATAGAATTCGGGTCATTCCCCGCATGCTAGGTCTCTCCCCCAGCGAGGCTATGCCTGCTGGAGACTCATTTTTTGTGAAGGTCTGCAGAAATTGTAATGGAGGCTTCGCATCGGGTTGTAGGAGAAGTGGCTCCCAATGGTGCACGAGAGTGCAACACCCTTGGAATCAAGGCACTGCAGGTCGTGTCCTGATGAACGACTCTGTGTATCTCCGTGTTCCCTGTGGTGAGCTTTTTGCTTAAGCGCCAGACCGGCGTCTAGTTCTTCGACCCTCAACCAGCTCGGAAATCGCGAACATCCTCCCCGCGCTGAAAAACTGCGGCCAGATCCATCTTCCCGACTTCCGCCATCTTCCGGTTGATCGTCTCGAAGTCGGCTTTCACCCATCCCACGCTCGATACTTCGACCTCGCCATCTTGTGCAATCCAGAAAACGGTCGGCACATTGGTCAGCCCATACGCATTCGACACGGGATAAGTACGAGTGTCATCAAGCAGCATCGGGAACGTGATCCCGAATTGCTTGCAGAACGCCACTGTGTCCTTGGCATCGTTCTGCGAAATGCCGACGAGCGTCACACGACTCTCCCCATATGCCTTGTAGAGCCGTTCCAGAAACGGCAGCGCATATTGGCAGGTTGGGCAGGACACCTTGAAGAAAGCGAGTACCACCGGTCGGTGGGCAAGTTCCGCGTTTAGTGAGAATGCTTTGCCGTCCAACGCTTTCAAATCGAATTCGGGAGCCTTTGTTCCGGTTGCCAACGCCGCCATCTTTTCCTCACTTGTTCGAAATCCCACCTCGATTCGAACCCTTCATTTTAGATGACGAAGGTTGGCTTTAGGATGAAGAGGATTCAAGCTGGCTATTCAGACCTAAGCCTATGCCGGCGGCTGAGTTAGCCATCCCGCCTTTCGCAATATCTTGCGCGCTAGCCCCGTCATCGCCGTTCTTGGAAGCCGTTGTGCGGAATACCATTCGCCCACGACCCTCGTAGACGTGGGCAAGGCCCAAACATGGACGGTGTAATCCGTTGTAGTGATCGCATGTCGTACCGTCATGACGAGTTCACCATTTTCATCGGCGCGCGAAATCTCCGGGAGCTCCCACATCCCGGCCATGAGACTGGAATTTCTCGGGCGCTGCACCAAGAATACCGATCCATTCTGACGAACAAGAGCGTAGTGAATCTCGCGCTTACTTTGCCTTGCCGGCTTCGCTTCGGTTTCCATTTCACCGCGCGTCGTGCAGAGTTTGACCAACGGACAGGTAAGACAACCCGGCGACCGGGGTGTGCACACCGTTGCCCCCAGTTCCATCATCGCCTGATTGAAATCACCCGGACGCGTGCGATTGAGAAGAGCTTCGGCAAGAGACCAAAACTTCTCTCCCGCCAAGGTTGTTCCCGTGACTCGCTGCATCACGCGCTCCACGTTCCCATCCACCACGGCGATCGGCTCGTTAAACGCAATGCTGGCAATCGCGGCCGCCGTGTATCTCCCGATGCCCGGTAATTCGCGCCAACCATCGGAGGTAGCGGGATACTCCCCTGCATGTTCCCTCGAGATCACCTTCGCTGCGGCGTGCAGCATCCTGGCGCGCCGGTAATACCCAAGACCGCTCCAAGCCGCCAGCACCGACGCCTCACGAGCCGACGCCAACTTCTGCACGGTCGGAAATCGCCGTAGAAATTCGTGATAATGCTCAATGACCGCCGCAACGCGAGTCTGCTGCAGCATGATCTCTGACACCCAAACTCGGTACGGATCGCGGCTCTTCCGCCACGGCAGATCACGCGCATTCGTGTCGTACCATGCCAGCAGCTTCCTGCGGAAGTCTGCCGCACGAAACCTCACCGTTACGGATCGATTGGGGCTCATTGCGGAATCACGCATTCTATCGCAGGAAGGCGCGAAGCCAGGCAGAATCAAGCGAATCAGCCGTCGCCATTGACCACTGCTTCCGGGCACGAAATAATAATCTCGCCTGGCATTCCGCTGTATCGCGTGAACTCTTTCACGCCTAGTTATCGCGAGGAGCATCATGAACGACTTCAACCGCAAGGTCGAGGACGCATCGGCGCGTGTGAGTCAGACCATCAACGACGCCACCGAGCGCCTGGAAAAAGAGATCCCCGAATTTATCAAGTACCTCAACGACGAAGTCGTTCCCGCGGTGCGCACCCAGTCCACGAAGGCGTTGCGGGTCGCTTCGCAGAAACTGGCCGACTTCGCCGACTACATGGAGCAGCACCAGAACACTCCCAAGTAGTGGCCCACCGTGTGACAAGTCGCCGCGCGCACTTACTCGGCACGGCTATGCTCTTGATCGTCCTAATCGCGGTCCTGTTTCTGAGCGCTTGTGGACACTCGAAGCCGGCTCATGTGAACGTACCTCCACCGCCACCTTTGTCCCCGGAAGCGACAACCAAGCCAGCCCCCCCGCCCCAGCCTGCACCTTCGGCTACTCCACCCGCAAACAGTGCACCCACTCCGGCGAAACCCGATGAGGATGCGGATCTCGCCGAGCCGGTGATTCCCATCGACGCAAAACCGATCGAAACCGAAAAGGGTCTCGCGAGTTGGTA
>Ga0335084_10002999_pt1 | contig 16414 bp, 17 predicted proteins | sample Lox_Sample_44_FD_206721 | JGI IMG/M metagenome (GOLD analysis project Ga0335084, IMG submission 206721) | Soil microbial communities from Loxahatchee National Wildlife Refuge, Florida, United States - Lox_Sample_4.4 | ecosystem: Environmental > Terrestrial > Soil > Wetlands | place: USA... | reverse complement strand
CGCTCACGGGTGACGGGTCGGTGGCCGTCGAGAGGCCGGGCGCTGAAGAACCACAGGTCGACGATGCCTCCGCATCGATGGGTACCCTGACCCGCGGCGCCGGTAGCTCAGCCCGGATAGAGCGGGGGACTTCTAATCCTCAGGTCGCAGGTTCGAATCCTGCCCGGCGCGCCGACCGTCGGCGAGCATGCGTCGTCGCGGTCCCGTGCGGGCTCACGAGCGGTTGATGAACACCCCGACCGTGTCCTTGAACTCGTCCGGAGCGATCAGGTCGATCCGCCCGTCGCCGTTCAGATCGGACGCTCCGATCGAGGTCGGCCACGTCCACGTGCCGCTCGGCCAGGGGTCGGTGATCCGAAGGATCCGCCGGAAGGTCCCGTCCCCTCGGCCGGGCCGGATCCCGATCCCCTGGTTCGTGGGCACGACGTAGCTCGTGCCCAGACCGCTCGATGCAAGGTCCACGTTCCCGTCGCCGTTCAGGTCCGCGGCCACGGTGTCGTGCGCCGAGGGCCCCGCGTTCACCAGCCGGGGAGACCCCAGCGTCCCGTCCCCGTTGCCGAGCAGCACCGTGACGAAGTGCGCGGGCCAGCCACCCATCGGGGCGATCACGTCCAGATGTCCGTCGCCGTTCAGGTCCGCCGTGGTCGCCATCGTCGGCTGGTACCCCAGATGCCGATAGACGACCGCATGACCGAAGGTGCCGTCGCCGTGCCCCAGCAGGACGGAGATGCTGTGGTTGCTCGCGCCGTTCCCGAGGACGGAGTTCGTCGTCACGAGGTCGAGGTGGCCATCCTCGTTCAGGTCGGCCGCCGTGAGCGCCGAGCACATCGTGCTCCCCGTGGAGTAGTCGACCGGTGGCCTGAGGCGCCCGTGGCCCGTGCCGAGGAAGACCGACACGCCGCCCCCGGCGTTCGCGGTGGCCACGTCGGGGGCGCCGTCGCCGTTGAAGTCCCCCGCGATGACCCACTGCGATCGGTGGCCGCCTCGGAAGAGAGATCGACGGAAGCCACCCGACCCGTTGCCGAGCAACACGGCGACGCGGTCGTGTCGAAGTCCGTTCACGATCACCAGATCCGGGTGCCCGTCACGATCCACGTCGGCGGTCGCGATCGCCAGCGGTCGCTGGATGCCGGCACGGATCGACACCGCCTTCCTGAACGTGCCGTCGCCACGGCCCCGGAGCAACGAGGCCGTGTTCGCGCCCTGGTTGGCGGTGACCATGTCGATCGTCCCGTTGCCGTCGAAGTCGGCGAACGCCACTTGCTGGGGGTGCGGCCCCGTCCGGTAGCTCCTGATGCGGGAGAACCGGATCTGCGGTGAGACCGTGGCAGATCGCGTTCGTGAACCCCACGCGGCGGGGGCGAGCCCGACGAGCACGACCACCAAGGCGACCGTGCTCCAAGCCGAACGACGTACTCGTGTCATCGCATCTCCCTCAGACAGGATCGAGACCCCGAGCCTGTGCCCTGGCGCTAACGGTCCGCTAACGCGGCTCTTCAGGGTGTCGGGGACGATCTCGCAAGAACGATGGCGCTAGCCACGTAACGATCCGGGTGCGCCGGGAGTTCACGAACGATGATGGATCACCCGCTCCGCGCGGTGCCGGACCAGAGCATGGTCGGGCACGAGGTGGTCGAAGCGCCCCGCAGCTTCGAGGAATTCTTCGTCCACCAGCACGCCCGGCTCTACGGCGCGCTCTCTCTGGTCACGGGCAACGCCACGGAGGCCGAGGAGATCATGCAGGACGCGTTCCTGCGGCTGTGGGAGCGGTGGGATCGGGTCGCGGGGCTGGAGGACCCGACCGGGTACCTGTTCCGGACCGCGATGAACGTCTTCCGGAGTCGATACCGGCGCACCGTTCGGGGGATGAAGCGGACCATCGATCCGATGCCGCCCGAGGACGCGCTCGCCACCGTCGAGGACCGCGACGTCGTGGTCCGCGCCTTGCGAGGGCTCTCGGCGAACCAACGAGCGGCCGTGCTGCTGACCGGCTACGTGGGCCTCACGTCGGAGGAAGCGGGTCGGATCCTGGGGATGAAGGCCGGGACCGTCCGGACGCTCGCGGCGCGTGCCCGCACCGAGATCCGTGAGGAGGCCGAGGAGGCAGGTGAGGCCCGATGATCGACGAGCACGAGCTCTACGAACGGGCGATCCAGCGGTTCACCCCGCCCGACGGGGCCTTCGATCGCCTACGCCGGCGACGACACCGCAAGATCCGGAACCAACGGATCGCGGCCGGGGTGCTCGGGGTCATGATCGCCGTGGCCGGGGTCGGCGCGACGGCTTGGATCCTCCGACCGCAGCTGCCTCCCGCGAAGCCGAGGCCCACTCCGATCCCGAGGCCCGCGCTGGTGCGACCGGTGGTGATCGGAACCGACGGGAAGCTGCGCCAGGTGCTCCCGGCGCTCCCGAGCGGTGCGAGCTGGATCGACCTGTCGCCGGACGGCACGACCTTCGTGTTCGTTCTCGAGGGCCGGGTGGCCGAGACGGGGATCCACGGGGGGAAGATCCGGTTCCTAACGCATCCCCGGCCGGCGCGCTCCGAGATGTCGTCGATCACGCACCCTGTCTGGTCGCCGGACGGCTCGCGGATCGCGTTCGAGACGGCGGGGCCGATGTTCAGCGACCCGCACCGCATCGACATGATGGATGCGGCGGGGGGCCATCTCCGAACCCTCGTCCGCTGCGCGAGGGAGCCGGTCTGGTCACCTGACGGCACACACATCGCGTACGAGGGTGGGCCGACGTGTGACGTCCAACACGACGTCTACTCGATCGGGGTGACAGGTGGGACGCCGACGTTCATCGGGGACGGCGCCGAGCCCGCCTGGTCGTTCAACGGAACGGCGATCGCGTTCATGAGCACCCGGCGGGGCCCTCCCGCCTCCGTGCATCCGACGATGGTGGCGGCCAACGGTCTGGCCGAGATCACGAGAGGCCGAGGCTTCTCGAGGGGTTGGCTCACGGACGCCTACTTCGATGAACTGCACGGCTCCGTCTCACCGGACGGCAGGACGGTCGCGCTGCTCCAACCCTGCGGGTCGCGGGGTGGAACGGAGATCACCCTCGTCGGCGTGGACGGAGCGAGCGCGACGACGCTCCCGGGCGGATGCGTGCTCAACCGAGAAGGAGACGTCTGGTGGCTCCCGAGCGGAGATGCGCTCGTGGTCGTATGAACCGTCCGAAGCGGAGGCAACCCAACGTACACGTCATGCGTCCTACTCTGGGGAACAGCGAGACGAAGGAGGAAGGGCGATGAGACACGAAGTGGCGAAGCGAGCCTGTGCGCTCCTGGCCGGCGGCATCACCGCGATCGTCGTGCTCGCTGCGGTGCCCGCGTCCATGGCCGCGTCCCCCGCAGCGACCGCGGGCACGTGTGTTCGCAGACAGCTCGCGGTCAAGGCGAGCGGCGGGGAGGGCGCCGCCGGCACGATCTACAACAAGTGGGTCCTCACGAACGTCTCGAAGACGAGGTGCACGCTCTCCGGGTACCCGTCCATCGCCCTCTACGGCAAGCGAGGCCGGCCGATCCCGACGACCGTCAAGCGGGACCTTCCCCCCGGGCCTGCCACCGTGACCCTGGCGCCGAACGGGTCAGCGAGGTTCCTCACGAGTTACAGCGACGTCCCGTCGTCACGCCGTCCATGTCCGGCGTCGTCCGTCATGCAGATCACGCCGCCCGGCGTCGCGAAGTCTCTGTTCATCCCGGCGGTCCTAGGCCCGTGCCGCGGACTCGTCCACGTCTCCGCCGTCCGGGCCAGGATCCGTCGCGGGTGATCCTCAGGCTGCTGTTTCCGACCCTGCCCGGCGGGTTCTGAACTATGCGCGCGCGCTCCCCTGCTTGATCTCGAACACGTTGCCCTCAGCGTCGCGGAAGTAGGCCCACGGCGATCCCCCGTCGGGGTGGATCCCACCGATCGGCTCGATGCCCCGGCGGATCAACGCCGCACGTGCGATCTCGATGTCCGCCACTTCGAACCCAACCTGGAATCGGCGTCCGTCGTACTCCGGCTCGGTCGATCGCCGGATCAGTTCGAAGCTGCGGCCGTGGCCCATCTCGAAGGCGGCGAAGTCGGCCCCGGAGTGGTCTTCCGGCACGTTCAGGAGGCCCGTCCAGAACCTCCGTTGCCGCTCGAGATCCTCCACCACGATGCCGACCCACGTCGGCCACCTCAGGACAGCTCGCTCGTCCACCGCTCCCCCTTCATGCGCGATCCTCGGCCTCTGGAGCCGGAACGCTACGACCTCAAGCGCGCTTCACGTCAAGCGAGTGGGGCGACGGATCTCGCCGTGATCGCTCGATCGACGACCGTGCCGAGGAAGATCCCGAGCAACGCACTCAGGCCGTTGAGGATCAGGTCGTCGGTCGAGGCGATGCCGCCCACGAACGTGAACCGGGTGAAGCCGACGTACAGGGACAGCACGATGCACGCGACGAAGATCCGCGCCCGAGCCTCCGATCCCCAGCCGACGACGCCCAGCAGCCCCACGAGGAAGTACAAGACGACGTTCGCCACCAGCAGGATCGAGGCCACCGTGCGCGGGAACCGCGCGAGGTCCGAGGCCCAGGTGCGCAGCACGTCGCCGCCCGGCGTCGCCCCGAACCGGCCGCCGATCGGCCGACCGACCGTGATCGCCGACGACGCGAGGATCAGCCCGGCGCCGCCGATCGCGAAGATGCGGGCGATGGCGGCGAGCGCCTCGGCCCTGTCCTCTCGCCGCCGGTAGATCACGACGGCCGCGACTAGGAACCCCAGGCCGACGACCGCCGCCGCCAAGGCGAGGTCGGCGCCGTACTCGCTGCGCAGCTGTCGCATCGCTGCATTGGACCAGCCCGCGCGCGTATCGGCACGCGGGCGTCGGTCACGTCGAGGTCGGGATGCTCTGCGCGAAGCGGAACGCGTCGTCGGGATCGTACTTCCGCTTCACCTGCACCAGCCGGTCCAGGTTCGATCCGTAGTACGCCCTCTGCCAGTCGCTCAGCTGCGGGTCGATGTAGTTCACGTAGGCGAAGCCGCTGACCGCCGGCCGCAATCCCTGCCACACGGAGTTCAGCCAGGTCTGGTTCGCGTTCACGCCCGCCTGACTGAGCGTGCCGAACGTCACGAACTCCTGCGCGAGGTAGGTCGCGTTCCGGAGCGGGAGGGCCGTCGCGGTCGAGGAGACGTCGGCGATCGCGCCGCCCCACGCGTCGAAGAGCACGCCGCCGGCCTGCGAGGAGAGCGCCGGCGTCCTGCCACGATCTTCGATCTGGCCGAGCAACCCTTCGATCGCGGAGGAGGACATAGGCTTCGTGAAGAAGTCGGACTTCGCCAGGCTCGCTTCGCGGGAGAGCTTGCCGCCGTCGATCGTCAGCGCGCACTCGCTCAACGAGTAGCCGCTGCATCCCGCGAAGTACTGCTCGGCCGCCAGGTACGACATCGTCTGCACCGAGCTGGTCGGCGCGTTCCCAACCGCGGACGTGAGGCTCTTGAGGTGCGAGGTCAGCCCGGCCGCGGTGGCCGACCACGCCCCCGAGACCGACACCGACGGCCCGGAGCCCGGGATCCATCGCAGGCGCAGGCTCGACCACAGCGGTGGCGGCCCGCTCGGCGCCCAGGTCTGCCACGCGGCCGTCACCTTCGCCGCCTGCGACCATGGCCAGGTCAACGAGAACACGGTCAGCTGGGGAAGCGCCTGCGTCGCGAAGGTGAATGACGTCACCACGCCGAAGTTCCCGCCGCCGCCGCCGCGGAGCGCCCAGAACAGATCGGACTCCGACGACGCGTTCGCGGTGACGGTCCGGCCGTCGGCCAGCACGACCGTCGCCGACCTCAACGAGTCGCACGTCAGCCCGAAGTGCCGGCCGATCACGCCCTGCCCGCCGCCCATCGTGAGCCCGCTGATGCCGACCGTGGCGCATGTTCCACCGGGCAGCACCCTCCCGCTCGGCGCGAGCGCGGTCGCGACCTCGATCAACCGCGCGCCCGGCCCGATCGTCACCGTCCTGCTGGACGGCTGCGGCCGCACGGTCGACATCGCCGATAGGTCGATCACGATGCCGTTCGACACCGAGTAGCCGCCGTAGCTGTGCCCGCCGGAACGCGCCGCGAACGGAAGGTCATCGCCGCGCGCGAACGCGATCGTCGTGGCCACGTCGCCCGCCGATGCGGCCTTCACGATCGCCTGCGGGTGGACATCGTCGAACCGGGGGTCGTACGCGAGCCGCGCCGTCGGGTACTTCGCGCTCGAGGGAAGGATCAATGATCCCTGGAGCTTCGACGCCAGCCGGTCCCACTGCGGCGCGCCGCCGCCGGAGCGCGACGCCGACGGCGTGGTCGTCGAGGTGCTCGCCGGGGCCCTGGTACAGGCCGCCACGAGCGCGGCGATCGGAGGCGTGGCGACGATCGCCCGTCCGGCGTCACGCAGGAACCGGCGCCGATCCATCGCGGGATTCTATGGGCCGACCTCGCGCGACCGTCAGGATCAGCGTTGCGACGAGGGCCACGACGTAGATGTTGCGCGTGAGGAGCCCCGGCCACCCGCCGGAGGTGAGCGTCATGACGCCCGCGGGCGGCATCATCCCGCTCGCTGGAGGTCGCCATCCGGTGATCCATGAGGCCGTCGCCACCCAGAGCGCTCCGAGGAGGATCGCCGATGCCCGGCTGCCCCGGACGATCGCGCGCTCGCCGAGGACCACGGCGAGCGGAACGAACCAGACCCAGTGGTACCCCCAGGCGAACGGCGCGACGGCTGCCGAAGCCAGGCCGCAGATCGCGACCGCGAGCACGTCCTCGCCGCGCCGATCCGCGAACGCGGCGACCGCGAGGCTCGCACCGGCGAGGAGCGCCGCCGCGAGGACCCAGACGAGGGTCGTCGTGGTCGCCGACATCCCGATCCGCCCCACCAGCCCGCGCAACGATTCGTTCCCCGTCGAGTTGATCGGCCCGATCCGCCGCACGTCGTCGAACGTTCCACGGAGCCAATAGCGCTGCGCCTGCGACGGGGCGATCGCGAACCCGAACGCGACCGTCGCCACGAAGGTCCCGCCGGCGATGGCGGCGGCCCGAACCCTCCCGGTGAGGAGCAGGAACGGGATGAACAGTAAGGGCGTCAGCTTGATCCCGGCGGCCACGCCGACGCCGACGCCGCGCCAGCCCCGCTGGGTCGTCGAGGGCAGCAGATCGAACACGACGATCGCGAGGAGCACGAGGTTGATCTGCCCCAGGATGATCGTGGTCCGGACCGGTTCGAGCCATAAGAGCGAACCCGTTCCCAGCATCGTCAACGAGCGCAGTTCCCATCCACCCCGGATCCCAAGCGCTTGCAAGCACCGTCGGATCGCGGCCGCGAGCACGGCGAGGTTGAGGAAGGGAACGACCAGCCGAAGCTGATCGACCGGGAACAACGCGAGCGGACTGAACACCGCAGCGGCGAACGGGGGGTAGTTGAAGAGCAGGCTGTCGCGCTGCCCGTTCAGCCCCGCCTCATACAGCGGAGCCCCGCGCACCAGGGACACGCCGGCGAACCGGAAGACCTGCATGTCCACCTGGCGTGAGTACGCCAGGAACCAGATCGCCTCCGTCGCGAGATGCAGGGCGATCGCGAGGAAGAGCACGACGGGTCCCGCCTGCCGGACCCACCCGGGGCACGCAGGTCCCGCTCGATCCACATCATCGAGGCTCGGGGACAGCCCAGGTGCGTCTCGTTCCATCCCCGACCGCATCCGGGTTCCCCTTCTACGAAATCCTCCTCAGGGTCAACCCCCGGAGGCGGGGCGTCAAGGGCGGAGGTGCTCAGCGTTCGACGCGGTCGACCGACCTGGTCGTCCTGCCCGAGCAGGGACCTCCGACCCCATCCCGTGGGCCGTCCGCGGGCGAGCATCCGGGGTGAGGGACGGGGGATCCGACGATGAGGAACGCGACGCTGATCCCGGCCGACGGCCGGCTGGGTGCACCCGACCGGGCCGCACGCGCGACGCCGTCACCGCTGTTGCGCGTGGCGTTCGTGCTTGCGGCCGCGATCGCGATCGCGATGGTGGCGGCCTCGATCGTCGGCCTGACCGTGCACGGCCTCTACGCGGACAGCGCGTGGGGCCGCGAGGCACTCCGGGGCGGGGACCTGGTGTCGCTCCTCATCGCCGCGCCGGTCCTGATCGCGGCGCTGGTCCTGGCCGTGCGAGGGTCGATGCGCGCGCAGCTGGTGGTGATCGGGATGCTCGCCTACACGCTGTACGACTACGCCTACTACACGTTCGGCGCCGCCTTCAACGCCGCGTTCCTGCTGCACATCGCGCTCTTCTCGTTGTCCGTCTTCGCGCTCGCCTGCGCGATCCCGGGCGTCGACGCCGTGGCCGTCCGTGACCTCCTTCGCTCGAGGGGGGCGGCGCGATGGGTCGGCGGGATGCTCGTGGTCGTCGGGGTGCTCCAGGGGGCCCTGTGGATCTTCGTGGTCCTTCGCTTCGCGGTCACCGGCGAGCTGCTGCACGACATCCCCGTGGCCGGTCAACACTTGGTCTTCGCGTTGGACCTCGCGCTGCTGGTCCCGAGCCTGATCCTCGCGGGTGTCCTGCTGATCCTGGGCAAGCCGATGGGTTACGTGCTCGGGGCAGCGATGGCGGTCATGGGCGCCGCCTACCAGCTGAACCTGATGGCGGCCGGCGCGTTCCAGGCGAACGCCGATGTGGCCGGAACGACGGCCTTCCCGCCTGAAGGGATCCTGCTCACGACCCTGTTCGTTGCCGCGGCCGTGGCGTTGCTCCGGCCGCGGCGTGCTCAGACCCGCGGGTAGACGTACCCGTAGCCCTCGACGCCGAAGGCCTTCGTGGACGTCGAGTACAGGCGGAAGCGCGGGATGTCGCACTTCGCGTTGCACTTCGCGCAGGTGAAGGCGGTGTGCCAGCGCGAGGGGATCGACTGCCGGAACCCGCACTCTGCGCAGGTCTCGAACACGATCTCGACCCAGCACGACATGCAGCGGAACTTGACGGCGTCGTCGCCGACCGGGCTCGGCATCATGCAGTCGGGGCAGGTCAGGTAGGCCACGGCTCAGGCATCGGCCCCTGGCCCCGAAACCTGAAGAACTTTGGCCCACAAGGATTGCGGGTCATCACCACGGAGCGTGACATGTCCGACCTTCCGCCTGGGCAAGGGGTCCTTGCCGTACAGATGCAGGTGGGCGCCGGGTACCCGAAGGACCTCCGCCGGGTCCGGGATCGCACCGATCAGGTTGACCATGGCGGCATAGCCCAGGATGTCGGTCGGCCCGAGTGGGAGGCCGCAGACCGCGCGGAGGTGGTTCTCGAACTGGCTCGTCTCGGCTCCCTCGATCGTCCAGTGGCCCGAGTTGTGGACGCGGGGCGCCAGCTCGTTGCCGTAGATGTCCTCCCCCACCCGGAAGAGCTCGATCGCCAGCACGCCGACATGGTCCAGGCGATCCATCACCGCTCGCGCATGCCCCTCGGCCGCTCGCTGGAGCGACGGCCCCACGTCACGGGCCGGCGCGAACGACCGGCGGAGGATCCCCTCCTCGTGCTGGTTCTCGATCAGCGGCCAGAACCGGGCCTCGCCGTCGGATGCGCGTACCCCGAGGATCGAGATCTCGCCGTCGAACGGCACGAGCGCCTCGAGGATCGCGGGGACCTCGCCGATCGCGCGCCAGGCGTCCTCCGCACGCTCCGCGTCGCGGATCACCGCCTGACCCTTGCCGTCGTACCCGAGGCGCCGCGACTTCAGGACCGCGGGCAGACCTAGCGCGCCGATCGCCGTCCGCAGCGACGGCAGATCGTCGACCGCGGCGTAGACCGGTACCGGGAGCCCCACCTCGGCGAACAGCGCCTTCTCCGCCAGGCGGTCTTGCGCCGTCTCCAACGACCCCGGTCCCGGCCGCACGGCGATGCGCTCGGCCAGCCGGCGGACCCCGTCGACCGGCACGTTCTCGAACTCGTACGTGATCACATCCGAACGCTCGGCCAGCGTCGACAACGCGTCGAGGTCGTCGTACGCCCCGACGATCGCGGGACCGACCTGCGCGGCCGGCGAACGCTCGGCCGGGTCCAACGTCGTGCACGCGATGCCGAGGTCCTGCCCGGCCTGGACGAGCATGCGGCCGAGCTGGCCACCGCCGATGATCCCGACGCGCACGGGTCGTTCAGTCCGACGCGGGATCGGGATGCTCGAGCACCCGCTGCGTCTGCGCGGCGCGGAAGTGCGCGAGACGCTCGCTGAGCTTCTCGTCGTCCAGCGCGACGATCGCCGCCGCCAGCAGCGCGGCGTTCACCGCGCCCGCCCGGCCGATCGCGAGCGTGCCCACCGGCACCCCCGCCGGCATCTGCGCGATCGACAGCAACGAATCCATCCCCTTCAGGGCGTGGGACTCGATCGGGACGCCGAGCACCGGCAGCTGCGTGTGGGCGGCGGTCATGCCGGGCAGGTGCGCGGCGCCGCCGGCGCCGGCGATCACGACCTTCAGCCCGCGATCGGCGGCGGTCCTCGCGTAGTCGGCCATCTGCTCGGGCGTGCGGTGCGCAGAGATCACCCGCGACTCGTGCGGCACGCCGAGATCCTCCAGCGTGTCGCAGGCGTGCCGCATCGTCTCCCAATCCGAGCGGGAGCCCATGATGACGCCGACGACCGGTCCGTCCATCGCCGCCGAGTCTAGCCCCCGGCCTCGCCGCATCGTTCAGCGTGCGCGCACCCCGTGAGGGGTCGTAGCATCCGTCGATGGCTTACTTCTTCGCCTACGGCGACCGGATGAACACCGAGAAGATGCAGGCCGGCTCCCCGAGCGCCCGCTTCGTGGGTCCGGGACGCCTCGACGGGTACCGCCTGGCGTTCAACGTGGTCAGCCGCAGCTGGGGCGGCGGTGCGGCCAACGCCGTCCCCGACCCCAGGTCCAGCGTCTGGGGCATCCTGTGGGCCGTCGACGACGGAGAGCTGGAACAGCTCGAGCCGGTGAACACCGGCGGCGCCGAGGCCGATCGCGCGCTCGAGCTCGACGTCGAGGGGCCCGACGGCATGGTCAAGGCCAAGACGTTCGCGGTGGACTCGTCCGAGGCGTTCGTACGGCCGACGGATCGTTACGTCGACATGCTGCGGGCCACCGCAGAGGCCCATGGCCTCCCCGACGAGGCGCTCGCCGAGCTCGACCGCGCACGCCTCGGCCAGCAGGGCCCCGCCCCGACGATCTGATCGATCAGGCGCCCTCGGGCGGCTTCTTGCGCGTTCGTTGGACCAGCCCCGGCTTCCTCTCCCTCGCGTTCTCCTCGCCGATCCGCTTGTCGTCCACGACCTCGTAGGGCTTCGAGTACTCGCGCATCGCCGCCTGCAGGACGCCGGCGACCGGCAGCGACAGGAACGCGAACAGCACGCCGCCCAGGGCGCCGCCGATCAGCACGGCGGCGAACGCGACCGCCGGATGCAGGTCCATCGTCTTGGCCGTCAGCCGGGGGCTGAGGATGTAGTTCTCGATCTGCTGATAGACGACGATGTACCCGAGGGACCATACGCCCGCGCTCACGTTCGTCAGGAACGCCACCAGCACCGGCAGGGCGCCGCCGATGTACGTGCCGACGATCGGGATGAACTCCGAGACGATCCCCTCGAAGATCGCCAGCGGAGCGGCGAACGGCACGCCGGTCAGCCGCAGCACGATGTACATCCCCGTGCCATTGATCACCGCGAGCAGGAGCCGCGAATAGAAGTAGCCGCCCGTCTGCTCGATCGCCTTCTCCCAGACGAACAGCACCCGTTGCTGGCGTTCCGGTCGGACGCGAGAGAGCACCGCCCGACGCAGCCGCGGACCCTCGGCCACGAAGTAGAACGTGAACAGCCCGACCGTCGCCCAGTGGAACAGGCCGCCGAGGATCGAGCTCGCGATCCCGAAGATGCCGCCGGCGAGGGCGGTCGCGGACTTCACGACCTGTTCGGAGTTGTTCTGGACCTCCCCGATCAGCTTGTCGGTCGAGATGTCGATCCCGAGGGGCTTCAGCCAGCGGGCGAGCTTGTCGATCAGGTCCGGCGCGTTCACGATCAGCTGGTTGAACCCGGAGATCACCGCGGGCACGATCAGTGCGATCAACACCCCGCCGATCCCGATCAGGAGCACGAGGATCAGAGCGGTCGCCACCCCTCGGCGCCACCCCCGCGTCTCGAGCCGATCGACGGCCGGCTCCAGCGCGAACGACAGGAACAGGGCCGTCGCGAGGATCGTGAAGACGTTCCCGAGCCGGCCGATCAGCCACAGCATGAACGACAGCGCGATGCCGCCGACGACGATCGCGAGGATCAGCTGGTTGCGGCCGTCCTTGAGCGTCTTGGGCAGCCACGACGGCATCGCGTCGTCGCCGGCGGCGACGCTCGCGTCGCCCGGACGTTCGCGATCGGCCATCGCCGAAGGCTACCCCTACCCGGTGATCGCGGCCGCCATCTCCTCGAAGTTGTCCACGTAACGCTGCACATCGGCGTCGGAGTGCACGATGGACGACGTCCAGCTCTCCCACTTCGATCCCGGGCTCTTGAAGACGCCGCGGTTCAGCTGCCACAACCACCCCAGCTGCGGGATCCGATCGTCGATCTCCCACAGGTCGCGGTACTCGCGGATCGGCTCCTTACGCCAGTCGATCGACCCCTTCGCGCCCAGCAGCTTCATCGATGCCGGGAGACGGTAGCGATCGATCACGTCCTGGCACTGGGCGAAGACGCCGGCCACCCGATCAAGCTCGCGGTACGCCTCGGGCGTCAGCACCTCGGTCAGGTTCGCCTTCGCCGCGGCCATCGTCAGCGGGTTCCCGTTGAACGTGCCGACCTGCTCCAGCTCGCCGGACAGGATCATCGACATCGCCTCCTCGGTGCCGCCGATCGCGCCGCACGGCAGGCCGGCGCCCAGCGCCTTGGCGAGGCACACCAGGTCGGGCACCACGCCGAACGCCTCGACCGCGCCGCCGCGCGCGACCGTGAAGCCGGTCTTCACCTCGTCGAACGCCAACAGTGCGCCGTTGCGGTGACAGATCTCCTTCAGCGACGCGAGGTAGCCCGGATCGGGCAGGACGACGCCGCAGTTCGTCATCACCGGCTCGATGACCATGCCGGCGATCCGCCCTTCGTGCTCGCGGAATGCCTGCTCGGCGGCCGCGGCGTCGTTGAACGGCACGACGACCACCTGCTCGGTGATGCCCTCCGGCATGCCGAGCGTCTGCGGCACCGACGCGGGGTGCTCGCGCGGGCCCGCCTTCTCCTTCGGCGGGAACACGCTGACCATCAGCGAGTCGTGGTGGCCGTGGTAGGACCCCTCGATCTTCAGGATGAGGTTGCGACCGGTGGTCGCCCGCATGATCCGCACGGCGTCGAGCGTGGACTCGGTACCGGAGTTCCCGAACCGCCAGTACGGCAGCTCGTAGCGTTCGGTCAGCTGCTCCGCGACGACCAGTGCGTCCTCGGTGGGCTGGGCGAAGTGCGTGCCGAGCTCGACCCGCCGTTGCACGGCCTCGACGATCTTCGGATGCGCGTGGCCCATCACCATCACGCCGTAGCCGTTGTGGTAGTCGACGTACTCGTTCCCGTCGATGTCCCACACGTGCGAGCCCTTGCCGCGGTCGACGTAGATCGGGTGCGGCGGCCACACCTGCCAGGAGGACGAGACGCCGCCCGGGAGGTGACGCTTCGCCTCCTCACGGTAGCTCAGCGACCGCGGCTGCTTCGCATCCAGCGCGTCGGTCTCTCGCTTCGTCAGCTCTTCGACCAGACCCATGTCGATCTGGACGGTGTTCGTGTCGGTGTCCATGGAACCCACCCCTTCGACGGTCACGACGATACGGCGGCGGCGAACTCCTCGAAGTTCGCGATGTAGCGCGCCGCGTCGTCCTCCGAATGGAAGACCGAGAGGGTCCAGGTCTCCTGCTTCGTCCAGGGCGACTTGAAGACGCCGCGGTTCTGCTGGAAGAGCCAGGCGAGGTAGCTGATCCGCTCGTCGATGCCGATCGCGTCCCGGTACTCGCGCACCGGCTCCTTCGAGTAGATCACCGAGCCCTTCGCGCCGACGCCCGTGACGTGACACGGCAGGCGGTAGGACTGGACGACCGAGGAGAGCCCGTCCTTCATCGCTTTGTCGACCCGCTCGAACTGCTCGTAGGCCTCGGGGACGAGGATCTCGGTGAGCGTGACGCGGCTGGCGGCCATCGTGAGCGGGTTGCCGTTGAACGTCCCTGCCATGTCGTACTCGGCCTCCACCACCGGCCGGAAGAGCTCGCGGGTCGCGCCGATCGCGCCGCACGGTGTGCCGCCCCCGATGGCCTTCGCCAGGCAGATCACGTCGGGCACCACGCCGAAGCGCTCCGTGGCGCCGCCGTACGCGAGCGTGGCGCCCGTCTTCACCTCGTCGAAGGCGAGGTACGCGCCGTTCGCGTGGCAGAGATCCTTCAGCCCTTGGAGGTAGCCCGGCTCCGGGAGGATCACGCCGCAGTTCATCATCGCCGGCTCGACGATCATGCCGGCGATCCGGTCGGGGTTCTCCTCGAACGCCCGTCGCGCCTCGGCCACGTCGTTGAACGGCACCACGCGAACGAGGTCGGCGAACGCCTGCGGGATGCCGAGGGCCTGCGGCACCGTGTTCGGATGCTCGCGAGGGCCCATCGTGGCCCGGTCGGGCGCCACGCTGAACATCAACGAGTCGTGGTGGCCGTGGTACGAGCCCTCGATCTTGATCAGCATGTCGCGGCCGGTGTTCGCACGCATCAGGCGCGCGGCCTCGAGCGTCGCCTCGGTCCCGGAGTTCGCGAAGCGCCACAGCGGGAGCTTGAAGCGGTCGGCGAGGTTCTCCCCGATCACGTCGAGATCCTTCGTCGGCTGCGCGAAATGCGTGCCGCGGCGTGCCTGGCGTTCGATCGCCTCGACGATCTTCGGATGCGCGTGCCCAGCGACCATCGCGCCGTACCCCAGGTGGAAGTCGAGGTACTCGTTGCCGTCGATGTCGTAGATGCGGTTGCCCTCGCCTCGATCGATGAAGATCGCGTGCGGCGGCGAGTCCTGCCAGCTGGAGGCCACCCCGCCGGCGACGTAGCGGTCGGCGATGGCGCGATACTCGATCGACGCACGGTGCTTCGGTTCGAGCGTCGCTTCCTCGTGCGCGATGAGCTGATCGATCCTCTCGAGGTCGAACTCGATCGGGTCTTGGGGTGCCATCGGGTTCTCGCCTCCTCGCGAGACGGCCGCCCGAGAAGAGGGTTCGTCGGGGTTTGAACGGCCGTTCAGGAACCGTCAGATGGTGCCACAGGACCCCCTGGTCAGGCAAGCTGCGAGGGTCCGGTTGGTATCGTGGCTGGGCTGCATAGATGCATGTGGCGGCCGTAGCTCAGTCGGTTAGAGCACCGGGTTGTGGTCCCGGGGGTCGCGGGTTCGATTCCCGTCGGTCGCCCTTCTTCCCCGCCCGTGCGGCGCAGTTGGTATCCTCCGCGCCGGGCCTCTAGCTCAATCTGGCAGAGCAACGGACTCTTAATCCGCAGGTTCGGGGTTCGAGTCCCCGGGGGCCCACCACCAGGCGGATCTGTGGAGTTCCTGCTCACCTCTGCGACGAGAACCTGTTCGAGATCCGGGCACGGGTATGGTCCAGCGGTGAACGACTACCTGCTCCAGCTCGCATCTGGAACGACCAGCGAGATCCTGGCGGAGTCGTACGAGCGTGATGGCGACGAGTGGGTCTTCTACATCCGAGGCGACGAGGTTGCCCGTGTGCAGATCTCTGACGTCACGAGCATCACACGGAGCCGCGCCTGATCAGGAGGACCCGTACTGATCGGGAGCATCAACGACTGGATCCTGTCCCTCAACGGGGCGTTCGCGCTCGCGATCGTGTTCCTCGTCCCCGCGCTCGAGTCGTCGGCGTTCCTCGGATTCTTCTTCCCCGGTGAGATCGCCGTCCTGCTCGGAGGGGTCCTCGCGTTCAACGGAAGGGTCCCGCTCCAAGCCGTGATCGTGGCGGCCGTCGCCGGGGCGATCATCGGCGACAGCGTGGGGTACGTCGTCGGCCGGCGTTGGGGCCATCAGATCCTTCGCGGCCTGGGCTCTCGGATACCCTTCCTCGGGCGACGGATCGACGAGCATCTGGATACCGCCAGGGCATATCTGCGTCGCCGCGGCGGGATGGCGGTCTTCGTCGGTCGGTTCACGGCAGCGCTCCGCGTGATGGTGCCGGGACTCGCTGGGATGGCCGAGATGCCGTACGGCCAGTTCGCTCTGTTCAACGTGGCCGGCGGCTTCCTGTGGGGGACCTCGTTCGTGCTGCTCGGCTTCTTCGCCGGCGCCGCATGGCATCGCGTGGCGAGCGACGCGAGCAAGGCGGGATTGGTGCTGCTGGTCCTCGTGCTCGTCGGCCTCGTAACGACCCGGCTCTTGCGCTCGATACGGGCCGACGGGGAGGGCGTCCCGGACCGACTCGCGCGGCT
>Ga0335084_10002998_pt1 | contig 16417 bp, 19 predicted proteins | sample Lox_Sample_44_FD_206721 | JGI IMG/M metagenome (GOLD analysis project Ga0335084, IMG submission 206721) | Soil microbial communities from Loxahatchee National Wildlife Refuge, Florida, United States - Lox_Sample_4.4 | ecosystem: Environmental > Terrestrial > Soil > Wetlands | place: USA... | reverse complement strand
TCTCGGGCAGCAGGACCAGACGCCCGCGCGCACTGAGCGCGAGATCGAGGTAGCTCTCGAGCGTGGCGCGCGCCGCCTCCGGGCGCCATTTCAAGTCTTGCTCGATGTTACCTTGGACCAGGCTCACGGTGATCGGCTCGCCGGCCGGCGCGGTCCACGGCGCTTGCAGCAGCGCCCACCCAGCCAGCCAGAGCAGCGTGAGCGTCATCAGCGCCGGATGCAGAAAGATTGCGCTCAACCGGCGCAGTGGGCGCGCTCCGCGAGAGGCGGTAAGCGCGCTCGCGAGCCAGACGAGCAGTCCCGCGCTGGCAGCGGTGAGCAGCGACACCCCGTAGACTCCGAGCACCCCGGCGAAACCGGACAACGGCCCGTCGGGAGCCTGCGAGTAGCCGAGCGCGAGCCAGGGGAAGCCCGTGAACAACCAGCCGCGCACCCATTCCCACAGCACCCAGGCTGCCGGAAATACGATGGCGAGACGCACCCATTGTGGTGCCCGGATGCGGCCGACAGCCCAACCCGCGAGAGCGGGAAACAGCGCCAGGTAAGAGCAAAAGAACAGCGTCGCGAATCCTGCCACCGGCCAGGCCATGCCGCCGAAGTCGTGCATGCTGACGAAGACCCAGCTCGTTCCGACGAGGAAGTATCCGAGGCCGAAACCGAACCCGAGCGTGAACGCCTGGCGCGCGTTGCGGCTCGCGAGCCACAGCCAGGCGAGGCCGGCGAGCGCGGCGACGGGGACGGGAAACAGGTAGAAGGGTGCGAACCCCAGGACGCTGGCAGCGCCGAGCAGGACGGCGACAAACAGCCGCCCCGAGCCGGGATTCAACGAGAGGCAGGCGGCGCGCAGCGCGCTGCCGCGCTTCATGCCGCCGAGGGCAGCTTCTCGACCAGCAGCGAATGCAGCCGCCGGCTGTCGGCGCGCAGCACACGGAAACGCAGGGCGTCGAGCACGGTCTCGTCGCCACGCTTCGGCAGCCGGCCGAAGCGGCTCAGCAGCAGCCCGCCGACCGTGTCGTACTCTTCGTCGGGGAACGCCGTGCCGAAGGTGGCGTTGAAGTCTTCGATCGAGGTCTGCGCCTTGACCCGATACATGCCGTTGCGGTCCAGGAGGATGTTGGCTTCGGTTTCGTCGAAGTCGTACTCGTCTTCGATGTCGCCCACGATCTGCTCGAGAACGTCCTCGATGGTCACCAGGCCAGAGACGCCGCCGTATTCGTCCACCACAATCGCCATGTGGTTGCGGTTGCGTCGGAAGTCCTTCAGCAGCACGTTGAGACGCTTGGACTCGGGAATGAACACCGCCGGCCGCAGCATGTCGCGCACGTCCTGCTCCCTGCCGCCGAAGTGACCGAGCAGATCCTTCGCGAGCAGGATGCCGATGATGTCGTCCTTGTTCTCGCCGATCACAGGAAAGCGCGAGTGTCCGGATTCGATGACCTTGGGGAGAAATTTCTCGGGCGGATCGTGGATGTCCACGACGTCCATCTGTGCACGCGGAACCATGATGTCGCGCGCATGCAGTTCCGACACCTGCAGCACGCCCTCGATCATGGCGAGCGCGTCCGCGTCCATCAGATTGCGCTCGTAGGAGGACTGCAACAGCTCGAGCAGCTGTTCGCGGTCCTCGGGCTCGCGCATCAGGATCGCACCGATGCGCTCGAGCAATGTCGGTTTAGGGTGAGGGTCCATGCATTGCGGCCGGTGTGCGGCGCTGGCTCGGTCCGAGCCAGCGTGCGCGTTTCAGGCCAGAGTGGCGTTGGGGTCAGGATACCCCAGCTGCGTTACGATTTCAGACTCCAGCGACTGCATCCGCCGCGCCTCGGCGGCGCGCTGATGGTCGTAACCCTGCAAGTGCAGCAAGCCGTGCACGACGAGATGGGCGTAGTGCGCTTTGAGGCTGCGCTGCTGTGCCCGCGCCTCGCGTTGAACCACCGGTGCGCACAGCACGATATCGCCTGCCAGGGGGCGCTGATCCGGATAGGCGAAGGTCAGCACGTTGGTCGGGTAATTTTTGCCACGGAACTCGCGGTTCAGGCGCTGCCCCTCAGCCTGGTTCACGATGCGCAGCGTGACCTCGGCGTCTTGAGCGAGTGCCGCGCGTGCCCAGCGCCGCAGTTGCCGAGGCGACGGCAATTGCACCGAGCGCGAGGCGAACTGCACCGTCAGCGCGAGCCGGTGAGTGCGCTTCGCCCGCGGGCCGGGCCTCAAGGCTGCTCCGTTTTGGCGCGCGCTTCGTAGGCGTTGACGATGCGGGCCACCAGCGGATGACGCACGACGTCTTCGCTGGTGAACCAGGTGAACGCGATGCCACGCACCTCGTTCAGCACTTCGTGTGCGTCCACCAACCCGCTCTTCTGGCCGCGCGCCAGGTCGATCTGCGTGACGTCGCCAGTGATGACGGCCTTGCTGCCGAACCCGGTGCGGGTCAGGAACATCTTCATCTGTTCCGGCGTGGTGTTCTGCGCCTCGTCGAGGATGATGAACGAATGATTCAGCGTGCGGCCCCGCATGTAGGCGAGCGGCGCGATCTCGATCGAGCCGCGCTCGAACAATTTGCCCACCTTCTCGAAGCCCATCAGATCGTACAAGGCGTCGTACAGCGGCCGCAGGTAGGGATCCACCTTCTGGGCCAGATCTCCGGGCAGGAAACCGAGCCGCTCGCCCGCCTCGACCGCCGGGCGCACCAGGACGATCCGCTTGACGGCATCGCGCTCGAATGCGTCGACTGCCGAGGCGACCGCGAGATACGTCTTGCCGGTCCCGGCGGGGCCGATGCCGAACGTGATGTCGTATTCCTGGACCTGGCGCAAGTACTGCACCTGGTGCGGCGTGCGCCCGTGCAAGTCGCGGCGGCGTGTGAGCAGGATCGGCTCGCCATCGGCTGAGGCGGGTGCACGGCCCGGATTCGCGACCTCGATCAGCCCGAGCTGGACGTCTTCGACCGACAGATTCTGGGCCGCGAGCTGGTAGAAGCGCCGCAATGCCTCGGCGGCGAGCCGCGTCTGGCCTGGCTCGCCCGACACGGAAAAATTCTCGCCGCGGCGCGCGATGCTCACGTCGAGCGCGGCTTCGATCTGCTTCAGGTTCTCATCCAGCACACCGCACAGGTTGGACAACCGCTCGTTGTCCACCGGAGTGAAGGAGATCTGGACTGCGCTCAAGGAACGACTATGCGCCCGCGAGTTGGCCGCGCAGCGAGTGCGGCATGGCAGCGATGATGAGCACGTTGGAGAACTGCCCGATCAGTTGCGCTGCGTCCGCTGCCAAAAGAACCGGAAAATTCACCACGCGATTGTTGTCGGTGCGCCCGGATAGCTCCGAGGGATCGCTCTTCGAGGGGCCCTCGACCAGGACCCGCTGGTGGGTGCCTACCATTGCGTCGCTGATCGACCGCGCCTGCAGCTCGAGGCGCTCCTGCAGGCGCTGCAAGCGCTGCAGCTTCACGTCGTGCGGCGTGGCATCGGTCAGGCTCGCCGCAGGAGTCCCGGGCCGTGCGCTGTAGACGAAGCTGAAACTGCGATCGAATCCGATCTCGTCCACCAGACGCTCGGTGGCCTCGAACTCACTCTCGGTTTCACCCGGAAAGCCGACAATGAAATCGGACGAGACGGACATTTCGGGCCGCACCGCCCGCAGCCGGCGAACGATCGATTTGTATTCGAGCGTCGTGTAGCCGCGCTTCATGGCGGCCAGGACCCGGTCGGAGCCCGATTGCACTGGCAGGTGCACATGGCCGACCAGGCGCGGAACCCGTTCATACGCGTCGATCAAACGCTGCGTGAATTCTTTCGGATGCGAGGTGGTATAGCGGATGCGCTCGAGGCCCGGCATCTCGGCGAGGTACTCGAGCAGCAGTGCAAGGTCAGCGATCCCTCCGTCTGGGGTCGGCCCGCGATAGGCGTTGACGTTCTGTCCCAGCAGCGTGATCTCTTTGATACCCTGATCGGTGAGATCTGCCACCTCGGTCAGCACGTCGTCCAGCGGGCGGGAAACTTCCTCGCCACGCGTGTAGGGCACCACACAGAAGCTGCAGTATTTGCTGCACCCTTCCATGATCGAGACAAACGCGGTTACCCCATCGACTCGCGCCGGCGGTAGCGCATCGAACTTTTCGATTGCGGGAAAGCTCACGTCGACTTGAGGTCGGCCCGTGCGCCGGCGCTCTCGTATGAGGTCGGGGAGGCGGTGCAGAGTCTGCGGGCCGAACACCAGGTCGACGAAGGGCGCCCGCTGAACGATGGCGCTGCCTTCCTGGCTGGCGACGCAGCCGCCAACCCCGATCAGCAAGTCGGGGTTGCGCCGTTTCAGATGCCTCACGCGGCCGAGATCGGAGAACACCTTCTCCTGCGCCTTCTCCCGAACCGAGCAGGTGTTGAACAGGATGACCTCGGCTTGCTCGGGATCCGGAGTCTGCTGCAAGCCCTCCGAATCGGCCAGGACGTCCGCCATCTTGTCCGAGTCGTACTCGTTCATCTGGCAGCCGAACGTCTTGATGTACACCTTGCCGGCCATCTCGAGGGCGCTACTTCTCTTTGTCTTTGAAGGCTCGCGCCTCGTCGTCCGTCAGGATCCAAACGCGTGAGACTTCGCCGTTGATGTCGGTCTTGAACAGGACGTTGGCCTTCGTCGGAGCCGCCGCCGGCATGATGATGAGGTTTTGCTCGCTGTAGATTCTCGCGCTTGCCGCAAAGCGCAGCGTGTCCTTACCCGCTGTCACGAAGGGATAGTTGAGCCGCGCGTCTTCGGCGAACTGCGCGTCCGTGGGAAGCGACCTCGCGGCAAATCCCGTGTTGGCCAACAGTGCGACTAGCAGCGTCAACCCGGCGCCGAGATGGCGCAAGGCGCTCACGGCAATTTCCTGGCACGCCGCGACGGCGTGGGCTGGAGCGGAGAAGAATCGGCGATCTGGCATCCGGCCGCGGGGGCTGGCGAGAGGGCGTTCAAAGGAGAATCAGGCTCGGCGCAGCGGGCGTTTTAGACTGCAGGGGCCGGAATTGTAGCACCGCGGGGCCTGCGCGGCGGGGTGGGCACGAGCCTTGCGAACGCTCCTCCACCGATGTCGGGTGAAGCCGTTGCAAAGCCAGCATTCCGTGGCGCACTGACTGGCGTGCGAGCGCCGTACAGGTGGATGGCCGCATTTCTCGCGGCCTTGGTCCTGTCCGCCGCCTGGGGCCAGCAGACCGACATCCCCGATCATGGGCGCACACCCGGCGCGATCGATCCCGAGATCACACAGGAGAACATCGCGCATACCGTGTGCGTGGCCGGCTACACCAAGACCGTCAGACCTCCGACGCGGTACACCGAGAAGCTCAAACGCCAGCAGATGAGGGAACAGGGCCTCGAGGGCAGTTCGCACGACTATAAGGAGGACCATCTCGTCCCGCTGTGCGTCGGGGGTGCTCCGCGCGACCCGCACAACCTGTGGCCTCAGCCCGTGAGTGGACGGTGGAGCGCAGCGGCGAAGGACCAGCTCGAATCTTCCGTCTGCCGACAGGTGTGCCGAGGAGACATCACGCTGAAGCAGGGTCAGGCGATTTTTCTGCAGGCTGACTGGATCAAGGCCTATCTGCGGTTCTTCGGGCTTGGTGCGGGAGCCTTGGATGGCTCGGCGCGCAGGTCGCGCTGCTGCTCTTGAAGCCGCATCTGTGTGGCGGCGAGCTGGGCCTTGGTTTCCGCCAGCGCTACCTCCAGGCGCGTGAACACGTGGTTGTAGTGCAGCGCGATCCCGGCACACGCCAAGGTGAGGACGACGACCACGGCGAGCAGAACCCGAGTAAGCATGGATGATCTCAATCCGGAAGTTCCAGCGCTGGGCCGCGTCATTGCCCGAGCAGGCGGCGCGCGGTGCCGAACGGGATGCCGTGCCGGCGCAGCCAGGCCGCGAACGTCGGAGTCGAGACCGCGCCGCGTACGTCGAGAGTCAAGCTGACCGCCGAGTTCCAGTGCCCGGCCAGGCGGGCGAGGCGTGTGCCGGTAGATTCCGTCTCTGACCCGCTCACCTCCTGCGCATGTTGCTGGCACGCCCGCAGATGAGCCACCACGTGCCGTCCATGCTGGTCGAGCTCCTCATACGACATCGTCATCGTTCGCCTCCGGATGGGTGTGCGGGAAGTGCGGATCAGGTCGCCCTGGGTGCTGCAGCACCACCATGTAGCGTCAAGGACAGCGCGAACTTGAGCGGAGTGTGAAAGGCCGACATTGTCGGCGTGCAACGACGCTCAGACAGCGGGGAGGAGCGCGACGCGGAGCGCGGGAATTTTGGTGGCGAATCAGGGATTCGAACCCCGGACCAAAGGATTATGATTCCTCTGCTCTAACCGCTGAGCTAATTCGCCACGGCCGAAAGCGACAGGGGGCGAAAGCCTACTCAAGCTGGCCGGGTTGTGTCAAGGCGCCGGCGCGAAGCCCATAGCCCGTGCCAAATCAAAACGTTATAGCGTCCAGAGATTCCCGTCCAATGGATTCCTCCGAGTTCGATCTGACTATCGTGGGAGGGGGCCTGGTGGGGCTGTCTCTGGCTCGTGCTCTCGGGCGAAGCGGTTTGCGGCTGGCCCTCGTGGAACGCAGCGACCTTTTGGCAGAGGCTGAAACCGAGCCCGAGGCTTGGGATGCACGCGTGTACGCGATCAGCCCCGCGAGCGAGGCGTTCCTGCGTGAGCTGCACGCCTGGCCCGCCGTTGCAGATCGCCTGGCGCCCGTTACGCAGATGCGCATCTACGGCGACCAGCGTGGAAGCGAGCTCGCTTTCAGCGCTTACGATGCCCACGTATCGAAGCTGGCGACGATCGTCGAGAACGCTGCCCTCATGGCGGGCCTGCGAGGAACCTTGCGTCGTCAGCCCGATCTCACGCTGTTTAGTCCAGCCCGTTGCGCCGAGGTGTTATGGGAAGGCGACCACGCAACGCTGCAGCTCGAGGATGGAGCAGCATTGCGCTCGAAGCTCCTGGTCGCAGCCGACGGGGCGGATTCGTGGCTGCGTCGCCATGCAGGACTGGCGGTACAAGAAACCGAGTATGGCCAGACGGCGGTAGTGGCAAACTTTGCCGCGGCGCTGCCGCATCGCGGAGCGGCCTTCCAATGGTTCAGACCCGATGGCGTGCTGGCGCTGCTCCCGTTACCGGGCAATCGCGCGTCGATGGTCTGGTCCGCGCGCAAGGACATGGCTGACGATCTGTTAGGGCTGGCACCCAACGCCTTGTGCGCGGCGGTCGAACGGGCGTGCGACGCGGCGCTCGGCCACCTCACGCTGATCACGAAGCCCGCCGGGTTTGCGCTGAGGTTGATCAGAGTGCCGCGGCTGATCGGTCCGCGCCTTGCGCTGGTGGGGGACGCCGCGCATAATCTGCACCCGCTCGCCGGTCAGGGTGTGAATCTCGGCTTTCAGGACGCGCGCGAACTGACTGCCGTCCTCGCTGCGCGTGGCCACGAATCGGACGTCGGCAGCCGCGCGCTGCTGCGCTGCTACGAGAGGGCGAGACGAGAAGACATCGTGGCCATGACCGCCGTCACGCACGGACTTCAGCGGCTGTTCAACAACTCGGCCGCGCCGCTGGCGTGGCTGCGCAACCTGGGTCTGAGCCTCACCGATCACGTGCTTCCCCTGAAGGCGCTGCTGATCAAACACGCGCTGGGCTGAAGACGAGCCATCACCACCGCAAAGGACGCTCATGCTGAAACCAATTGTCATCCTGGCCGCTGTGCTGTTGCTGCTCGCCGGTTCAGGCGCGCGCGCGGACGAAGCGGCCATCCGCAAGGGCCTGCAGTCCAAGTTCCCGCAGGCCGAGGTCCAGAGCGTGACCAAGCTGCCTTACATGGGGCTGTACGAAGTCGTGATCAGCAACGAGATTCTGTACGCCGACGAGAACTTCGACTACATCATCTACGACGGCAACATCATCGAGACCAAGACCGACCGCAATCTGACGTCCGAGCGCAAGCGCAAGATCGCGATGATCCCGTTCAACGACCTGCCGCTCGATCTCGCGTTCAAGCGCGTGAAGGGCAAAGGCGAGCGCAAGATGGCGATATTCTCCGACCCGGACTGCCCGTACTGCCGGCGCATCGAGGGCGATCTGGCCAAGCTCGACAACGTCACGATCTACACTTTCCTGTTCCCGATCGACAGCCTGCACCCGCAGGCGAGCGACAAGGCAAAGCGCATCTGGTGCTCCACCGACAAGGTCAAGGCCTGGGACGATTACCTGACAAAGGGAGTCGCGCCCAGCGCCGCTCCCACGTGCGACAACCCGGTCGACAAGCTGGTCGAGTTCGGCACCAAGCGCGGGATCAACGCGACGCCGACACTGGTGTTCGCCAACGGCGAGCGCGTGCCGGGCGCGATCTCCGCGCAGCAGATCGAAAAGCTGCTGTCGGGCGCAAAGGCTAACTGAAGGTGCCGCTAGCGCCGGCGCAATGTTGAGATAGGTTCTGACATGGGGCGCGACGCCGCGTTGAGATTGCTGCTCGCGCTGGCGCTGTCCGCCGCGCTGCACGTGTCCCTGATCTACGGCGTCGCGGTAGGCCGATCCGAATCCAGACCTGCGAATGTGATCGTCGCGCGCCTGCAGCCTGCCGAGGACGTGCGGCAGGTTGCGCACGTCGCCACAGCGCACCCACCCGCACCACGTCGCTTCGTCGACACGATGCCCGAGGCGCACAGCGCCGCTTCGTCCTCCCCGGCACCGCCCGAATCTCCACCTGCGCAAGCCGTTGCTTCCGTCCGCGATGACAGTCGCGCACCCACGCTCGAGGTGCCCGTCCTGGTGGATTCCACGTGGTACACGGCAAAAGATCTCGATCTGTATCCCCAAGCCCTGGCCCCGGTCGATCCTCCCTATCCTGCGTCGGTTTCCGATGTCACCGGTGAGGTGACTGTGCTGCTCGCGATCGACGAATTCGGCGTGGTGCAGGACTCGTCAGTGGTGACAGCGCAACCGCCTGGGTATTTCGAGGAGTCCACGCTGCGCGCCTTCAAGATGGCCCGCTTTGCACCCGCCCAACGCGATGGCAGACCGGTGCGCAGCCGCATCGTGGTGAAGGTGCGGTTTGCGCCGCAGCCGGGGTGATTCGCTCGCGGCGCGAGGGACTGAGCTGTCAGTCAGGGGCTGGATGTCGCCGCGACGAGCGGAAAGCCGTTCGGCAGCAGTACCCACATGCGTCCGCTCTGGCGCATGCGCCCCGCCTGCGCTCCCGCATCTTCGCCGCTGCCCCAGAACAGATCGGCGCGCACTGCGCCTTTTATCGCTCCCCCCGTGTCCTGCGCCATCGTGAGCCGGTTGAGCGCGAGCGTAGAGTTGGGCCAGGTCGTGCTGAGGTATACCGGCGCCCCGAGCGGAACCGCGCGCGGGTCGACGGCCACGCTGCGTCCGGCAGTGAGGGGCACTCCCAGCGCGCCTGCAGGCCCGTTTTCGCTGACGGGCTGCTCTCGAAAGAACACGTAGCTTGCGTTGCTGTTGAGCAGCTCAGGCAACTTATCGGGATTGCGCGTGCCCCAAGCCTTGATGCCCTGCATCGACGCCTGATCGAGCGTGAGCTCGCCCCGCTCCACCAGCAAGCGCCCCACGGAGCGGTAGGGGTAACCGTTCTGATCCGCGTAGCTCACGCGCACCAGTTCGCCCGTGTCGAGCGCGACCTTGCCCGAGCCCTGGATTTGAAGAAAGAACAGATCGACCGCGTCGTCCACCCAGAGGATCTCGCGGCCGGCCGCACCGCCCTTGCCGGCCTCGATCTCGGAGCGGCTGTAGTAAGGCACTACGCGCCGACCGTCGATGCGCCCGCGCAGGCGCATGTTCTTGAGCTCCGGATACACATCTCCCAGGTCGAGCACGAGGAGATCTTCCGGCACGCCGAACAGGGCGTAGCGATATTGCGCGGTGGGCTTGCGGCTGCCGTGCAGCAGCGGCTCGTAGTAACCGGTGATCGTGCCCTCGGTCGAGCCGTCTGGATTGACCACTGAGTAAGGCGTGAAGCTCGCCTCGAAGAAGCGGCGTAGTGCGCCGCTGTCGCGGTTCGCGACATTGGCTGCATCCGAACAAACCGCCAGCCACTCGGGCTTGTTCTTCAGCGTTGCGCAGCTGCGGAGAAACGCCAGGAAGGCATCCGCAGCGGAGTCGTCTGCCCACCCTGGCAGATCGGTCCACGCGGCAGGTTTGAGATTGTTGGCCGGGGAAAGCGGTGCCAGCGGGGGCGGCACCACGGGCGTCGCGACCGCCGCCGGCTCGGGGCACGCTTTCGCCGTGGCTGGCGGCGGTGCAGGCGCTTTCGGTACACTCGCGCATGCGCTGAGCGTAAACAGGAGCAACGCGAAGGTGCGCTGTATCGTCGTCATGAAGTCGACTGGGAGGCAGCCATTGGCGGGGATGCCAGACGCAGCAAGCGTCGTCGCGCCTCGACGCCTCTGCGCAATGCGACAATCACGAGCATGATCTGGTTCCTGATCGAATCGGGTGTCGCCCTCCTGCTGCTGATCTTCATCGTGTGGTGGACGGTCCCGCGGCGCAAGCGGCACAGAGACCGCGGCGACTCGAAGCCGGGGCCGGAACGCTGACAGGTTGAAGCACTCGGCGGCGCTCGCCGCGCGTGGGTCGGCTTCAGTGCAGCACGCGCGGCACGCTGAGCGTGAACTCGGAAATCAGCGCGTCGAACGATGTGCCGTCGTCTGCGATCATCTGATATGTCCCCCGCATGGTGCCTACCGGCGTTGCGATCGCCGTGCCGCTTGTGTACTCGAAGCTCTCTTGCGGCTGCAGCGTCGGCTGCTCGCCAACAACGCCCATGCCACGTACCTCCTGTACCCGGCTGTCGGAGTCGGTGATGATCCAATGGCGGCTCACCAGACGCGCGGCGACCGTGCCGGTGTTGGTGATCGTGATGGTATAAGCGAAGACGAAGCGCCCGCCGTCTTCGTCCGACTGTTCGGGAACGTAGGTCGAGCGCGCGCGGACCGAAATGTCGTATCGCTTGCCTGGCACCGCGGCATTGCACACGATTTCGCGCGCGCTGGCAAGGCGTGGCCGCCGATTGCGGATACAATCTCTCAGCTCGAAGCCGCTCGTCTCCCGTCCATGCCGAATCAACGCGCATTTCGCATCGCCGCCAGCATCCTGTCCGCCGACTTCGCGCGGCTCGGTGCAGAAGTGCAGCAGGTAGTCGCGGCCGGAGCCGATCTCGTGCATTTCGACGTGATGGATAACCATTACGTGCCGAACCTCACGATCGGGCCATTGGTGTGCAAGGCACTGCGCCCTTTGACCGACGCCGTGATCGACGTGCATCTGATGGTGAAGCCCGTGGACCGCATCGTGCCGGACTTCGCCGAAGCGGGCGCGAGCCTCATCAGCTTCCACCCTGAGGCTTCCGAGCACATCGACCGCACCATCCGGCTGATCAAGGATTGCGGCTGCCGTGCCGGGCTGGTGTTGAATCCGGCCACGCCGCTCGCGTACCTCGACCACGTGCTCTCCGAGCTCGACCTGGTCCTGGTCATGTCGGTCAACCCCGGTTTCGGCGGGCAGAAGTTCATCCCCTATGCGCTGGACAAGCTGCGTGAGGTGCGCAGGCGCATCGACCGGCTTGGGCAAGATATCTGGCTCGAGGTGGACGGCGGCGTGAAAGTGGACAACATCGCCGATGCAGCGCGCGCCGGTGCCGACACCTTCGTATCCGGCTCGGGCATTTTCTCCACTCCCGACTACGCCGCGACCATCGCCACGATGCGCGCAGAACTGGCCAGCGTCTGATCGCCGCGCATGCGCTTTCCGCTCGCGGTGAGGGCCGTGGCGTTCGATCTCGATGGCACGCTGCTCGACACGCTCCCCGACATCGCCGCCGCGGCCGATCTGATGCTGGCTGACCTGGGGCGTCCCCCGGCTGGCGCGGACACGGTGCGCCGCTACGTGGGCGACGGGATAGGGCGTCTCACCAAGCGCCTGCTGACCTCAGACATGGAAGCGGAGCCGCCGGCCGACACATTCGCGCGCGCGCGCGAACTGTTCGAGTCGCACTATCGCACAACGTTCACGATGCGCACCGTGCCCTTCCCGGGGGTGGAGGAGGGGCTGCGGCGCCTCGCGCAACAGGGACTCAAGCTGGCCTGCGTGACCAACAAAGCCGAGTCGTTCACTGTGCCCCTGCTCCAAGCAACCGGGTTGGATGCTTATTTCGACCTGGTGCTGAGCGGAGACAGCCTGCCTCGGCAAAAGCCCGATCCCCTGCCGCTGCTGCATTGCGCACGCCGGTTCGGGGCACTTCCCGGCGAGCTTCTGATGATCGGGGACTCGGCCAACGACACACGCGCCGCGCGTGCTGCCGGCTGTCCCGCGTTCTGCGTACCCTATGGCTACGGCGCACAGGACGTGCGGGAACTCGACTGCGATGCTATAGTTGGCGATCTCATCCAGGCCTCCAGGCTGATTACCGCGCTACGGTCGTGATCCACGGAACTGTGAAGGAAAACGCGATCTGGACGCTCGCGGCGGGGAGCTGGCGCTATTGGCGCCCGCTATCCGCTTCGCGTGCAGTCTAGGTTCGTCTTTTCCGTTTCACGCCGTTCCGTGGAGTCGTCATGACCGAGTCTGAATTCAGGCAGCTCGCCGCCCAGGGGTTCAACCGCATTCCCCTGGTCCTGGAAACGTTCGCCGACCTCGACACACCGCTGTCGGTCTATCTCAAGCTCGCCAACCGTCCCTGGTCCTACCTGCTCGAATCGGTGCAGGGCGGCGAGCGCTTCGGGCGCTATTCGTTCATCGGGCTGCCCGCCGAGACGCGGTTCGAGGTCCGCGGGCATCACTGCGCCGAATACCGCAACAACCAGCTGCTGCAGTCATCCGAGCACAAGGACCCACTCGAATTCGTGCGCGCCTGCCAGGCGCGCTTCAAGGCAGCGCTGCGTCCGGGGCTGCCGCGCTTCTGCGGGGGGCTGGTCGGTTTCTTCGGCTACGACACGGTCCGCTACATCGAAGGAAAGCTCGCGCGCACCACGCGGCCCGACGTTCTTGAGACACCCGATATCCTGCTGCTGCTGTCGGAGCAGCTGGCGGTGGTCGACAACCTGTCCGGCAAGCTGTTCCTCGTGGTCTATCAGGACCCGCGCGAGCCCGGCGCGTATGACAAAGCGCAGGCGCGCCTCACGCAGCTGGCGGTGCAGCTGCGGCAAACCGTCCCGGTGCCCGAGGAGAAACCGACCCGGCCTGGAGCCGTGCAGCACGAATTCAGCGAGGACGCTTTCGTGGAAGCGGTGGAGCGGGCCAAGCGCTACATCTTCGATGGCGACATCATGCAGGTGGTGCTGTCGCAACGCATCAGCCACGCCTACTCCGCCTCTCCGTTGTCCTTGTATCGAGCGCTGCGCGCGCTGAATCCTTCGCCCTACATGTTCTACTTCGACATGGACGCTTTTCATGTCGTGGGGGCATCGCCAGAAATTCTGGTGCGCCTCGAGGGCGAGGTCGTGACGCTGCGGCCGATCGCGGGGACGCGCCCGCGCGGAGCGACTCGCGAGCAAGACGAAGCCTACGAGCGGGATCTGCTGTCCGATCCCAAGGAGCGGGCCGAGCACGTCATGCTCATGGATCTCGGGCGCAACGACGTCGGGCGGGTGGCGAGGACCGGCAGCGTGCGCGTGACCGAGAACATGGTCATCGAGCGTTACTCGCACGTCATGCACATCGTTTCCAACGTGGAAGGCCGCCTCAAGCCTGGCCTGGACGCGCTTTCGGTGCTGCGCGCGGCGTTTCCTGCCGGTACGGTAACCGGGGCGCCCAAGGTCCGGGCGATGGAGATCATCGATGAGCTGGAGCCCACCAGGCGCGGCATCTATGCCGGCGCCGCAGGCTACCTCGGCTTCAACGGCGACATGGATCTGGCCATCGCCATACGCACCGCCGTCATCAAGGCCGGCCGCTTGTACGTGCAGGCCGGTGCGGGCATCGTGGCTGATTCCGTGCCGAGCAGCGAGTGGACGGAGACCCAGAACAAGGCGCGCGCAGTGCTGCGGGCGGCCGAGATGGCGCAAGCCGGCCTCAACTCGGGAAAGCCGGTCTGATCCAACCCAACTCTCGAGCGAGGTGCAACCATGCTGGTCATGATCGATAACTACGATTCGTTTACCTACAACCTGGTGCAGTATCTCGGTGAGCTCGAACAGGACGTGGTCGTGTTTCGCAACGACGAGGTGTCTCTGGACGAGATCGCAGCACTCGACCCGGCGCACATCGTCATCTCGCCTGGTCCGTGCACACCGAGCGAAGCCGGCGTCTCGGTGCCTCTGATCCGCCGCTTTGCAGGCGAGGTGCCGATCCTCGGTGTGTGTCTCGGGCACCAGAGCATCGGCCAGGCGTTCGGCGGCAGGATCGTGCATGCCAAGCGGGTCATGCACGGAAAGATCTCCCTGATCCATCACCGCGGCGAAGGCGTGTTCCGGGGACTCACCGACGCGTTCGAAGCTACGCGCTACCATTCGCTCGTCATCGAGCGTGAATCGCTGCCGGACGCGTTGGCGGTCACCGCCTGGACCGATGACGGGGAGATCATGGGGGTGCGGCACAAGAGCTTCGCAGTACACGGCGTGCAGTTCCATCCCGAGTCGATTCTGAGTCAGTTCGGCCACGATCTGCTGAGCAATTTCTTGAGGGCTCAGTAACGCGGTCGGTGCACAGGAGGAGACATGACGCCACAGCAGGCGCTCGTGCGCGTGATCGAGCACCGCGAGATCTTTCACGAAGAGATGCTCGCGCTCATGCGTCAGATCATGAGTGGAGAAATCTCGCCGACGCTGATCGCCGCGATCACGATCGGGCTGCGCGTGAAGAAGGAGACCATCGGCGAGATCGCGGCAGCGGCGCAAGTGATGCGCGAGTTCGCGACCAAAGTTGAAGTTCCCGATCATGCGCACCTGCTGGATACCTGCGGTACGGGAGGTGACAGCGCCCACACGTTCAACATCTCGACCGCGGCGGCGCTGGTCGCGGCAGCGGCCGGCGCCAAGGTGGCCAAGCACGGCGGCCGCTCCGTGTCGAGCAAGTCGGGCAGCGCCGACGTGCTGGAGGCGCTGGGCGTGAACATCGCCCTCACGCCCGAGCAGGTCGCTCGTTCCATCACCGAAGTGGGGCTGGGTTTCATGTTCGCGCCGAGCCACCATGCGGCGATGAAGCACGCTGCGCCGGTGCGGCGCGAGCTCGGCGTGCGTACCCTCTTCAACATTCTCGGGCCGCTCACCAATCCGGCAGGCGCCCGCAACCAGATCATGGGCGTGTTCCACCCCGATCTGGTCGGCATACAGGCGCGTGTGCTGCAGCGCCTCGGCAGCCGTCACGTGATGGTGGTCTATGGCCTGGAGGGACTGGACGAAATCTCGATCTCCGGTGAGACCATGGTGGGCGAGCTGAAGGATGGAGAGGTGCGCGAATACACCGTCCATCCCCGGCAGTTCGGTATGTCGGTCAGCGCGCTGCGCGAAATACAAGTCTCGGACCAGACCCAGTCGCGGGACATGTTGCTCGCCGCGCTGGCGAACGAACGCAATCCGGCGCGCGACATTGTCGCGGCGAACGCCGGCGCAGCGATCTACGTCAGTGGCCTCGCCGTCTCGTTGGAGGCGGGGGTCGAGCGCGCGCGCACAGTGCTCGCGAGCGGGGCCGCCCGGCGCAAGCTCGACGAGCTGGCCGAGTTCTCCGGCCGTTTCAGAACGCCAAATCCATAGGGAAGCCCCGAGCGGCATGGCACAGGCGCCAACGGCCCAACCCAACGTCCTCGAGCGCATCCTGGCGGTCAAGCGCGAGGAGATCGCCGCGGCGAGCCGCGCGAAGCCGTTGGCGTCGATTCGGCGCGAGGCAGAGGCGACTCCGCAGCCGATGGATTTCGCGGGCGCGCTGAGGGCCAAGATCGCTTCCGGGCGGCCGGCGGTCATCGCGGAGATCAAGAAAGCCAGCCCGAGCAAGGGTCTTCTCAGGGAGCCATTCGATCCCGCTGAGATCGCAGCGAGCTACGCCCGGCATGGAGCAGCGTGCCTGTCAGTGCTCACTGATGTGCAGTTCTTTCAGGGTCGGCCCGAGCACCTCGCACAGGCCCGTCTTGCCGCAGGTCTGCCGACGTTGCGCAAAGACTTTGTTGTCGATCCTTATCAGGTTTACGAAGCCCGAGTGCTCGGGGCGGATTGCATCCTGCTGATTGTTGCGGCGCTCGATGCCGCTCGCATGTCGGAGCTTGAAGCCGTTAGCGCCTCGCTCGGGCTGAGGGTGCTCGTGGAGGTGCACGACGCGGCCGAGTTGGAGCTCGCCCTGGGGTTGCGAACGCCGCTGGTTGGGGTCAACAACCGCGACCTGCGGACTTTCAAGACGAGCCTCGAAACGACGCTTGGATTGCTCGATCGCATCCCAGGCGACCGCATCGTCATTACCGAATCGGGAATCCTGACGCG